>Ga0247831_1002159_pt1 | contig 33284 bp, 32 predicted proteins | sample LaCruzMarch2015__9_FD_192406 | JGI IMG/M metagenome (GOLD analysis project Ga0247831, IMG submission 192406) | Freshwater microbial communities from meromictic Lake La Cruz, Castile-La Mancha, Spain - LaCruzMarch2015_1m | ecosystem: Environmental > Aquatic > Freshwater > Lake | place: Spain...
CCTCTCCAGCCCGGCGGCCACCCGCGACCGGCTCACAAGGCATGACGCGTTCGGGCTTCTCGAAGGGATCCCGTTCCGGCAGGTCCTCCAGCAATTGGAGGCCGGGGCATGAGCCGGAACATCCCGCTTTTCATCGCGTTCCGCGTGTTTTTTAACACCCGGTTTTACTACCCGGTCCTCGGCGTCCTCTTTCTCGACCTCGGCCTCACGCTCGAGGAGTACGCGATGCTCAACGCGGTCTGGGCCGCGACCATCCTGCTTCTGGAGATCCCGTCGGGAGCGCTTGCGGATCTCATCGGGCGCAAGGCGATGGTCGTCAGCGCGGCGGCGCTCATGGTTGTTGAGATGGCCGTGTTTTCGTTTGCCCCCACCGGGCCTTGGCTGTTCCCGCTTCTCATCCTCAACCGGATTTTGAGCGGCCTCGCCGAGGCATGTGCCAGCGGGGCGGATGAAGCCCTGGCCTACGATTCGCTCCCGGAGGAACACCGCGAAGAGAGGTGGAGGGAGGTTCTGTCAACTCTGATGCGCTGGTCGTCGGGGGCCTTCTTCGTTGCCATGCTCCTCGGCGCGGCCGTCTTCGATTGGAATGCCGTGGCCACCATCTCCGGCCATCCCGGACTCTCTGCCGGCACCACGACCCGATGGCCGGTTTACCTGACGCTCGGCATGTCTCTGCCTGCGCTCGCCTGCGCCCTCCTGATGCGCGAACCGCTCGCGCATCGTGCCGGCGGCGGAACCTCTCATGCCATGCGCGGAGCCTGGGCAAATATCGTGGCCGGCGCGCGCTTCGTCTTTTCCGACCGGCGCATCCGCCTTCTTCTGCTCTGCGCCGTCCTCTTCGATAGCATGGTCAGGCTCTTTCTCACCTTTGCCTCAAACTACTACCGCCTCATCGAGCTCCCGGAATTTGTGAACGGATTCCTGGGATCCTCGTATGCCGTCCTCGGATTTGTCGCCGCTTCGCTCGCCAAGCGCGCAGCGGCAACGTTCTCTGTCGGCACTGTCTTCGTCCTGGTTGGGACGCTCATCTTTGTCGGCCTCGTCGGGCTCGGGTTCGCGACCCCGCTGTGGGGAGTCTGGGTCGTCCTGCCGATCGGGCTCTCCATGCCGCTTCTCCAATACTTCCTCTCCAACTATCTGAATGCCTGGACCGAATCCGGGCTGCGCGCAACGGTTCTGAGCTTCCGGGGCATGGCGATCAACCTCGGGTACGGGGTGGCCGGACTGGGGTTTGCAGCCGTAACCGCCACCCTCCGCGAGTCCTCCCCCACCCTCTCGGAGGACGCCCTTTTTGGCCGCGCCCTCTGGTCGCTCCCGATCGCGTTTCTTGCGGGCGCGCTCGTGCTGTTCCTCAGCACAAAGCTTGCCGATTTGAAGACGGGCAACCCGAAGCTCTGAGGGTCCGGCGGCTTAGCCGGCATATCTCTCGGTCCAGTTCGGGACGCTGCGGGATGTAGCGGCGGTCTGTGCTCGCCAGTACAACCAGCAGGCATCGACGCTCATAGAGCGACGCTACAGGCTTGGCACACCCGCCCCCCGGCATGTATTCCCATGGCATGCCAAATCGGATCGATTCCAAATTTCACGAGCTGCGGGAACGCGGCCGGTCGGGGTTCATCGCCTACATCACGGTCGGCGATCCCTCCCCCGAACGCACTCCCGGCCTGGCGCTGGCTCTGGAGCGCGCCGGGGTTGACATCCTTGAGCTCGGCGTCCCCTTCTCCGATCCGCTGGCAGATGGAGCCACGATCCAGGCCGCCGCTGGCCGCGCGATCGCCGCAGGCACGAACGTCGCCGGCGTGCTCGAAATCATCCGCCTGATCCGACAATCCTCCGAAATTCCGATCGTGCTCTTCACCTACCTGAATCCGATTTACGTTTACGGGTACGAGCGGTTTCTTGGCGACGCCTCCTCCGCGGGAGCCGACGGGGTGCTGATCCTTGACCTTCCCCCGGACGAGGCGGCACGCAATGCCGAGCTGAGCCGCAGCGCCGGGCTCCAGGCGATCCGCCTGATCGCTCCCACGACCCCCCCCGACCGCATGGCCCTCATTGCCCGCTCGGCCGAGGGGTTCATCTATTATGTCTCCCGCGAGGGAGTGACCGGCGAGCAGGCCAGCGTTTCGGACACGATCGCTGCGCAGGTGGCGGAGATTCGTCGCCACTCGCCCCTCCCGATCGCCGTCGGCTTTGGAATCTCGACCCCCGCGCAGGCCCGGGACGTCGCCCACCTCTCGGATGCCGTCGTGGTGGGCAGCGCGATCGTCCGGAAGATCGCCGCGATCGGAGACCTTCCCGACCTGGACGATCAGGTCGCCGCCTTTGTCCGCCCGCTGGCCGAAGCCGCTCACAGCCCGCGCCCCGCTTAACCACGAAACCATGGATACCACCCTCTTAGTTCTCGCCGCCGGTATGGGCAGCCGCTACGGCGGCCTTAAGCAGATGGATCCGGTCGGCCCCAACGGGGAAACCCTGCTCGACTACTCGGTTTACGATGCCATCCGCTCGGGCTATGCGCGCGTCGTCTTTGTCATCCGCAGGGATTTTGAAGAGGACTTTCGCGAGAAGATCGGCAGCCGGTTTGAGGATCGCATCGAGGTCGGATACGTTTTTCAGGAGCTCAACGACCTGCCCGACGGGATGACCGTGCCGGACAACCGCGCCAAGCCTTGGGGCACCGGGCATGCGATCTGGTGCGCCCGCGCCGCCGTGGACACCCCGTTTCTCGCAATCAATGCGGATGACTTTTACGGGCGGGCGGCGATCGCCGGGGTCCACGAATTTCTCTGCGCGCAGAGCGCGATCAGCACCCGGTTCTGCATGGCCGGCTACCGGCTCGAAACCACGCTCTCCCCGAGCGGGCATGTCTCGCGCGGAGTCTGTGAGGTTGCCCCGGACGGCCACCTCGCCGGCGTGAAGGAATTCACGCGCATCCGGAATTCCAGCGGCGTCATCGCCGATGAGCTGACCGGAAAATCCTTTGCTGGGGACGAGCGGGTCTCGCTGAATTGCTGGGGCTTCACGCCGGCGCTCTTCAGCGGCCTCGAGAGCCTGTTTAGCGGGTTTCTCCAGCGGCACGTGAACGAGGAAAAATCCGAGTTCTACATCCCCGACGCCGTCGCCGACCTGATCGCCAAGGGTCAGGCTAGCGTGCAGGTCCTGCCGGTGGAAAGCCCATGGTTCGGGGTAACGTATCGCGAGGATCGCCCCGGGGTCGTTGCCGCCCTTTCGGCGCTCAGCGTCGCAGGAGATTATCCGAGCCCGGTGTGGGGAGGCGGCTGAATCCCCACTCAGGGGGAAGCCTTTCCTAAGATTTCCAAATACGTGCGCAGGGCGACCTTGCGGGTGGCGGGATCGATCCGTTCGACGCGCATCTGCTTCAGCATCCCCTGCCCGTCGATCTCCTGAACGGAGTTGACGACAAAAACCTTGCTCAGCCTCCCCTCGCGATCGTAGCCTTCAATCCGCAAAAGTGCGCCCTGCGCCTTATCCACCCAGACCCGCACGACACCATATTCGCTGGCGGTCGGCGGGGCGGGGATCTCGATTTTAAATGCGGTGCGCCCGCTCACCTTCTCCTCGCCGAGCAGCTTTGGATTTTTCCAATACAGAAACCGGAGTGCCAGGTCCTCGTAGGTTAAGAGACCGCCCCGGACGGAATCGTCAAAGCGCGCAGGCGACACCGGCTGGGCCTTCCCGCCGCGGCGCTCCTCCAGCGTCGACGCGTCCTCGCCGAAACCGAGAAGAATTTCCTGAGACGGATTCGAAAAAACATACGAGATTTTCCCGTCGTTGACCGCGATCTGGAACGGGACTTTTTGTTCGCCGGCACGCAGCCGGGCATCCAGGACAAGCGGTTTGCCCAGCGGGTTGACCCGCGCCGCGCGCAGGATCGCCTCCGCCGCCTCGTCGGCGCGGACGCTGGAAAGAATCAACAGCCCAACGAGGAATTGCAGCACGGTTTTCATGTGAGCAGAACGTATCAGGTGCCAGCCTTCGCGCAACATCCCCTTCGATTTGGAACGGGGCCACTTGAGCCCGAAAATCATGCGAATCCCTGGAAAGGGGAAGCACTTCCAGCAGGAGACGGCCGTCTGCCTTTTCCGGGTCACCTCTTCCTCTCCTCCTCATTTCATTAGCGATCATTGGCTTTATTCGCCGGCAAAATCAGGATTCGGGTTGAGTTGGCGAGCGACGATCACCGCCGCTACACCCTGCGGCTTCCCAAGCCGGAGTGTGAGATGTGCGGGCCAGCAGTGAGGCGGCGGGCAGAGACCTCCCGATCTACCTCCAGAAGATTGTCCTGAATGCGAGCGCGATCTTCTCTGCCCTGCCGAGCCGGATGCGGCGTTCGAAAACCGGGAAGTCTTCGGCCTCCAGGCGGGTGAGGATTTGGAGGTAAAGCGAGCGCATGATTTCCGAGGGGAGCAGCGCCCGGCGGTCCGGGGCGGGCGGGGTTGCCGCCTCGAACCGGCTCCGCGCGAAGCCGGCGACCGAACGCAGGAGCGGCACAAATCCGGGGCCCGGAGACCGGCCGAATATCTCGCTCTCGCCGACCTGAAAGCGTGCCATTTCCGCAGAGGGAAGGTAGATCCTTCCGAGCCGGGCATCCTCGCCGACATCGCGAAGGATATTGGTGAGCTGGAGCGCGTAGCCGAGGTGCTCGGCGTAGGCCGCGCTGTGCGGATCGCGGCAGCCAAAGATCCGGATCGAGACCAGCCCGACCGCGCAGGCCACTCGCCAGCAGTAGCGCTCGAGTTCCTCGAACGTCTGGAAGCGAACCGGCCCGACATCCTGGGCGCAGCCCCGGACGATCTCGGCGAGGAGCGGTCGGTCGATGGCATTTCGCGTCACGACGTCCTCAAGCTCGTCCGGAAGCCCACCGCTGCCAATCGCTTGATGCCATGCGTCAAGCTCCCTTTCGCGCTCGGATGCCGGAGCTTCGCCCTCGTCCGCAATGTCATCCACGGCGCGGCAGAAGCGGAAAAAGATGAGGGCATCCCTGCGGCGCTGCGCCGGGAGGCAGAGAAGGGCAAATGCCAGGTGCGACGAGCGGGCGGACGAGGCGGGGGCAAGCGCGATCATGGGTGCAAAGCCCGGCCGTTTTCGAGCGCGATCACCCGGTCGGCGAATGGCAGCAAACATTCACGCTCGCCCGACCAGAGGACGGTGACTCCGGATTCCTGAGCGGCCAGCTTGGCGAGGGGCAGAAGCCCGGGATCCGGCGGGGAGATGGCGATCAAAACCCGGGGCTCGTGGACCAGCGCCCGTGCAAAGGCGGCGCGCCAGCGGAAGGAAGAATCCAGATTCCCTGCACGGGCGGTTTCAAGGTGTCCGATCCCGGCGAATTCGAGGACCTGTCGGGTACGCTCGCGGGCCTCGCGCGCCTCGCCCCCGCAGATCCGGAAAAGCGGCATGGCGACATTCTCCGCCACGGTGAACGAGGGCAGCAGGTACGGGTGCCCGAAAAGAAACCCGCAGGCCTCGTTGCGAAACGTCGCGGCATCCTCGCCGGAGAATGCGGCCGCATCGTGATCCAGAAGAACCAGTCGCCCGGAATCCGCTTTCTCCAGCATCCCGATCACGTTGAGGAGAAGCCCCTTCCCGCAGCCGTCAGGCCCGCAGAACCCGACAAATTCGCCGGAGTCAAAATCCGAGGAAAACCCCCAAATCCTTCCGGGTCCCTTGGAATTCCAGTTTGGCCGTTCGCACGTCAGGCGTTCGCAGCGGATCACACTCACTTGGACCCATGGAAGCCGAGCGAACGGCCGCCATCAAGCTTGCTCGGCAAATAAAAAATCCCCCGGCCGGTTTATCTGAGGACAAACCGGCCGGGGGATTAAAATCTGTTTTGCCCGCAGCCCGGGCTAGTGTCTTGCGACTGCGACTTTCACGCGCTTGAGCTGCCCGTGGGTGTTGACTAGGACACGTCCACTCTCGAAGAGGTCGACGAGGGCGGCGAGCGTCTCCTTGCTATCGCGCGCGCAGGACCCGACAATCGAAACCAGGTCGCCGAGGGAATATTTGCTCCGGTTGATCTTCTGGTAGTAGTTTTTCATAACTTTGGTTACGAGGTGAGACATCGCCCGGATGCGAATGTTCAAACTCTTGCTGCCAATTCTTCCCAGCGAGCATAGAGCCTGGCGACATGCGATTTCGCCGCCTCCAGGCTTTTGACCGCCGCAGGGGCCTCGCTGGCGCGCGCCGCATAAAATGCAGGGTCGTTGAGCTTTTCCTCCCAGCTGGTCACGTCGGCCTCGGCATCCAGGATCCCCTGCTCCATGCCGTCGAGCTCGCGCTGCTCGCCGAAGCTCAGCCGCTTGGCTGCGGGCTTGGGCGGAGGGGCGGACGGACGCGCTGCCGAGGCCGGGCGGAACGCGGCTTGAGCCATCCGGTCGCGCTCGGCTTTCTTTTCAAGGTAATAGGAGAAATTGCCGGGCTGGACAAAAACCCCGCCGTCTTCGAACGCGACGATCTGGTCGCAGATGCGGTCGAGAAAATACCGGTCGTGGCTGACGACCAGCACGGTCCCGTCGAAGTCGGCGAGCGCCTCCTCGAGCATCCGCAGGCTGGGGAGGTCGAGGTCGTTCGTCGGCTCATCGAGAACGATGAGGTTCCCGCCGCGGCAGAGGACTTTTGCGAGCAGGAGGCGCGCCCGCTCGCCGCCGGACAGCTTGTCCACGCGCTCGGTGACCCTCGCGTCCTCGAAGAGAAACCGGCGCAGGTACGAGCGCGCGGTGAGGGTCTGCTCGCCGAAGCGAACCATCTCGCCCGAATCCGAAACTTCCTCCATGACCGTGCCCTTGCCCTCCAGCCGCATCCGGGACTGGTCGATGTAGTTGAAAACAACCCGCTTCCCGATCGTGGCGGTGCCGTCCTGCACGGGGAGCTCGCCGAGGCAGACCCGCAGCAGCGTCGTCTTCCCCACCCCGTTGCGGCCGACGATCCCGGTGCACTGGCCCGGCCGCAGAGTGAGGTTCAGGTTTCGGAACAGCCACCGCCCATCGCCACCGGCCCGCATGCCGGCACCCACAAGCTCGACCGCCGTGTTGCCGATTTCCGGAGCCGGCGGGATGAGGAGGTCCATCTCGCGCTCCTCGGGCGGCGCCTCCATGCCCGCCACCTCATAAAACGAATCCAGCCGGTGCTTCGACTTTGACCGCTGCGCTCGGACCCCGGCCCGGACGAACTCGAGCTCCGCGCGGATGAACCGCTGCCGTCGGCGCTCCGACTGCTCGGCGATCTGCCGGCGCAGGGCCTTGGATTCGAGAAAGGCGGTGTAGTTGCCCGGATGGGAAAACGCGCGGCCGTCGGCCAGCTCGATGATCCTCGTGGCAATCGTCTCCAGAAAATACCGGTCGTGCGTGACGAACACGAGCGCACCGGGAAACCCGCGCAGAAATTCCTCCAGCCAGCGGATCGACTCGGAGTCCAGGTGGTTTGTCGGCTCGTCGAGGAGGAGGAGGTCCGGCTGCGAGGCCAGCGCTCGGCAGAGCGCGACCCGGCGCTTTTCGCCGCCCGAGAGCGGGCCGACGAGCGCGTCGAGCGGCGGCACCGCCAGCGCCCCCGCCTCAGCTTTGATCCGCGTGTGCAGGTTCCACCCATCCGCATGGTTGATCAGGTCGAGCAGGTCGGAGAGCTCGGCGTCGCTCCCCTCCCCGTTTTCATACCGGCTCATCCAGCTCACGAGGTCGGCCGCGCCCGCCTCGATGTTTTCCAAAACCGTCTTTGTTCCGTCGAGCTCGAACTCCTGCGGGAGATACCCGACACGCAGCCCGCGGCGGCGGGAAACCTCGCCGGCATCCGCCTCCCCGTCGCCGGCCAGGATCTTAAAAAGACTCGTCTTGCCGCAGCCGTTGCGCCCGACCAGGCCGACTTTTTCGCCGGGAGCGACCGCCAGCGAAACCCCGTCAAGAAGCTTCTGAAGCCCGTAGGCCAGGCAAAGTTCCTGCGCGGAGATTAAGGATGGAATAGATGACATATGGGAATCATTGGCGGAAAGACGGCCCGGATCGGGAGGCCGCCGGCTGGCTCGATCAGTAGCGGAATTTCGGCGTCCCGGCTGGCTTGGAGGCAGGAACGGAAATCGTGTCCGGCATGATCTCCGGCTCGACGTTCAGATCCGGCGGCGGCACGTTCGGGTCCGGCAGCGGGGTGTCGTTGATCTGCGGGCCCGAGTAAATCGGACTGTTCTCCGCCTGCGAGCGCCCCCCGCGCTTGCGCCCGGTGCCGGCGGCCTCCGGAGAGGATTCCCGGAGCTTCTCCTCGGGCGGCCGAGGCGGGGCAACGGTCATATTTTCGTTTGCCATGTAGCCGGTCCGCAGGTCCTCGAGTTGCACGAGGCTGTACCCCATCTCGCGCCGCAGCAGCTTCACCCGGATTCCCGTGCGCAGCGAGGCGTCCGGCCCGCGGCCCTGCTGCGGACCCAGCCGGTAAAATGCCGAAAAGTCCCGGATGATCACGTATTCGGGCGCCGTTTCTGGGGCGAAGGTTTCCATCGCGCATCCCGCCAGAACGAGGCAGGCAAACAGCAGCCAGGCCGACGCCAGACAAAGCTTCCCCAGTGATTTTGTAAACATTCGCTCCTCCATTGAACTGCCACCATGCCCGGTTCGCAGCGAGTTTGCAACTGGTACGCGTCGCGGCGAATCGGATTGGGCTCATCTAAGAAAGTTGCTAAAATGAGCTTCGCCTTAAGGTGCCTTGTTTGGAGTTCCGCCTTTAGGCGGTGCATTTTGGGCAGCCGCCTCACTCGCCCGCCGCCTGAAGGCGGAACTCCGAACCCGGAAGTCCTCCGCCTGTCAGAAGGGCAACTTTCCGAGATGCCCCCGGTCGGATTCGAATGTTATTGATCCTCCCCCTTTCATTCTGGAGACTCGCCCGCAATTTATGGGGTTTCTCACGCAATTTACCGGCACCAATGAAGTGGCCCAGGCAGTTCTGGTGCTGTCCATCATCTCGATCGCCGGCCTGTCGCTGTCCGCGATCAAGTTTCGCGGGGTCGGCCTCGGGATCACCGGGGTTCTTTTTGCCGGCCTCTTTTTCGGGCATATCGGCTGGCACATCAACCAGGAGGTCCTGGAGTTTGTGCGGGAGTTCGGGCTCATCCTTTTTGTCTTCACGATCGGGCTCCAGATTGGGCCCGGATTTTTTGCCTCCCTGAAAAAGCAGGGCCTTCCGGCGAATATCTGTGCGGCGACCATCGTGCTCGGCGGGGCGGCGCTCACGGTCGCGGTCGCCTGGATTTTGGGCATCAACCCGTTTGCTGCGGCAGGCCTCTTCTCGGGGGCCACCACCAACACCCCCTCGCTGGGGGCCGCCCAGCAGGCCCTGGCCATCGTGCCGGGAGTCGATGCGGAGATCAAGGCTCTGCCCTCCCTCGCCTACGCCGTCGCCTACCCGGGCGGCGTCCTGGGAATCATCATCTGCATCGTCATCCTCCGCGCCCTCTTCCGGATCGATCCGGCCGGCGAGCTGGCGGCATTTGAAAGCGAGCGGCGCGGCGCGACGCCGCCGCTGAAGCGCCGCAACCTGACCATCAACAATGCCAACCTCGATGGCCTCGCGGTCGCTGCGATCCCAGGGCAGCGCGAAACCGGGATCACGATCTCCCGCTTTCAGCGCGCCGGAAGCGCAGACGTGCAGGTTGCCGCCCCGGACGAAATCCTCCACGTGGGGGATACGATCCTCGCCGTCGGAACGGTCGAGGCGCTCGACAGCTTTCAGCGGATCGTCGGAACCCGCTCGGAGCTCAACCTCCTGGACTCATCATCCCATGTTTTTTTTCAAAAGATCATCGTCACGCACAAGTCCCCGCTCGGAAAATCCCTCCGCCAGCTCGCCCTCCACACGACATACAATGTCGTCGTCACCCGCATCCAGCGAGGCGAGCTGGAGATGGCGGCAGACCCGGATATCCGGCTCCAATTTGGCGACGCCCTCCAGGTCGTCGGCGACCGGCAGGGCCTCGACCAGGCCGCGAAGCTGCTGGGAAATTCGCCGAAGGACCTTGGCCACACAAACTTTCTGCCGGTTTTTGTCGGCATCGCCCTGGGCGTCGCGGCCGGTCTCGTCCCGTTTACGATCCCCGGGCTTCCGGTGCCGGTGCGCCTCGGGCTGGCGGGCGGGCCGCTCGTGCTTGCCATCCTCCTGAGCCGGATCGGACAGATCGGCAGGGTCGTCTGGTACATGCCGGCCGGCGCCAACCTCGCCCTGCGCGAGATGGGGATCGTCCTCTTCCTGGCCTGCGTCGGACTCAAGGCCGGATCAAAATTTATTCCGACCCTGCTGAGCCCGGAGGGCCTTGCCTGGCTGGCCGGAGGATTCTGCATCACACTCATCCCGATCCTGGTGGTCGGGATTCTGGCACGTCTGCTCTTAAAGATGAACTATGTCGCCCTGAGCGGGATCATCGCGGGAAGCATGACCGACCCCCCGGCGCTGGCTTTTGCGAATGCGATGGTCAAAAGCGACGCTCCCTCGCTCTCCTACGCTTCCGTGTACCCGCTCACGATGCTTCTGCGCATCCTCTGCGCCCAGCTTTTGATCCTGCTCTTCAGCTGACCCGCAGGATTTCGCGGCGGAGCATGTCGAGGCCGGCCTGCGTGGCGAGCTGCTTGAACGTCTCCCGGTCGCGCGCGAAGCGGTGGCGCACGCAGAGCGTGTCGATCCCGCGGCTGGCCAAGGCCACAAAAACCGTGCCGACCGGCTTCTCAGCGGTCCCGCCCCCCGGCCCGGCGACTCCGGTCAAAGCAATCGCAAAATCGCTTTGCGAGCGCGCAAGGCATCCCTCCGCCATTGCGCGCGCAACCGCTTCACTCACCGCCCCGTGGCCAGAGAAAAGCTCCTCGGCAACCCCGAGATCCGAGATCTTTGCCGCGTTGGAATACGTGACGTAACCGCGCAGGAAAACCTCCGAGGACCCCGGGACGTTCGTAATCCGGTGGGCGAGCAGTCCGCCCGTGCAGGACTCGGCCAGCGAGAGGGTTTGCCCGGACTCCCTCAGGTGCGCGACGACCCACTGTTCGAGCATTTCGCCCCGGCTCGAGACCAGGCAGCTTCCCACAGATTTCAAAATGGCGGGCTCGACCTCGTCGAGCGATTCCTTTGCCCCGATGATCCGCAGGTCAACCTCGTTCGGCCTGGCGCAGTAGCCGACCTCGAGATCCGCCCGCTGAGAAAGCCCGAACCCGACCATCTCCTCGACCGCGCTCTCACCGAGGCCGACAATCTTATAAACCCGGCACTCGCGCGCGGGGAGCCTGCCGGAGATCCTGCGCAGAATCGGGAGCGCCGAGGCCTCGAACATCGGGTGCAGTTCGCGCGGCGGGCCCGGGAGCAAAAAGAGGTGCGGAGCTGACTCGGATCCCGGCAGGTAAAGCCCGGGGGCCGTCCCGTGTTCGTTGGGGAGCACGGTGGCCCCCTCCGGCACAAACGTCTGCCTCAGCATCCGCTCGCGAAGAGCAAACCCGCGCGCCGCAAGCAGAGCCTCGATTTTTTGGCGCACCTCCGCGCTCGCGACCAGCTCCAGCCCGAGCATCTCAGCCACGACCTCGCGCGTGATGTCATCGGTCGTCGGCCCCAGCCCGCCAGTGACAAGCACGACGTCCGCACGCCCGAAGCACTCGGCCAGGCCGGTGCGGATCGCATCGCCATCGGGCACGGTCGTCTGGCGCGACACGCGCAGGCCGAGCGGAAAGAGCTGCTTGCCGAACCACGCCGCATGCGTGTTCACAACCTCGCCGAGCAGGAGCTCGGTGCCGGTGTTTAAAATTTCGACGATCATTCCGCGCAGCACCTCAGCGCCTGCATCCACTGGCGCGTCCGCTCGTTCTTCTCATCGTCGCCGTTCAGGTCATAGACATAGGCGAGGTTCGCCAGGACGCGAAGAAGGATCTGCCGGTGCGAAGCCGGCTTGAGATGGCACTCCTTCAGCTCCAGCCCCTGCCGCATCAGGATCCCCTCGACCTCGCTCCGACGCAGAATCTTCCCCCGGTGAAAAGGGTCAAAATAAACTTCCCCATGGCGGGCGATGAAGTGCCCGGGCAGGTTGATCCCCTCGATCTTCATCCCGGCCCGTGATCCGACCATCATGTACAGCAACGTCAGCGACAGCGGGATCCCGGACCGCGTCTCGATCACCTGCGGGAGCAACGAGTTTTTTTCGCAGTAGTAGTTTTCGGCATTCCCGCGGAAGTCGAGGTCGCCGGCAAGGAACCCGGCAAGCCGGATCACCCGTTCCCGGTTGCTCACCGCCCCGGCGAGCTTGAGCAGGAACTCCCTCCCCCAGTTGTTGAGCTTGTGCTCAAACGGCAGGATGCAGACGCCAGGCTCAAGCGCGCGGGCGAGCGCCCAGCAGGCCTGCTCGAGATCCGCCCCCTCGCCAAAAAAATAGCACAGCAGCGAGAACTCCTCCTCCGCGCTCCTCCCGCTGATCGTCGCAAGGACCTCGCGGGCATGGCGGGAAACACACTCGTCATCGACCCGCATCAGCGCCTGAAGCTGCGGGATTTTTTCCTCGCCCGCCGCAGCGAGCTGATCCTTGACGAGCCGAACCGTCTCGGGGTCGTCGTCGTGGAGCAGGCGGATCAGCGCATTTTGTTGGGTGGGCATTCTCCAACGAATAAAGCCACAAATCGCTGGCTTGCAAGTGATCTCATCAAGCACTTGACCAGGACGCCACGTCCGCCCACGATATCCGACCGCTTTGAAAACCTACGAGCCATCCCGCTGGGAAATCGATTTCCTTGCCACCAATCCCACCGTGCGCGCCAAACGCTTCGGCATGCCGGCCGAGGCAAAAGCCGTCCGCTATCCGCTCCGCCTCCTCCGCTACTGGTTCGGCTACCAGCTGCTCCGCGAGGAATGCCTGCGCGCCGGACGCCCGCTCGCCGTCGCCGAAATCGGCGTCCACCGCGGCCAGATGCTCGAATTTGTGAAATCTGCCCCGGCCGGGGTCGCTTGGGCGAAATGGACGGCGGTCGACGCGGTCATGCTCACGGAAAAGCTTGTGAAGGCCGGCTACGACGACTTCTTTGAGGCGAACCTCGAAAACCCGGATTTCGCGCTTCCGGCATCCTACGACTGCGCGATCCTTCTCCACGTCCTCGAGCACCTCTCCGGGCCGGAGGCTGTGCTGAAAAGGATTGCGGCGGGCATCGTGCCCGGGGGCTCGCTGATCGGCGGGTTCCCGGTCGTTCCCGGCGCCTTCCGCGCAACCCGCGAGGCCCAGGTGCGGAAGACCGCCGGGCCGATGGGCCATGTCAGCATCTTCTCGCCCGCAAGGGTCCGCGACATGGCCGCCGCCGCCGGACTCGAAACAGAGTTTTTAAGCGGCGCATTCTTCCTGCGCAGCAAGGGAAGTGCCTTGGAGAATTTTTCCGGCTGGATGCGGTTCAACCTTTTCTGGGGCCGCCTGTTCCCATGGTGGCCGGGCGAAATCTACTGGCTCCTGCGCAAGCCGGCCTGACGCGGGGGCGGCCTAAATCGGCGGGACGAGAATCCGAACGGCCGGCTCTTCCTGGCGCTTTGTGCTGTAGATCCGGGGCGGCGAGGTCGAGCGGACCTCGTATCCCCTCAGAACAAATTCCGGGTAGAACGAGTCGCTGGCCGGCTCATAGACGAGCTGCCCGGAGAACCCGCCCTGCAGCCGGTATTCGAAGTTGCTGTCCGAGCCCAGCTTTCCGGCCTCCCGATCGGGGGCCAGCTTGGTCTGCTCGTTCATCATGACCAGCTTGGCGGATTTCCACGGCTGGCCGGGCTGGCGGACCCACCCCCACATCTTGTAATCGCGCTTATACATCCGGCGGCCGATGAAGTAGTCGCCGGGCTGCTCGGCGGCGATCGCCGCATTCATGGCAGCCCGAGCCGGCCCATCGCCTTCCACCGTTTCGCAGCCGACAAATGTCAGCGCGAGAACGATGACGGCCAGGCAGGCGGCGGCTGCCCGCATGGGGATCTCCTGAGGACGATTCATATTCCAGCCCTGCTTAAAAAAGGCGTGAGCCAGCGCTCGAGCGATTCCTCGGACTCAATCATCGCCTCCCCGGGGATCGGGAAGACGTTCCAGCGCTCGCTGTGGGAGACCGATTCGCCGGGCTCGAGGATCGAGAGCGGGCTCAGCGACTCGATCTCGAGCATGTCGCCGTTCGAAAACGTCTCGAAGTTGCACCCGCCATCCGGGTAAACCGCCTCGGGAACGAGGTCGAAGGATTTTATGAAAAGCGATTCCTCGATCACGTAGGCGACCCATTTTTCTCCGTGAGCGAGGCCCAGCTTGGTCGGAGGAAACCCATCGCTTTGCCGGAGCATAAAGAACCGCTGGCCCAGGCTCCACCTAGGGTCGGTGAGGTCGGTGTACGGCCAGAGGACCATGCGCCGGTTGGGCAGAAGATCCCTCGGATGCTCGCCAAGCGGCGGCTGGGGAATGATCTCAACGCCGCCGGGCTTCATCACGCTCAGCGCCCAGCTCGCAATCTGGATCGGCTCGTCGCCGTCGTTCCGCGCGGTGTGGCGGACGACGACCGAGTCGTCCGTGAGGGTGACGCCCAAGGACTTCATGATCGACCCGCACCGGGTTTGCAGCGAGTCGATCACGACCTCGCCCGTCGACTCGTCGACCCGGAAATCCACCGGATGGTTGTCAAAATGATAGGAGAGGACCTCGTCTTCGGGCGCGATCCAGAGACGGTGGCCACCGCGCAGAACAAACTCGTTTTCCCCCGATTGCCCGAGCGTGGCCGCATCGTTGCAGAAGACATTTTCGCCGCCGGCGCGCCGGCAGGAAATGATGCGCGGGCCGACGTCGAGGGTGATGACCAGCTCGATGTGGTCGTTCGCGACGAGCAGGTTACGCTGCCAGCCGCCGTAGGGGACAATTTCGTGTTTCATGAGATCGTGTTGATGACGCCGGGGTGGCGGCGCAGGTAGTCGGTCAGCCGGCTGATCGCCTCCAAAGTTTTCGGGCTGATGTGGTGCTCCATGCCTTCGACATCGTGCTGGATCGTGGCATCATCGACGCCGAGAAGCGAGAGAAACTCGGAGAGCAGGCCGTGCCGGAGCGCGATTTGCTGGGCGACCGAGCGGCCGGAGGAGGTCAGGATCAGGCCCCGGTATTTTTCGTACTGGATGAGCCCCTCCGCATCCATGCGCTGGACCATGTTGGTGACGCTGGCCTGGGAGATGCCCAGCAACGCGGCGATGTCGACCACGCGGGCGTAACCCTTCGTATCGATGAGTTCAAGAATCCTCTCCAAATAATCTTCGATCGCTGCGGTGGTCCCGGAGGCCGAAGGCACAGATTTACCGGCCATCACCTACCGCTTACTCCCCGCCGGCGGAGGCTGTCAAGAACGCTCCCCCGGCCGCACCCTGCAATCCGGCGACGGAGACGACCGCCGACCGCGCCCCCCCGCCTCGCACTTCCTGCGCGGCGCAGGCAACTTGAAGAAGGGTGGAGGTCGAAAAGGCCTCTCCCAGCGATCGCCTGGGCCAGGCGAGGCGTGCTGCGGGAAACTCCTCCTCTGCCGCCCGCTGTTCGGCGCCATCCGACCGAATCGCGGAAAGGACCGCGAGATCGGGCGTCCGCGCAGCCGCCACGGATTGGAAGATGTCCTGGAATCGCACCGGTTCCCCGGATGCCGTGGCCACCGCGCTCCGCACGGATTGAAGAACAGCACACCCGGGCGAGGCGGGGCCCAGCACGAGGGCGCAAGCCGACTCAGCAAGCACCGCTCCGCCCTGCCGGGGACCCCTGGCAATTCCCCAGCGCCGGTACCCTTCGCAAGCGATCCAATCGACCTCCTGGGAAGCGACGACCAGGCAGCGGTCGGCCTCGCCGGAGCGGATCAGATCCGCCGCCGTCGAGAGCGCAGCCAACCCGGCAACCGCATCACCAACCATCGTCAGAACGCACCCGTCAATTCCGAAGATCGCTGCCACATGGCTGGCCGCCGCATTGTACACCGTCTCGGGAAACAGCAGCGGGCTTCCGGAGCCGGCTGCCACAACCTCCTCATAAAACCTCCGCGTGTAGATCACCGCTCCGTCGGTCGCCGCAAAGACGAGCGCCGTGCGCCCGGCAGGAAGCGGACCGGACTCCGCAACTGCGGCCTGCGCAGCGGCAGCCGCAAAGTGCGAGATCGGGCTCGCCCGGCGCAGGCGCGGATGACGGACCTCGCAGGCGGGATCGACGCGGAACACCGGAAGCGGCCGGTGGCCGGGCAGGCCAGGAAGCGCGCACGGTTCGGCCAATACCCCGCGGCCGCAGGCCGCCCAGACGGCGGTCAGCTTCGAACCGAGCGGCGTGACCACCCCGATGCCAAGGATGCCGACCTCCATCATGGCGCCCGCTCCAGGAGGATGGTGGCATTCGCCCCGCCGAAGCCGAAGGAATTTGACATCGTCCGGCGGACGTCGGAGTCCCGCGCGGTGTTGGCGACGATGTTGAGCCCGGAGTCGCTCTCGCGGAGGTTGATGTTGGGAGGCAGAAATCCCGACTCCATCGCCAGCAGGCAGAACGCGGCCTCGATGGCCCCCGCTGCGCCAAGCGCATGCCCGGTCATCCCCTTCGTGCTGCTCACCGGAACCTCAGGACAGACAGCCCGGATCGCAGCCGCCTCGCTGGCATCGTTAAATGGAGTGCCGGTCCCGTGCGCATTGATGTAGTCCACCGTCTCCCATCCGGCGTCGGAGAGCGCCCGCTGCATCGAGAGGTGCGGGCCGGTGCCGGCGGGGTCGGGCTGGGTCAGGTGGTGGTTGTCGTTTGCCAAGCCCCAGCCCGGGATGCTGGCCCGTGCGGTGCCGGGAGGAACTCGCCGCGCTTCCTCGAGACAAAAACAGGCGGCCCCCTCCCCCAGCGCCAGGCCTGACCGGCCTTTATCAAACGGCCGGCACCGCTCGTCGGTCGAGGCGCGCAGCGCATCGAAGCCCGCAAAGACCATCTCCGAAAGCGCATCAAATCCGATCGCCAGAACCCGGGAGTACGATCCCGAGCGGATCGCGCTCGCCGCCAGGCAGAGCGCGTTTGTCCCGGACGCGCAGGCGTTCGACACCACCCGCACCGGGGCCGCCAGCCCAAACGCCTTCAGCCCCTCGATCACCGGCTGCTGGGGCAGATAGCCGAGCACCCACCGCCGCGCATCCCGCGCCGACATCCCGGACGATAAACCCCGCAAAAAAAACTCTCCAAAATCCATGCCGCCACTGGTGGTACCGGCCACGACAAGTTCGGGTTCAAACCCGGGGCGGGAAGCGAGCGCCTCGCCGAGGGCCGCATGAACGAGACGCGTCGCTCGCGGCCAGCATTCCCACCCGCACGGAGCCTGCCCCCAAGGACCTACCTCAGGAACCTGTCCGGCTGACTTTGCCCGAAACCCGGAGGCAGAAAACACCCGCACCTCGGAGATGCCATCGACTCCGGCCCGAAGCGCTTTGCGGGTGGCAGCCAACCCGCTCCCCAACGGGCTCACACACCCGTACCCGGTGATCACGGGGAGGTGCCGGGTCGCCTCCAATTTACTCATGGAGGCCGTGGGTCGAGCTAGCAGCGTAGGTCCTATAGGTCCTATAGGACGCATCTCCCCCGGGCACCTGCGGCAATGTGGGCGTTGGTTCCACCGGCCCGGGTGAGGCGTCAGGAAGTGGACTTGGCGACACCTCGGGTGTCGGCGTCGGCCATGGCTTCACAAGATTTGGCCAGGAGTGAACGGGGACCGTGAGCCCACCCAGCTCGGCCGCGTACTGCTCACATTTCACCCGCCAGGCTTCGAGGTCCGGGGGGGCCGGGATGGGATCGGCCGATCCGGGAAATACGAGGTAGGCCACCTTAAGCTCGCTGACCGGCCGCGCGAGGGCGGACGACCGGGCATTCAGTTCGCGGCACAGGAGGAGCGAGGCCTCGCCGAGCTTGAGCGACGGGCCGGCATCGCCGACGATCGCCGGGTACGCCTTACCGTTGTAAATCACCAGGGCATAATCGCCCACGGAGGGGGCAAAAGGGTCCTCCTGATCCCTCATCATGAATCCCGGCAGGACGATAAACGGATCGGTCTCCGAGACGAGAAAGCTCCACTTTTTGAGGTCCACAATCCGGCGCTGCGCGTTATCAATCCCCTCGTCGATCTCCACCTTCCTCGCCGGGCTGGCAGTGCCGGCGGAGAGCTCGGCTTTGAGCGAGTCCAGGCGCTTTAACTCGACGGGAAGGAACGCATTTTCCCGGTCCGTCTGCTTCGGCCAGCGGTAGCTGGTCTGCGGAAGAAAAAATTGCGACGACCCATCGACCGGGATATTCCGGTCGCCGTCCGACCCATCGACGTTGACATCCATGTCGCCGATCGCAAAGACCGCCCGCCGGCCGCTGGCCGGATTCTTGAAGTTGAGAATCGTCTCGCAGTCGTAAAAGTTGTGACGGGAGAGGATGCTGTCGAGCCGCCCGACATCGCGTTCGACCTGGGCCGCTTTGAGGGCGTAGAGCCGGTCAAATGCGGGCGAGACCTGGGCTGCATCCACAAGCGATTTGAGGTCGGAGAAGGAGCCGGGGAGAAGCGGGTCGTTCGCGGAGAGATCCTCGATCGTCGTGCTGGCGCGAGGCATCTTGACCCTCACGGTCACCTCCACCTGGTACGCATCGGCATCCTTCCTGTCCTGGGAGGCCAGCTCCGGGCTCGGCTCGGTCACGACCTTGGCACGCAGCGAGAGCCCGTTAAAAAGCTTGGCGGTCGGGAGCGGCTTTCGGGGAATCGAGGGGACCGGAGTCGGAGTCGGAACGGGCGTGGGAGTGGCGGCTGGCGTAGCCGTTGGCGCCGGTGTCGGCAGCGGGGGCGGAGGCTCGGCCTTGGGGCAGGCTGTAAGCGCCACCGCCAGCAGCAGCCCAGAAACACCCCTGGCGGCCGAAGGAAGACGCCGGGAAAGCAGCTCAGGTATGGGCGATGAATGCCGAATAAACATCGGGCGGGATGTCGAGCATCTTGTAGTCGCTGGACGATACAAACAGGAGCGTCTGCTTGCCGCGGCCGAGCTGGTTGCCCGTCGAGTCGTAGATCTCATGCTCCAAGGTCGCAAACTTCCGGTTGTAACTGGCCACCCGGATCTTCACGCTTACGGTCTCAAACTCCCGGGTCTCGCGCACAAACTTGTGCTCGAACGAACGCGTGAGGATGTAAAATGGCGTGTTCTTCAGGTTAAATTTCGGCATCACCCGGTTAAAGAAGAGCTCGCGCGTCTTGCCGACCCACATCGCGTACATCCCGAAGTAGACGTTCCCGACCGAGTTGGTGTCGGCATACGTGGCGACAAACGAATGCACGAACCATTTCCCCTCGAAGTGCCCGCCGATATTCTGAGTGAGGGCCGCGAGGTCAAGCGGCCCGGACGGCAGCACCGGGGCCTCGCGGGCCGGCCCCATCACCGCGCCCGCGCTTGGGGCGCTCTCCGAGACGGTCGCGTCGAGCTCCTCCTTGTCGCTCACAAATTCGTCGGACGAGCTCGGCTTGATCAGCAGCCAAATGACGTAGCCGAGCGGGAGCAGGGAGCCGATAATCTGGAACAGCGGGGAGCGCAGGAAATAGCCGTAGGAAAAGATGACGACCGCCAGGCTTCCGATGCAGAACATCTTCACCTGCGGGATCGCGTTCGCCCGGCTCACCAGGAAACACCGCACGATCGCCAGCGTCGAGTACCCGACAAAAAACGTGGCGTAGAAAATCATGAAAAATTCCAGCTCGAACCGGAGCACGGCGCCGATGAGCGCGACAAACCCGCAGACCACGAACGCCGGGATCGGCGAGGTGAGGAGCCGGTTTGAGACCAGAGAAAAGATCGGGTGGTTGCTCTGGCTGGCATTCGACTGGAAGAACCACCGCAGCGCGATGTACCCGCTATCGAGCGTCGTGAGCACGCACACGCCGACGAAAATTCCGTACGCCGCAAACGTCCACGGACCGGCCGTGGAGAAGAGCTTCATCAGGACCTCCTGGCCGTAGTTGTGACCGGTGATTCCGACCCGGATAAACTGGGCCGCCTCCCAGTTGAGCGCCCAGACGGTCATGAGGCCGTGAAACATGAGCAGGAGGAAAAACAGGATCGAGCCGACCCAGTAGCTGGCCGCAATCGAGACCTGCTCGCGGTGCATCTGGATCGCGCGCTGCCACTGCTGGAGGTCGAGCCAGGGGCCGACCAGGAATCCGATAATGATCGGGATCGCGTACCCCCAGTAGTTCCAGTCGTTGGTCGGGAGCTTCGGAAACGAGATCGGACCGGTCCCCCGCATCCCCGCATGGATGATCAGGAAGACCACCGAGGGGGCCAGGAGAAGAAAGAGCACCCCGTGGCTGAACTTGATCCGCTTGATGTCGAACTCCTCGCCGAAGAGGATACCGGCCGCCAGCACAACGAGCAGGGTCAGCGGCATATAGAGGAGCCAGGGCTCCAGGCCGAGCGGCTGCCAGACATACCTCAAAAAGGCAAAGATCGTCAGCGTGATCGCAAGGACCTGGTAGAGAAAAAACACCAGGCGGAACGGACGGGACCAGCTCGTAAAAAACTGGGCGAGCGACTCCGACCCCGACTGGCGGCGGGCGAGGTGGTGGGTCACCAGGCCGAAGACAAGAAGCCCGAGAAAGTTCGGGATCGCAAACGTGAGCAGTCCGAAAATCCCGAATTGGGTGGTGAACTGGACGGAGAAAAACAGTCCCAGCCCCCACATCCAGGAGAGCGCGACAGAATTGCCCCAGAGGACGGCCCCGAACCAGCGGGGGAGATTGGACGTTGATGAAGATGCCATGCGGGAGCCATCCATACTATCTCGCGCCCCGCTTCGCAACACGCAATCGGACCGCGCCATCGGACCGGATGCAATTGCGCGATTTTCTCTATTGCGCCGGCCGCTGGCGCGGAGCAAAATATCGTCCATGGCAACCATACTCCTCGGATTCATCCTCGCAATTTTCGCCGTGGCCGTCGTGGCAGCGCTCTTTGCAATCGGCCAGTACAACGGGCTCGTCGCGCTCCGGAACCGGTTCAAAAACGCGTTCTCGCAGATCGATGTCCAGCTCAAGCGCCGCTACGACCTGATCCCGAACCTGGTCGAAACCGCCAAGGGGTACATCAAGCACGAGAGGGAAACCCTCGAGGCCGTCACGCAGGCGCGCAACCTGGCCCAGTCGGCCGGCGGCCGCGCCGCCGCAAACCCGGGCGACCCGCAGGCGATGAAGGACCTCGCCGGCGCCGAGGCCGGCCTCACCGGCGCGCTCGGCCGGCTCCTCGCCGTCGCGGAAGCCTACCCCGACCTCAAGGCCAACCAGAACATGATGCAGCTCACCGAGGAGCTCACCTCGACAGAAAACAAGGTCGCTTTCGCGCGGCAGGCGTACAACGACTCGGTCATGTCGTACAACACGAAGCGCGAATCGTTCCCGACAAACATCATCGCAGGGATCTTCCAGTTCCAGGCGGCCGAGCTCTTCCAAATCGAAAATCCGGAGGAAAAGGTGGCCCCGAAGGTTTCGTTTTCATGATCCGGCCGGCGCGATCCGCTTTTGCGGAAATGGCGGCGACCGCGCGGGTTGTCCCGGTTTTTACCGAGATCGTGGCGGACGGCGACACGCCGGTTTCGGCGTTTGCAAAGCTCGGCGGCTCCGCGCCGTCGTTCCTGCTCGAATCGGCCGAGCAGAGCGACCAGGTCGGACGGTTTTCGTTTATCGGGTTCGACGCCCACGCGACGTTCACCGCGACCGGGAAGTCGGTGACGCTCACCGAGGAAAAGCTCACGAAGACGTACGAGGCCGTGCGCGACCCGCTCGACGAGCTCGAGCGCTGGATGGACCGCTTCCGCATGGCACCGAACCCGGACCTCCCGCCGTTCTGCGGCGGGGCGGTCGGCTACCTCGGTTATGATTGCGTGCGGTGGTTCGAACCGACGATTCCGGAGCCGCCCCGCGACGACCTCGGGATCCCGGACATGTTTTTCCAGGTCACCGGATCAGTCGTCGTCTTCGACCACAAGCGGCGCCGGATCCTGATCGTGGCGAACGCGTTTATTGACGACCGCGGGATCGATGCGGCATACGATGGGGCCTGCAACCGGATCACCCAGATCCTGCAGGCCCTTCAGCGCCCGCTCGCGTTCGAGCCGATCTTCACCGCGACGACCCCGCCGGCCACGGAGAGCCGCTCGAACACGACCCGCGAGGAATACCACGGGATGGTCCGCCAGGCGCAGGAGTACATCCGCGCGGGCGACATTTTCCAGATCGTCCCCTCCCAGCGGTTCGAGACCGAATTTGCAGGCGACGCACTCGACCTCTACCGATCGCTGCGTTTCGTCAACCCGTCTCCCTACATGTTCTGCCTGCGCTGCCCCGGCGGCTACTCGCTGGTCGGCAGCTCGCCGGAGGTTCATGTGCGCCTCACCGGCCAGCTCGTCGAGATCCGGCCGATCGCCGGAACCCGCCCGAGGGGGGCCGATGCCCGCGAGGATGCCGCACATGCGGAGGATCTCCTGGCCGATCCGAAGGAGCGCGCGGAGCACCTCATGCTCGTCGACCTGGCGCGCAACGATGTCGGCCGCATCGCAGAGTTCGGCACGGTGAGCGTCACAGACTTCATGTCGGTCGAAAAGTACAGCCACGTGATGCACATCGTGTCCCACGTCTCCGGCCAGCTCGCCGGCGGGCGCAGCGCCTACGACGTGATGCGGGCCACCTTCCCGGCCGGAACCGTCTCGGGCTCGCCAAAGGTCCGCGCCATGCAGATCATCAATGAGCTCGAAAACAGCAAGCGCTGCTCGTATGCGGGTGCGGTCGGCTACTTCGGCTTCGACGGCAACCTCGACTCCTGCATCGCGCTGCGCACCGTCCTTCTCAAGGACGGCCGCGCCTACGTGCAGTCCGGCGGCGGGGTCGTCGCGGACTCGACGCCCGAGGGCGAATACCAGGAGACCGTCAATAAGGCGATGGCCGGCATGCGTGCCATCGACCGCGCCAGAAAGGACCCATGATCCTCGTCATCGATAACTACGACTCGTTCACCTACAACCTCGTCCAGTACTTCGGCGAGCTCGGGGCCGACATCCGGGTCAAGCGGAACGACGAGGTCACGCTGGACGAAATCTCCGCGCTCGCCCCGGAGAAAATTTGCATCTCGCCCGGCCCGTGCACGCCGAACGAGGCGGGCATCAGCTGCGACGTGATCCGGCAATTTGCCGGGAGCCTCCCGATCCTCGGCGTCTGCCTTGGCCACCAGTGCATCGGCCAGGTCTACGGCGGCGAGGTCGTGCGCGCAGACCGCCTCATGCACGGAAAAACCTCCCCGATCCACCACACCGGGGAAAACGTTTTTGCCGGCCTTCCGGATCCGTTCGAAGCGACCCGCTACCACTCGCTCCTCGTGAGGCGGGCGACCCTGCCGGACTGCCTCAAGATCACGGCCGAAACCGCCGAGGGCGAAATCATGGGCCTCGCGCACCGCGAACTCCCGGTCTTCGGCGTCCAGTTTCACCCGGAATCCATCCTCACCCGCGAAGGAAAAAACCTGCTGAGGAATTTTCTGACCGCCTGAGCCGATGCCGCGGCGCGATGGCAACTCTCATGGCGTTGGAAGCCAACGATGCCAAATCCTCTTTTTGATAACCGTATTCTGATCCGCCTGGATAGGCTGGCCGGCTCGTTCCCCGTGTCACTTAAGGCTCCAAAGCTTGCATCCCAAAACCAATCGCTTACACACTGAGGCGTAGCAGTATTATCATGGCTCTCATTGAAGGATTCCGCGTTCAAAACTATCGTTCGCTGCAAGACGTGACGCTGGGAAAGCTGTCGGGACAGCAAACGGGTGACTCCCTTACCCCTCTCACCGTGGTGATTGGAAAAAATGGGGTCGGCAAGAGCACGCTCTTCGATGCTTTTGGATTTGTCGCCGACTGTCTTTCGTTCGACGTGGAGGCTGCATGCGACATGAAGCAACGGGGAGGATTTGAACGGATGCTCTCTCGCGGAAAATCGGGAGCGATAAGGTTTGAAATCTACTACCGTGAAGGCCAGGGGGAGCGTCCGATCACCTACGAACTTTCCATTTCGCAGGACTCGTCGGGCCGTCCTTTCGTCGAATCGGAGTCATTGAAACAGCGGCGCAAAGGGCAGAAGCATGGGCGGCCTTTCCCCTTCCTACGCTTGGACCTTGGCAAAGGCACTGTTTGGGCGGGGGAAGATGCCGTAGAGGGAGAAGTCGAGGAGGATCGAACTCAAGAACCGGTGGAATTGACCGACCTGCGGCAACTGGGTATCGCAACGATGGGGACCCTCAAGGAGCACCCCCGCATCAAAAGATTCCGGGATTTTCTTAAAGGTTGGTATCTCTCGTATTTTCACCCGGATGCCGCCCGCAGCCTTCCTGGTGCCGGACCTCAGAAGCACTTGAACATCCACGGCGACAACATAGGAAACGTGGTCCAGTTCTTGGAGCGGGAACACAAGGATCGCTTCAATGCGATCCTTGATCGCATCGCCTCAAAGATTCCGGGAGTCCGAAAAATCGATACCAGGATCACCGACGACAAGCGCGTGTTGCTCAGATTCAATGACGGAGCATTCGACGACCCCTTCTTCGCACAGCAGATGTCGGATGGCACGCTGAAGGTGTTCGCTTATCTTTTGATGATGGAGGACCCAGACCCCCCACCATTTATTTGCATCGAAGAGCCGGAGAATGGCCTATATCACAAGCTGCTGGAGGCTTTGGCGAAGGAGTTTCGGTCTCATGCCACCGGCAAGAAGGGTGCTCCTCAGATTTTTGTGACGACCCACCAGCCCTATTTTGTTGATGCGCTTGCTCCGAAGGAGGTCTGGATTTTGGAGAAAAGCGGAGGTGGTTATTCAACCTTGCGACGGGTTTCGGATATAGAAATCGTTAATAACATGGTGAACGAAGGGCTGCCCCTCGGCGGACTCTGGTACAGCGACTACCTGGACGCCCGATAGCCGTGCATATCGAGTTTCTTGTCGAGGATAGCTCTGGAGAAAAGTTGCTGGCGACATTGCTGCCGAAGCTCCTGGGCAACCAGGGCGAGCTCCATTCGTGGAGGCTACATCTCTACAAGGGCATTGGGCGTGTTCCAAAGGGCCTCACAATTGGGGCAGACCCAGCCAAGCGGATGCTTCTTGATAATCTTCCACGGGTATTGCGTGGCTACGGACGCACTCCATGCATTGATGCAGTTGTGGTCATTCTTGATTCGGATAGGCGCGACTGCCGCATGTTTCTCGCCGAATTAAATTCACTTCTGAGCCGTTGCAATCCAGCCCCAGACACAATGTTTCGACTGGCAATCGAAGAAATAGAGGCTTGGTATTTTGGAGATGAAGCGGCGCTTTTGCAGGCATATCCCCGGGCAAAAAGAGATGTCCTGAATCGCTACATTCAGGATACGGCCTGCGGGACGTGGGAGTTGTTGGCAGACGCGGTTTATCCCGGAGGCTCGATAGCCATCAAAAAGGCAGGGTGGCCGCTACCCGGGCAAATCAAGCACGAATGGGCAGATAAGATCGGACCGCTGCTCGTTATTGATCGGAATATTTCTCCGAGCTTTGGCAAGTTGAAAGACGGGTTGAGGCAACTCATTTCCAGGAGCCATGCGCACCGGTAGTCTAGGCGCAGTCTCACGACACGACGACGCAGTCGAGAGACAAGCCCTCGCCGAGGTGCGGGAAATTTATGCCGAGCTCGCCCGGCGTCCGCTCGTCCGCGACTGCCAGCTGACGACCGGGTGCTGCCGGTTCCAGCTTACCGGGAAAGTCCCCCACCTGACGAAAGGGGAGGCGCTTGTCGCCGCGCGCGGGTTTAAGGCGACCGGCCGGAAGGAACTCCCCGCGCGGGCCGACGGGGCCTGCCCACTCCTCCACCCGAAGACGTCGCGCTGCATGATCTACGAGGCGCGGCCGTTCGGCTGCCGGACCCACTTCTGCGAGGCCGCCGGCGGCCCGGTCGCCCGACGCGAGGTGGCTGACCTCATCCGCCGCCTCGAGGACATCGGCGCGCGCCTTGGCGACCCCGGACCCCGGCAGATCGAACCGGCCCTGCGCGACGTCCTCCCCAAATAAAAAAAGCACCGGTCCTTACGGGCCGGTGCTTTTGGGTTAAATCGAATGTGCGGATTAGCGGCGGCGGAAATCTCCTCCACCACCACCACGGCCGCCGCGTCCGCCTCCGCCACCACCGCCGCGGCGGTCATCGCGGAAATCCCGGCGCGGGCCGTCGAATCGGCCGCCGCCGCCGCCACCACCACCGCCCGGAGGACGGTCTTCGCGGGGACGTGCTTCGTTGACGGTCAGCGCGCGGCCGTCAAGTTCCTTGCCGTGAAAAGTTGTCACAGCAGCCTGTGCCTCGGCGTCCGAGCTCATCGTGACGAAGGCGAAGCCGCGGGAGCGGCCGGTGAATTTGTCCTGCATCAGCATGACTTCCGAAACGGAGCCGCACTGCGAGAACAGGTCTTGGATGGCGATCTCGGTCGTGTTGAACGACAGATTGCCGACATATAGTTTGTTGCCCATGGTAGTTTGGTTGCATAGAGATCGGAGACTGTTCCCGACTACCGGGTTTCAAACCGCCGCCCGAATCTTCCGCACGGCGTTCACCAAATCACGACCACATCTGCTGAATCCGCTTATTGTCGGTTTTTGGAAATTTGGCAAATGATTTTTTCCGGTGATTGACGCGGGGCTCAGATTTTTTGAGAGTCCGCGTGATGCGACGCATGCCCATTCTGATCCTGGCGGTTCTTTTCGCCGCTGTCCCGGCGGGATTGCGGGCGGCGGACCAGGAGATCCGGGTCCCTTTCAACTTCCAGTGGGGCGAGTCGGCCCAGCGGCTGGAGGAGGGCCTCGCGAAGGTGCAGGCGAGAATCATCGAGCGCAAGACCATCGAGAAGCGGAGCGTCCTCGTCGTCGAGGGGATCCCGCAAAAACTTCTCCAGCGCGCGATCTTCTACTTCGACTCGGATTCGCTCAACGAGATCGAGCTCCACTACGGGGACAAAAATTGGGACTCCGCCCAGTACGCCCAGTTTTTTGACCAGACCCGCCGGAACATCGAGACGAAGTACGGGATGGGCCGGGTGATCGCGCGACAGAAAACCCGCGAGGGCGAGATCCTCCAGACCCTGATCGGATACCAGTGGACGCAGGCGTCCACCTCGCTGCAGCTGTTTCTCTACACCGCAGAGAAGGGGGCCGAGAGCTTGCGCGTGCTGAGCCTCCACTACAAGGGGATCTGATCCGCACGATAAATCCTTTTGACCTTCCAAAAAAACCTTCCCAAGATTGACCTCATGAAAAATTCCCAGATCGCCGCCCAGCTCTACACCGTCCGCGACTTCTGCACGTCGCCCGCAGACCTGGCCGCCACGGCCAAAAAGCTTCGCGCCATCGGGTACGAGGCCGCCCAGGCGAGCGGGATTTCTGCCGAGATCCCTCCCGCTGATGTCCGCAGGATCCTCGCGGACGAGGGGATCGCGGTCTGCGCGACCCACGAAAATTCCGACCTCATCCGCTCGAACCCGCTGGCCGTCGTCGAGCGCCTCCAGGCAATCGGAGTCCGGCATACCGCCTACCCGTTCCCTTCGGGTGTGAATTTTTCCGATGTGGCCGCAGTCAAAGCGATGGTTTCGGACCTGGATGCCGCCGGGGCCGTGCTCCGCGAGCACGGATGCACCCTCTCGTACCACAACCATGCGATCGAGTTCCTGCGCATCGGCGGCGAGACGGTCATGGACCATATCGCGCGGGCCACCTCGCCGGCCAACCTGCAGTTTGAACTCGACACCTACTGGGTCCAGTTTGGCGGAGGAAATCCCGTCGAGTGGTGCAAGAAGGCCTCCGGCCGCCTCCCCCTCCTGCATTGCAAGGACTACGGGTTTGGCCCGGACAACAAGCCGTACTTCGCCGAGATCGGATTCGGCAACCTGGATTTCCCGTCCATCGTCGCCGCAGCGGACGCTGCGGGATGCGAGTGGTTCATCGTCGAGCAGGACACCTGCCCGGGCGACCCGTTCGCGTCACTCGAAAAAAGTTATAAGACGATGATCGAGTGCCTTTGCGAAACCGCCCCGTGATCCCCCTCCCCGCCTCTTTCGCGGGTCAGTGAATCTCGACCGGGCATTTGGGAATCGCCCGCAGGAACGCCTTCCCATAAGGCTTGCTCACGATCCGGCTGTCCAGAATGACGATCGTGCCGGTATCGGTCTTGCTGCGAATCAGGCGCCCGACCCCTTGGCGGAGTCGCAGGATCGCCTCCGGGAGTGAGTAGCTTTCAAAGGCCCGCCCACCGGCCGCCTCGATCGCCTCCAGCCGCGCCTCGGTCAGCGGATGGTCCGGGGTCGCAAATGGAAGCCGCGTGATGATCACGCTCGACAGCGCGTCGCCAGGGACATCGACCCCGGTCCAGAAACTCGATACCCCGAACAGGACGCTGTGGGGATTTTCGCGAAATTCGCGAACCATGCGCTGCGCTGGCATTCCAGCCCCCTGCACCAAGAGAGGCCATCCCTTTTTTTCGAAATGCGGGACCATGTCCTCGGCAACCGCGCGCATGGTCTGGTAGCTGGTAAAGAGAACAAACGCACGGGCCAGGCTCCGGTCGGTGAAGTGGGCGATCCATTGGGCGAGAGCTTTTTCGTAGGCGGCGTCCTTGGGTTCGGGCATCTGCCGGACGAGGTGGAGGCTCATCTGCTTTTCATAATCAAACGGGCTCCCGATCTGAAGCGCGGCGACCTCCTCGGCCCCGACTCTCTCCCGGAAATAGGAAAGGTTCGGGGTGCCGACGGAGAGGGTTGCGCTCGTCAGGACCGAGCAGGCCCCTTCGCGAAACAGGAGGCGGCGCAGGGCATCTGCCAGATCCACCGGTGCCGTGCGGAGCGTGCAGAAGGGCTCTTTTCTGCCCGCCTGCTCGACCCAGTACACGTGGTCGTCCTGCTCGAGGGCCAGGAAGTCGGTGATCGCCGCACGCGCCAGGCGAAGCTTTCTCGCCGTATCCTGAAGCTCGGCCGCACCGGTCTCGTCCTGGCACCGCGAGGCCTCGGTCCCGATCAGCTCGCCCAGCTTCGCAAGATTCGTGCAGACGTCGCCGCCGTCGGCCAGCCCGGCCTCACGGACCCGGAACTCGCGCCCGCGCTTAAACTCGCACCGCGCGGACACCGCCTGGAAAAATTCGTCCGCGACCGGGAGGATGTCGGCGACCGCCTTGCAGGCCGGGCCATTTTTCATCATTTGGAAGAGGCCCTTTTTGGTCCTGGGGTTGTAGAGCCGCTGGACCGCGCGGCGGAGGCCGAGCTGGGAGACCTCCATTCCGATGTGTCGCGAGGCGACCTCCTCGATCGTGTGCGCCTCGTCGAAAACGACAAAGTCGTTGGCGAAGAGGAGCCCGCCCGTCCGGATCTCCGCATCCTCGACGGCCCCGAGCAGCGTGAAAAACAGGGCATGGTTGAGGACGACCATGTGCGCCCCGCCGATCCGGCGGCGCAGGGCCTGGTAGTGGCAGCCGGACTGGGGGCCGCAGGTCTTGGGCGTGCAGAGGTGCTGCTCGCTGCGGACCTCCTCCCAGACCGACAGGTCCGGCTGCTCGAGGAAGTCGCTGAGCGACCCCTCCTTCGTCGTGAGCCCCCATTCGCGGATCCGCTCGAGCTCGGCCTTCTGCTCGGTCGTGAAGAGGTCGGCCGCCTGGCCGATCGCCCGCGCCAGCCGCGTGGTGCAAAGGTAGTTTTGGCGGCCCTTCAGGAGCACCGCCTCAAAATCCTCCTCGACCAGCTTTTGCACAAACGGAATATCCTTGTACATCAGCTGCTCCTGGAGCGCGATCGTGTGGGTCGAGATCACGGCCTTGCGCTTCGTGCGGACCGCATGCAGCGCCGCCGGGACCAGGTAGGCAAGCGACTTTCCGACCCCCGTCCCGGCCTCGATCACGATCGCCCCGCCCCCCTCCAGCGTGCGCGCGACCGCACAAGCCATCTCCTGCTGCTCCTGGCGGTACTCAAACCCCGCGCCCAGCGACAGCTTGCCGGTCTCCGAAAAAATCGCGTGCACCTCGCGCTCGAAGGCCGAGACCTGAACGGTTCCGCCGTCCTCCCGAATCGAAATCATCCCCGCAGGATGAACGATGCGACCGGGGTTCTCAACCCCTCATGCGGAAAAAAAGCGTCTGGACCCCGGACGAAGGATATCGCTTGCGCCGGCCCCGGGATTCGCGGATATCATTCCCCTATGAGCACCGGTCGCGGATCTGCGGGTAATGTCATCGCTGCCCTCTGCAGCTTCTTCTTTCCTGGCCTCGGGCAGCTGACCCAGGGCCGCATCCTCGCAGCCCTCCTCTTTTTTCTCGGGGCGGTCGTGGTCTGGTTCATCAGCCTGGGCACCCTGGGCTGGCTTGTCCACCTCTGGTCGTGCATCGAGGCCGCACTCTGGCGGCCAAGGAGCGGCGCATGAACCAACGGTCCAGGATGCAGTTGGCCGGCATCGCCTCCGTGTTGGCCGCAGTGCTGGCGGCGCTCTCTGCCCCCTCCGCGCTGGGGTTGGAGGCGGACCTTCTTCCCCGCGAGCCGATCGCTCCGCTTGAAGATCCGACGCTCTCCGCCTCCGGCGAACGCCGCGCTGAGGCTCTGGCCCGCTACTTGCAGGCGCTGCTGGAGGAGGAAACGCACGGGCCGGATCAGTCGCTTCTGACCAAGCGCGACGTGCTCGCCCTCGAGCCGGGCTTCACGGATCTGGCGATGGAGGTCGCCCACCACTACCTCCGCCGGGGCGATGTCCCCGAGGCCATCTCGGTGCTGAAGGATGCCGCCAAGGCCGCCCCCCGTCGGATCGCTCCCCCGGTCGCGCTGGCCGGAATTTACCTCCGACAGCTCCTGAAGCCGGACCTCGCAGAAAAGTTTGCCAGCCAGGCGCTGGCCGCGGACCCGGACGACTCGGCCCCGTATATCGTTCTCTACGACATCTACAAATCCACCGGCCAGAACGCGCGGGGCGACGCCCTCTTTGCGAAGGCGCTCAAGCGAAACCCCCAATCGGCGGACTTCTGGCTCGATCTTGCCGACCTCCGACTCCGCGAGCGCTCCTCCGACGCCAACCGCGCCATGGTCGAAGACCTGATCGGGCGGGCGCAGGACGCCGCCGGCGACACCCCGGAATCCCTCGCACGGGTTGCCGACTACTTTTCGGCCATCGACCTCCCGGACCGCGCGGTCCCGCTCTACCAGATGGCCCTCGCCGTAAAGCCCTCACTCGCTGGAGCGCGGGAAAAGCTGGCGGCCCTCCTCCTGAAAAAAGGCGATGCCAGCGAGGCGACCCGGCTGCTCGAGGAGATGATCCAGGCCGACCCCCTCAACTTGAAAGCCTACGACCAGCTCGCGGAGCTCCACCTCAAGTCCAACGACCTGAGCCGCGCGCTCGCCAACATGCGCCAGGCCATCCTGCTCGCCCCGCCGGACCCGCGCCGCTACGACCACATCATCCGCCTCAGCCTCGCCACCAACGATGGAAACGGCGCGCTCAAGACCGCCGCCGAAGCCGAAAAAATCTTCCCCGGCGTCGTGGAATTTTCCCTCTACCGCGCGCTCGCCCTCAGCGCGGTTCGCGAGCATGAGCAGTCCATCAAAGTCTTCGATCGGATCCTTGTGGAAGCAGGGAACTTCCGCCCCGGCATCCTCGACGCCGACTTCTACTTCAGCTACGGGGTCGCCGCCGAGCAGTCCGGCCGGACGGTCAAGGCCGCCGAGCTTTTCAAAAAATCCATCGAGCTCGACCCGGCCCTGGCGGCGCGGGCCTGTAACTACCTCGGCTACATGTGGGCCGACCGGGGCGAAAACCTTGCGGAGGCCGAGCAACTGATCCGCCGCGCCCTCGAGGCCGAACCGGAAAACGGAGCCTTCCTCGACAGCCTCGGCTGGGTGCTCTTTCGTCAGGGGCGCACGGAGGAAGCCCTCCAGGAACTCCTCCGCGCCACCGACCGCCTGGCCCACGAACCCGACCCGGTCGTCTGGGAACACCTCGGCGACGTCTACGAAAAATTGGAAAAAATCTCCGACGCCATCCACTCCTGGCAAAAGTCCCTCCAGCTCGACCCCGAAAACCCCGCACTCACAAAAAAACTCGACGCCCGCTCCGCACGGATCGTCAAAACGCCGGCCCGGCCGGAGGCCGCCGAATAAACCCGCCGTCGCCAAAAATCCTCTAAAGAAAGTATTGCATCCGCGTCCGCCGGCGACATAATCCCAGATTCTCTTTCGAGGAGTCTTAGCTCAATTGGTTAGAGCGCCGCCCTGTCACGGCGGAGGTTGCGGGTTCGAGCCCCGTAGACTCCGTTCCACTCATTTTGAGTGGCGGAATGGCAAGAAACCCTCATAAACACAAGCTCTCCGGGCTTTTTGGTCCAAATTCGAGGGGTGTGGAAATTGATGGGAAAAGCTGGTTTTTTTGTTACCCATTGTTACCCGCATATTAGCCGATTCCTCATGGTATGAGCGGAAAAAAACCCACAATGGCAAGTTAAAGAGATCGGCTCATGAACGGGCGGACTGTGTAGCTTCGGCGAAGACCACTTTTTCTGCTCGATCAACTCGCTCCCAACTGGGAGCAGGTCGGTTGTTTTTCTCCGACAGAGTGGCGGGGATGAAAACGCACATACATCCCGAAAACGACATCCGCCACTCCGACCGCCGCCATCCGGTGGACTTCCTTGAACCCCTCCCGTCACCCGACGATCAGCTTCACCGCATTTGTGAAGTCCTGAGCCGAACGTTCGGCTGGGTGGCCAAGGCGGACACGGTTGAACAAAAAGGGCTCCGGGCTTCTGTGGTTCTTTACTGCGTCCGGGCCGACTTGCTTGGCACGGAAACCCTTGAAAAGGTCGGGGCAAAGGCAGGAATGCCACAAGCCGTGGTTGACGAGCTTGTGTCGGATTTCTGCCACACCATCGGCTGGTGATGAACACGGAGGATTTCAAACTGGCAGGTGCCAGCGGCACGGACCGCGTTTCCGACCGGGTTCGGTCCATTCCCCTACGTGACCTGCTCACCTGGCACGGGTTTCCCCTCAAACGTGAAGGCGTCAGCTTTCGGGCGAAGGATGATCGCTACAACATCGTTATCCATGGCGAAAAATGGTTCGATAACCGGGCCGGTGTAGGCGGCGCTGGCGCGATTGACCTTCAGATGCACCTCTGTGGCGGGGACTTTCGAGCGACATGCCGGGTTCTGGCCGAACAGTTTCGGCCAGCAGCTGGTGGCTTGGCATTCCCGGAAAGTCGGGTTC
>Ga0247831_1002162_pt1 | contig 33237 bp, 41 predicted proteins | sample LaCruzMarch2015__9_FD_192406 | JGI IMG/M metagenome (GOLD analysis project Ga0247831, IMG submission 192406) | Freshwater microbial communities from meromictic Lake La Cruz, Castile-La Mancha, Spain - LaCruzMarch2015_1m | ecosystem: Environmental > Aquatic > Freshwater > Lake | place: Spain...
GTTTTGAGAGCATGGTGCCGGTGCCCTCTGAGGTACCGAACCCGCGCAGATCACCGACCACCACCGCGTAACCAAGTGCCACCCAATGCGCGGGGTCTGGCCCCTCCCACCCTGTCCAGGCTGAGAAAGTTATTGGCTCTGGTTGGTGAAAGACCCGGTACTGAGGTGAGGGTAGGTAACCCCACGGCACTTTCTTAGGCAGCGCATCCTTGTTATACGGATGCGCGCACATTATTACCGGCACCGGCCCGCCGCCGCGCAACAAATCACCGGGACTACCAGGGGCCGGACGAAACACGTTGGCCCGCAGCACGATGCCATCGCGGGCCATGATCGGGACATTCCATTCGGCAATGACGCCGGTAGGTGGCCCCGTGATTGTTATCGGAGGTAGCGCCATGCCATGCAGGCGCCGGGCCACAGCTCGCGGGCTCGCCAGTTTCATCAACACTCCAAACGAAGTTGGGTTACTTCCTACTCACAGGTTACCGGGCCGCTAGGGCGCGAACCACTGAAATGCCGAAGGGGGCCGGATATATCCGACCCCCTTCGAAACCTACAAACTGACTAGATAGTTAGGCAAGCGGTCGCATACAAATCCGCCGGGATGAGTGCATCTGCTGGCGTATCGGTGCCACTTGTGTTCGGCCATGGGGTGCCACAAACATCAGCGACCGCCTTGGGGATCCAGAACTGGCCCTCGGCTTCGAAGATGAATGAGGTAGGTGCGCCCTGGGGGCCATCGGCTGGCGCATCGGCAGCGACTTAGCCCCAGGGTGAGACGATCACCATAACGCAAGGGAAATCCCTCATTGTTCGTTTTGCCCTCCGCTTGAAGATAGGGGCTTCAATCCTCGAATCCCTGCGAATCGCAGGAAATGCCCTTTCACCCATTTTCCGGACTCACGTATTTGCAACAAGCCCGATGCAGAGTTAAGGACGCAGCAGTTCGCGTCACCGCGACAAAGTGAGAATGCGAAAAGTGTCCGCGCCCGCAACGCAAAGGTCCGGTGAGAGTGCTAGCCAGGTCTGGTTGGTGGGATCTGCACGTGTCGTGGCCAGAAGTCGCCCCGTCAGTTGGTGTAGCTCACGCTGACGGTGGCGCTGCGTCCGGTTTTTTTCTTCGTCAATGCTCCGTTGCCGCGACTGCTCAAAGGTGCCGTGACTCCGTTCGCTTTAAGGAATCGAACGATCACGCGGGCTCGTTGCTTCGACAGGGATGCGTTGTTGGCGGGATCGCCCGCATTCTGCACGTAACCCACGGCGAGCCCACCTGTTGCAGTGGCCTTGGTCTTCCGCGCCAGTGAGCGCAGCGCCTTCTTTGCCTTGGGTGTCAACGCTGCCGACAACGGATCAAAACTCACGGTCGCCTTCGTGGTGCGAACTGGCTTAGCCGGAGCCTCAAAAACAACGCCGATGGAAAGCGAACGCACGTTGTTGTCGGAACCCAGTGCATTGGCCTGCAAGGTATGACGGCCCAGTTCAATATCCGCGGGCACGGGAACACTACCGTCGAATGCACCGGATTCGTTCGTGCGAATCGTGCCGAGGAATCGTGTCGTGGAGTACAGATACATGGTCAATGTTGTTGTCGGCTCGTTTTTGGAAATAAGACCAAGCTTCTCGTTTTTCTAATTTGGCCACAGCGTCGACGGTTCGGACGCTATGTTGAGTGTGAATGACAATTCCCAAACTCCGATTGAGACTTTGTAATTGAGTACCAACTGCAATTCCGTCCATCACATTTGTTCCTAATGCGAAGTCAATTAATGCGACATCTGCCTGAAAATTTTCAGCAAAAGCAATGGCAGACTACCCTGAATCAAAATCATGGACATTGGCTATTGATTCATTTTCTCGCAACAAGTTAGCGATCAAACTCCGTAACAAGGGATCATTTTCAACATAGATAACAGTTAACTTGCGATTTTTCATCAGGTGACTTTGCTGCTTGCGGTCCGTGGCCTCCCCCAGATCAACCATGCCACGGAGGCCACCACGACCGGGGTCAGCACACCGATTCCTACAAAAGCGATCGTGAACACCGAATCAACCGGTGCCCGACAACCAGCATCGTCGCAGAACGCCCACATGACCACCGCGATCAGGACGGCGCTAACGGGCAACCCGCATATCGCCAGGATCCACACCGCGACCGCGCCCCGCACCGGTCCGCGCTGCTTGGTACGACCCACCCCAAGGAGGGCAATGCCAACGAACCAAAGTGGGGCCAGGATCACTAGTAGGTAGAACACCATGATCAAGAAAATCCCCTCCCCACTCTCCACGACCCCTCTCATCACGTCGATCAGGTACCTCAGGGCGAGAACGAGAATGACGACTACCGGGAGGAGGTAAATCCCCAGGAGGATCGCGCCGGCGATTACCAGGCCGCGACCCCGAGCTGGGATGGGAACCTGGGCTGGGTCAGTGTCGGACACGGCCCCAGAATGACACATGACTCCCCCCGAGGCAGGCACCGTTGAACAGGTGCGAAGCGTGTCCCTAATGGATGGCCGGTGGCCTTCCCCAAACTAGCCACGCCCCTGACGCCAGGGCGAGCACGCTCAACACTGGTATGCCCGACAGGATGATGGCCAAGGCGATGCCGGTGCCAGCAGTGCCTCCGGAACTCCCCGCCCAGTTGCCAACGGCAATCAGGATGATGATCCCGGGCAATCCGCCCACTGCCAAGATCCACGCCACGATCGCGCCCCGCACCCGTCCGCGCTGCTTTGAGCGGCCTACCCCCAGAAGAGCAATGCCAACAACCCAGATCGGGGTCATGATCACTAGGGCGAAGAACCAGATGAGGAATTGCATGGGCAACTCCTGCTGCCGGATGAGCGCCCACCCCAGACCCACGAGCCAAACGACGGTCGGGACGATGTAGAACATCACGAGGATCGCACCAGCGATTACCAGGCCGCGACCCTGAGAGGGAGACGGGATCGGCGCAGGAATCGGCGCTGGGATCGGCGCGGGGATCGGCGCGGGGATCGGAACCGGCGCTGGGTCAGTGTCAGACACAACCCCAGAATGACATACGACGAGGCCTTAGGGAAGCACTTTATGCCCCCGGCACGGCAAACAAGACAGCTCGACCGGCAGGTGAAGTTCAATGTCGGGCCAGGTGTCGCCGCTGGCGGGGCTCATCGGTAATTCCTAGTTGGGTGTCACACATATATATGGGTATCAATTTAGTTAAGTCGGTATCAGTTCAGCGCACTTCCCGCACTTGTGCGACGGACTCAGGCTGGTAGGTATTCCAGTGGCCAACCCAATCGCGACCATTTGCCCGCGCTCGTACGCTCACCGCCCCAGTTTCGTAATTCCATCGAACACTGCCGGTCACCGGCAGGTTCTGATAGAGCCGGTAACCGTCGAGATCAATAGCGATCGGCCCCCAGCCTTTAGCCGACCATGAGCCCCCACGCAGACCCAGACCTCGATAGCCCGCGGCCTGCAGATACCTGTCGATTACGTCCAACGCAGTTTGGGCCACCCCTGAACTTGGGCTCTTGGTCCGGACCAGGCAAAAGGCAAGTTAAAAGAAGCTGCTGGAATCCTCACCGGCGATGAAAAACTAGAGAACGAGGGCAAGGAAGATCAACTTGCTGGCGATGCAAAGAGTGCGATCCAAGATGTCGCAGACAAAGTTGAAGAAGCAGTTGACACCGTCAAGCAGGCTGTGCAGAAGGACTAGTTACTACGCCAGACCCTTCGAAGCTAGGAATTCAGCGGCGACATCGCTCGCTTTCTTCCTATCAATGTCAACCGCTTTGTTCATGGTGATGAGATCCTCGGTCGTCATGGCTGCGGACACTGCATTCAAGATCTCGGTGATTTCCGGCGTAACAGCCGAACTGATCAATGCAGGAACAATGTTATCCACCTGCTGCAACTTCAGATCATCTACCAATACAACAAAGTCATTTGCCACCACGCCACCATCTGAGCTAAAGATCAGGCCGACATCAATTACTCCTTGGGAGAGCGCCTCTTTGGTCAGTGGGCCGCCGGCGTCGAGGGGAACGAACTCTGCAATTGCGATTCCATAAGTGCTCTCTAGGCCGGGCTGGCAGAACGGACGCTGCGGACACTCCGGTGGACCACCCAACCGAAGCCCGGTGGTTGAACTGAGAGCAGCCAAATCGGAAAGAGAGATCAGCCCGTTCTCTCTGGCGAAATCACCTCGAACGGCAAATGCATTTTGATCCGTGGCAGGAGAAGGAGTGAGAACGGTGATTCCGACTTTCTCGGCAAGAACCTGAGCTTCGGCATAGGTCGCATCAACATCGCCACTGGCAAGTGGGGAGGCATCAGGGCCATTGTCTTTGATATTCAAAAACTCAGTGAATGTCCCCAGGTACTCCGGAACCATTTGAACTTCACCCGATTCGAGTGCCGGCTGCAGTACTTCGCGGTTTGTGGATTGCGTGATTGAGACTGAGTAACCATTGGCCTCAAGTGCACCCGCATACACCTCGGCAAGTATCTGACTTTCGGTGAAATTAAATGCACCGATGGACAAAGACTCGCCCCCCGAATCCGAGGAACATGCTGCCAGTGCAGTTGCGGACAAGAGGACTCCGAGGGTAAGGCGAATACGCATGAAACAATAATGCCAGAGGAGCCAGAAATGGCACGCTGAACGCGTACGTCTGGCAGGTCTAATTTGTGCGAAGCGCCCGCAAGAAACCAGAGCGCACTGCCCCCTGCGCCTTACCAATTCGTCGCGCGATGCCTGCCTGCAGGAGTGCAAGCCCTGCCTCCATACTCACGGTTAGCACCGCAACCAATACCACTCCCGCCAGAACCATGGTGGTGTTCTGTAAACCAAATCCATCAAGAATGTAGCGTCCAAATCCGCCACCGCCGACCAGCGCTGCGAGTGTTGCCGTTGCGGTGACTTGCACAGTTGCGGTTCGCAACCCCGCAAAAATTAGTGGTGTGGCGAGTGGGATCTCGATTCTCCACAGCAGTTGATTGCTCGTGAAGCCCATTGCTTTACCCGCCAAGCGCACTTGCGGATCAACACCCGCGATCGCGATATTTGCGTTGGTCAAAATAGGTGGAATGGCAAATAGCGCGAGGGCCAGAATCGCCGCCTGCACACCAACGCCACCGACTGCTGCAAGTAAAAGCAACAGCGCGAATGTGGGAATGGCTCGACCCAGGTTCGCAATGCTTGTGACCACACCGCTCCACCGACCAACGTGTCCCGTGATCACTCCAATGGGGAGTGCAAACGCGGCCGCAATGAGCACCGCGAAGCCGGTAATGGTCAATTGCTCAATCAGGCGAATGGGTATGCCATTGGGACCGCTCCAATTCGCTGGGTCGGTGAACCACTCGATCAGGTTCATCTGGCCGCCCAGGGACTTAATCGATGCTCCAGACGCACGAGTAACCACTCAATGAGTAATCCCAGAATCACGGCAAGGACAGTTCCTGCAAGGATCGGAGCTCGATAGAAGTTGTTAGTGAATCCATTCAGCACAATCAAGCCGAGGCCACCGTGTCCGACCAGCGCCCCCACCATTACCAGACCAACGGTGGACACTGCTGCCAACCGAATCCCCGCCATGATTGCGGGCAGAGCCATGGGTACTCCGACTCGAACCAAGAGCGCCCCTTCGCTGTAACCCATGCCCAGTCCAGCTCGACGAACTTCCTCCGGAATCCCTTGTAAACCGACAATTGTGTTGCGCAAAATCACAAGTAGCGCGTAAAGAGCGAGAGCGATAATGACGGTGGTCGCAGAGAGACCGAATATCGGCCACAGACCTGTGATGAGTGCGAGAGATGGAATCGTGTACAAAAGTGCACCCACAACGAGCGTAGGAGTGGCTAGCCACCGAGTGCGCACCGCCAAAATCGCGAGGGGAATTGCCAAGGCCGTCGCTAGGACAACCGCAGCAACTGTAATGGCAATATGTTCAACCAGGGCAGATGCAAGTTCACCCCATGAACTCGTGAGATAGTCCACACTGATCCAGGGATTGGAACTATCGGAAGGAACTCGCACGCATGCATCATATGGAATCCGACCATCTTGTGCTCACATCTGTACGTCGTGACTTCAACAACGTGGCAGTTGTTGAAGATTTGTCCCTCACAATTAAGCGGGGAGAAATTTTCGTGCTTCTCGGTCCCAGCGGTTGTGGAAAATCAACCACCCTGCAATTGGTTAATCGACTCCTTGATCTTGATGGCGGATCGATTTCATTGGAAGGTATCGACATCGAAACAATTGACCCGGTAGAACTGCGCAGAAGTATCGGTTATGTGATTCAGCAAATCGGGTTATTTCCGCACCGCACGGTTGCCGAGAATATTGCCACCGTGTGCAATCTCCTCGGTTGGAGTCGAGAAGAAACCCACGCTCGCGTTGAAGAAATGCTTCGACTTGTTGATCTTGACCCGGGGATTTATGCAGGTCGCTATCCACATGAATTATCTGGGGGTCAGCAACAACGTGTAGGGGTTGCTCGTGCACTTGCCACTGCACCGGCAACCTTGCTCATGGACGAACCATTTGGAGCGCTCGACCCAATTATTCGCCGACAAATTCAATCGGAATTTCGTCAATGGGTGCAGGAACTTGGCACCACCGTTGTGTTCGTCACCCATGACGTAGATGAAGCGGTTCTCCTGGCCGACAGGATGGCAATCCTCGGTGACCGGTGTCGAATCGAGCAACTGGGAACACCACTCCAAGTCTTGGGCCAACCTGCCTCAAGGGCGGTGGAGCAGTTCCTGGGTCACGACCGAGTTTTGCGCGCCCTCACCGTGATACCCGTTACCCGAGCAATGACAGAGAACGCAGATGGTGGATCACCTCAAAATCAAGGACCTATTTTGAGTTCGGCTGCATCTGCGCATGATGCTTTGACCCTTATGTTGCGAAATGGATCAGAATCGGTGACGATTACAAAGTCAAGCGGAACTTCACTTGGGAAAGTTACTTGGCACACCCTCATTGATGCAGCACTTAAAGCACAGGAAGGCACCACATGAAAGCGCTCTGGAACGGAACGGTGATTGCAGAGAGCCCTGACACCGTTGTTGTGGAAGGCAATCACTATTTTCCACCTGATTCGGTTCGAGCAGAATTCCTCACTGACTCCCCTACCCGCACCGTGTGTTCGTGGAAGGGGACCGCGTCCTATTCCAATATCGTGGTGGGCAATGAAGTTAACGCAGATGCTGCCTGGTTCTACCCCCAACCCAAGGATGCTGCCAGCAATATTGCCGGTTATTACGCATTTTGGAAAGGTGTCACTGTTTCCGATTGATGCCCTAGTAACCCGCTCCGCAACAAAAAATCCCGCGCCCCCAGATTTTTGGAGGCACGGGATTTCTCGAGGAATTACTGAGCGATCAGTGCTGCGGGATCTACGCCTGGTGGCAAGATCACTGCATCAATCACGTGGATAACACCGTTGTCAGCTACAACATCAGCCTGTACAACCTTGGCGCCATTGACTGTTACGCCATCTGCGGTGGAAAGGGTGACTGACTGGCCTTCCACTGTTGCGACATCGCCATCGGTGATGTCAGCAGCCATTACTGTGCCCGGCACAACATGGTAGGTGAGGATTTGGGTGAGAACATCTTTATTCTCTGGCAGCAAAAGCGCATCGAGCACACCGGCTGGGAGTGCTGCAAATGCTGCGTCTGTTGGTGCAAAGACCGTGAACGGGCCTTCACCATTAAGTGTGTCGACAAGCCCGGCGGCGGACACTGCTGTTACCAGCGTGCCAAATCCATCGGTGCTAGATGCAATGTCGACAATGGTGCCGCCAGCTGCAACTTCACTTGCCGCAACTGACTCAGCTGCTGTTTCATCATTAGAACTGCTGCAACCCACGAGTGTGAGTGCGGCGGCGGCTGCCACTGCTACGAGTGCAGTACGTCGCTCTCCAGCCGCAGCCCAAATGCTTGTGCCGCATAAATCTCACCTAAGGAGCCGACCAGGTGCCCATCAGGTGACACGCTGCGGCCACTTCGATGTGAGAGTTCTGCGCAGGCTTGGAATATCAATCGAACAAGATCGTCGTCGGTTTGCTCCACGTCAACAGGCTAAGCCCAGTCGGCCTTGGGATTTCATTTGAGTCGAAAGTTGTTTTACAAATCTCTCACTAATTTCTCACAGACGTAGCGCAACACCATGATTCAAGGTGCTACATAAATGTCGATCTATGAGGAAATCGCTTTACACCCTGATTCACTATGCAGCACAGAGACGAGACCGAAGCCGACTGAAAATCGGAAGGTCGACGGTTCGATCCCGTCCCTGGCCACCACATTTCCCTCACAAGAACGGCTCTTCCTTCGGTCAAGAACGTCTCAGAGGGTCGGGGGATGGGCTGCTTGTCTGCCACCGCTGATGTCATTAATTTCTTCATCAGTAAGTTCAGCATCGGGGTTGGGTGCTACGTCGGATGTTTCTTCCGGGTTTTCTTCTTGCTTCATATCAACACAGTACAAGGGAATTGAGTGATCTCGAAGCGATTCCCTGTGTTCCCTAGTTTCTGGTAAGTCACTTACCTACTAAATTGGCACAAATAAGGCCGTTTGGAACGATGTCACCCGAAAGTAGTCAGCCCAACCAAACCCATTTACCTACCCTCTACCCATACAGATTCACGTGCCACCCCCAATCCATGGTTCCGAACCCCCGCCTACCGCTGCGAGTTGCTCCTCGCTGAGGTCAGCATCAGGGTCAAGTAGGGCCGGCAGGGTGATGATCAGTTCAGCGGCATCACCTTCACGTGCAGTCACCGTGAACCACTCCGGTAAGTCCAGCCCCGCGGCTGCTAGTACTGCTTTCGGGTCGGCAAGGAAACGTTCACGCGCATCCGCATCAGTCACCGCTGGGGTAAGCGCCGCTAGAAAACTTTGAGCATCCATACATCCTCCACAACAATGAGTAGTTACCGAAACGATACACCGCAACACACAATCAGGAAAGGAATCTGCGTATCACTTAGTGAACACCCAACCATCATTAAGTAGGCGAAGAAAACTACCGCACCAGGTAAGCGCCGCGACCGGTCTGAAAGCAATGAACATCTCCACAGGTGGAGTCAGTTCGAACCCGTGTCACTAATTTGTCACAGACGTAGCGCAACACCATGATTGATAGTGCTACATAAATACTGCTTTGTGAGGAAATTGCTTTACATACTGAAGCACTATGGAGCACAGAGACGCTACTGTCGCCTGTTGAGAGTGAAGACTCAATTTCTCAGAAGCGTTTCCAAATTTCAGTTCCCGTTGCCATTCGTTCCAGAGCCGAAGCAACGAACTCATGGCCGAGATCACCCTGTACATACACTCGGTGATCAGTAACCGGAGGGAATTAGCGCAGCGATGGTGGCGGCTGTGCCTAGCGGGAGATTCGACCATCTAGAGACGGGCCTCTAGTGACGATGCCCGCGTCGCGATCGCGCACGAAAAGTTCGATTACGGAGTCCCGCAACGGCTCACGGATGACGGCTCGCGTTGGGTTGAACATACCCGCGTACCCGTCGCCGCCGTTCACCATGTAATCGATAGTGGAGACCGTGAAGATGCGGCCGTCTCGGGCGATCGGCGTGCCGTCCTCGAGTGTGACCTCAAGGATCCTCGCCCCCTCCCGCTGATCGGGATCGAACCGGAACCGGAAGCCAGATATCTGCGGGAACCGGCCCGAACCCGGGTAGTCAGACACGCCGTTCTCCAGCGCCGCCCAGAGCTGCTCCCCGGACATCTCCGTTACTGCGACGTTGTTGTCGAAGGGCATCACTGATTGCAGATCGCCCAGCGTGATGTCGAAAGGACCGGAGTTCGAGTTTGTGGGTCGACGCAGACTGGTGTTCTTGGGAATGTATGTCGCAGCAGGGAGTGAGTCACGGATCCCACCACCGGTGATGAACACGAGCTGCGTCTGGTACTTGGCGCGGATCGCCTCAGCGATCAGATCACCCAGAGCACTTTCTCCTGATCGCTCTACCGGCGGGTTGCCCCCTCGCGGTAGCACCTTGTTCAGCGAGCCCACCACCTGATCGAGTCGATCACCCAGCAACGTCCGGTAGCGGGCAACCAGTGCTGCCGTGCGAGGGTCAGGGGTGAGGCCGGTCAGCTGCTTTGCCGTTACGAATGAAGGATGGGATCCCCACACCCGATCCGTCTGCGTGTTCACACACACTGTGGTCCGTGAATACACCTGTCCTGAGTTGGGCACCTCCACCACGGACGATCCGCCGATTACGGATGCGAACTGCTGGTGCGTGTGCCCTCCGTAGATCACGGCCGCGCCGGTGAGTGCACGTGCCAACTCGATGAGGCGACCCTCGGCAACTCCGCCCTTGTTCTCCTGCCATCCCTGATGCAGAAGAGCGACGACGAAGTCAGCCCCTGCCTGCTTCGCCGCATCTATCTGACGTTGGACGGGTCGAGCCGATGCTTCGATGTTCAAAGACTTGCGCCCCTGGATCCCGTACGCCAGGTTCTCGGCTGGCACAACCTCAAGGGTGTCCTCCGTATTCATTCCGACGAATCCGACGGAGACACCATCGCGCTTGATGATGACGTAAGGCTCGACGCCATTCTTCTTCCCCTGCAAAGGAGCGAGTGTGTCGTAGTTCGACGCGACCCACCGGAATGTTGAGAGATCGAGCATGGAACGCAGGTGCGTCAACGGGCGATCGTGCTCATGATTTCCCAACGTGGAGACGTCGAGCTTCATGAGGTTCAAAGCCCTGATCGTGGGCACCTCGTTGAAGGTGGTGGAGATGACAGGTGCTCCGCCGATATTGTCTCCTACCGAGACCGTGAAAGTGGGCTGCACCGCTTTGCGATCGCGCTGGAATGCGGTCGCGAGCCGTGCGGCTCCCGCATTGCTTTCCGAGCCCTCAATGGCGCCATGAAAATCACTGAACTCCAGAAGTTGAACTCCCCGAAAGTCGGGATCAGCAATCCGGCGTACATCCAACTTCTCACTCGCACGCGCCTCGTCAGAGAATCCATAAGCGTTAACTGCCTGCACCACAGGTGTGAACACCTTTTGATCAGCGGCCACGGGGACCACGACGGTGGACTTCCGGGCATCCACGATTACCGGACAGGAGCGGGGTCCACCATGCACCACGAAATGCGTAACAGGGGGATTCGCGGAGGAACCCTGATTCCAGCTAACCCGAACTCCGTCACCAACGATAGATGCGCTGACGGATTCTGGCGAGGCAGGAACTGCAAAACTATCTGGAACAATCGGGGCCGCGCTAACGATTCCTGAGCCGAGAAGTGCCGAACTGACAATGACGATGATCCCTGTTCGCAGCATGGGGAATTCTAACCTCGCGCACTCCTCGTAATGCGTTGGTCCGGTAGAAAATTGCCCAAAGTTATTTGTCGCCAATTTGTCACACGCTTAGTCGAGCACTATGCAATGCATTGGTAAGTGGTGAGAGAGCCCTTGTGAAAACAGGTGTCACACTGGTTCGTGGTGATGCACAGGGACGCTAACAACACCGACTGAAAATCGGAAGGTCGACGGTGGTTACTACGCCGACCGCATCAGCCGACGACACAGAATGATACGCTTTAACGTATCTTAAAGAGGTGATCGGTATGTCGGCATCAGGAATACTCCGCTCCACGCGGACCAGTCACGGTCTCTCTCAGCGTGCCCTTGCGAAAGCGGCCCGCGTGCGCCAGCCCGGTGTAGCAGCAGTGGAGTCCGGCAGTGAAGACGCAACCTTTAGCCGACTCGAGCGCCTCCTGAATGAGTTGGGCAGCCAGCTCACTGTGCTGCCCTCGCGCAGACGCCCGGTGTGGGCAGCCGGCGAAGCAGTTCGCCGCGCACTCGATGCACATGATGAGCGCTCAGCTTGGCGCGAGGTGATTCAACTCAACGACGATCTGCGCGAAGTCGACCGTGCCACGTGCGTCGCCCTGGCGATAGCTCCACCCGGGCGCACGGGCGACTCTCGATTTGATGCATTGATAGCGGCAGTCACCGATTCTGCCCTCGTAGACGCCCGACTTCCGCGACCCGCCTGGCTGGACGAGGACGCCTGGAACCTCAATGAGCCGTGGGATGTGGAAGAGATCCCGTCTCTGCGGCAAGCTGCCCGCAAGGCGACACCTCCAGCGATCCGACGCCACGGCATCTTTCTCGATCGAGTCGTTTTAGTGAGCATCTGATGCCCGCCACGATGACGCCGAAAGAGGTCCGCGAACTCCTCGAGGAACTTGCCACGCGACTCAATGCTGCAGGGATCACCGCGGGCATACGAGTTGTCGGCGGTGCCGCGCTCTCCATCCTCGACGAAGACCGTCGGTCAACATCCGATATTGACGCCGTGATTGTCCCAGCCGGCGTGGCGGCCGACATCGTGACCGAATTGGCGAACGAGCGCGGATTGCCAAGCAACTGGCTCAACGACGCAGCTCTCGCGTACATCCCTCCTGTGGGCCCTGAAGATTGGGTCGAGGTGATCCGTAGGGGCGACGTCCGGGTGTCAATCGGATCGGTTCATATGCTCTTGGCCATGAAGCTGCTCGCCAATCGCGGAGTTAGAGACAGTGATGACATCGAATTCCTTCTATCTGCGTGCGATGTGAAGAGTCTTGATGATGCACAGGAAATTTACGAGAGATACCACGCGCAGGACGTCATCTCCCCAAACGCGACGGTTCGCATCCAACACTGGCTTGATCAACAGAGCGATCTTTAGCCGGTAAGCGTCCGCCTGAAAATCGGAAGGTCGACGGTTCGATCCCGTCCCTGGCCACCACACGCTCGGCATGAATGAAAGGTGGTTTTTTCATGGAGGCTCGAGAAACACCTTGATCTGCTCCCCGTAGCATTGCGGTTGTTTGTCACATCGCCGTTCACGGAAGGAAACTCATCGCATGTCGCAGCAAAATCATGAGGTCAAGGTCGTGCCCGTGCATCGCGCTTCGTTGTGGCTGGCCGCAGTTGGCTTGCTTGTCCTGTCAATAGGTTCGATTGGCGTCGGTTGGTTTCCCGCGTACGACCGCTTCAACTTCATCCTGCAAGTGCTAGGGCCATTTGCTATCGCCGTTGGACTACTGCTCAATTGGCGTACTCACGTGGAGCGACGCGGGTGGGCCTCTTTAATCATGTTCTTCATTGCCCTGATGACTTTCGGCGCCTTGTGGATTCCTTACGTGATCAATCCGGCCAGCTTGGGCACTGCCTCTGCGACCCAACTGGGTTTCATCATGGCTGGATGCTCCTCATTTTTTGCCGCTGTGGGTGTTTTTGCTGTCATGAGCAGAAAGGAAGCGCAACTGACGCACCCTGCCAATTCCGGCGATCCGCAGATCAAGGCCACCTTCATGCAGTTATTGCTCTTTGGTCTGGGCGCTCTTTTATACGGGGTGGATTTCGTCTGGGTTGGCGAAGAGGACGCGAATCACGCCCAATTCAGTTTGCTACTTCTTTCCGTCGTTTTGATTTTGATTGCCGTAATCTCATTGCGGGCAAACCTGACCGTGCAATTGGGGCGACCCACAGTGATTGTCATCATCTTGGCGATCTTTCTCTACGTCATGAACTATGTAATTAGAGTGGTGCCCTCCTGGGCAGATGAGGATTGGCGTTTAGGGCTGCTGATGACTGGCGTCGCCTACGTGCTGGGAGCAGTGGCTTGCGCCCTTGCCGCGATACACAAGGCGAACGCGTTCAAGGCATAGGTTTCAACTTGAAAGTCATCAGTCCGAGGTCAACCCGCGTTTGGTGCGCATCCTTTTAGAGAATGTTGCGAAGAAGCTGTCGACCACCATGCCGAGAATCAAGATGACAAGCATCGTTGCAAGCAGCAAGGGAGCTTCGGAGAACTGACGAGCGAACTCAAGTTGTGCACCAAGGGATGGTTTCGTGGCGATGATCACCAACAACTCACCAGCCATGAGGCTACGCCAAGCGAAAGCCCAACCTTGGTTCAAGCCGCTTACATAACTGGGAAGCGCAGCAGGCAATACAACATCGCGATACAGCGCAATAGGTCCTGCGCCAAGTACACGACCAAGGCGGGTGAAGGCCGGCGGAACTTGATCGATGCCTGAAATCACTCCGTTCGCAATCGACGGTGCTGCACCCAAAACCACAACAAACAAGATCGCTTGTTCGTTGATACCAAAAACCAAAATTGCAAATGGGAACCATGCGATGGACGGCATAGTTTGCAAACCTGTGATCAAGCTTCCGATCGCAAGTCGCAATGGTGCGATGCGTGCAACAAGGACGCCCACAAGAGTGCCGATAATCAGTGCAATGCCAAAACCCATCAAGGCTCTGGTCAAAGTTGTCCAAAGGGCAGACCAGAAGCGTTCTGTGCCGATCATCGTTCCCAGTTCCTGCAGAACTTCGAGCGGCGCTGGGAAGACGTATGGTGGGCGCCAACCAGACCAGTAAATGACCTGCCAAAAGGCAAGTACGATCACAATGGCCAAGAGTTTGGGCCACCACCAAGCCCAGATCCGAGCACCAACTGATGCACCGCGAGCCACGGGGGCCTGAACTTCAACATTTGGAGTGAGAACCGTCATGAATCTGCTCCTAGCAATTGTGGCTGTTGCGTCTTCAGGCGCGTGGTGAGGTCCGCGGCGCGCGTCGCGACTTCTGCGGAGTCCATTACTCGTGGGTGGGGCAACTCAACCAACTGTTCATGCACGATGCGCCCGGGATGACTGCCCATAAGAATTACTCGATCACCTAATCGCACCGCTTCACGCATATTGTGAGTAACGAAGATGACGGTTAGGCCACGTTCTTTGACGAGAGCTTCGATTTCATCATGGAGGTGATCTCGGGTCATGGCATCCAGTGCGCCCAGCGGCTCGTCCATCAAAACAATCCGCGCGTCCTGCGCCAGACATCGAGCGAGAGCTACTCGCTGGCGCATTCCACCTGAGAGTTCATGGGGTCGTTTGTCAACCCACTCGCCCAGACGAACTACGTCAAGAAGCTCTTGCGCTCGCTGACGACGCTCTTTTTTAGGTACGCCATTGAGTTTAAGTGCGAGTTCAACGTTGCCACGCGCTGTTAACCACGGTAGAAGCGTTGCATCTTGAAACATGAGCGCGGACTTGTGAGCGACGGTGATTTCACCGCTTGACGGCTTATCCAATCCAGCGATGAGATTCAACAGTGTTGACTTCCCACAACCGGAAGCGCCAACGACGGTGACAAACTCACCGTCGTTGACGCTCAGGTTGACATCTCGTAATGCTTCAGTTTCACCCGAAGCACTACGAAAGATCATGCCAACGTTGTTGATCGATACTGCCTCTGTCATTTAACGACCGCCGGTTTGCCAGCTTCAGCAAGTACGGCATCAAGAGATGCGAGATCGAAAAGGGTTCCCGGCAGTCCTCCCGATCCATCAACCTCTGCTTGGTCGAGCAGTCCTACGGCTGCGGCATCGCCAGCGGATTTAACAAGCGTCGCTATAAGCGGGTCATAGGTGAACCGCACTTGATCCCACGCTCGATCCAAGATTTCAGGCTTCGGACTGTTTCCGGTAAGCGCTGACAAGTTGAGTGTGAAGGATTCCTTTGCCGCGGTTGGGTCGGACTCTATGGAGTCGAGTGACGCCAAGTGACCCTTCAAAAGTGCGGCTACCGCTTCAGGATGCTGTTCAAGGAAGGCGGTTCGGCAAATGATGAGTGTCGTAACAAAGTCGCCATTGGGCCACAACGTTGCCTCGTCCACGAGAACCTTGGCGCCCTGAGCGAGGTATTCAGATACCCATGGTTCGGGTACCCAGGCGCCGTCAATGGCACCTGATCCATAGGCAGCGAGCCCCTCGGCATTGGCTTGTGGCTGGATGGAAATCTCTCCACCACCCTCAGCGGTTGTTTCGAAGCCCTGTTCCTTGAGCCAGTATCTAAAGGCAACGTCTTGGGTATTTCCAAGTTGAGGAGTGGCAAAAGACTTGCCGACCATGTCTGCCACCGAGTTGATCTCAGGGCGAACGACGAGCGAAGCTCCCGCTGAGGCTGCGCCGGAAACAACACGAATAGCGTCGCCACCAGATTTCACGTAGGCATTAACAGCAGGATTGGGTCCGATGTAGCTGCAGTCCAATGAGTCCGCAAACAATGCTGTCACTGCATCAGGGCCGGCGTTAAACACTGTTGGCGTCACGGTGATGCCAAGCTCTTTGAAGGCCGACTTGAAGTGACCCTGTTGCACACCGATTAGTGCCGGTGCGTGTGTCAAGTTGGGAAAGTAACCCAAGCGGAGCGTTGAGATCTCAGCAGCAGCCTGTTCACCACTGCCAGTTGTCGATGACGCTTCATCACTGGAGCCGCCACAAGCGGAAAGTGCGAGAGCGCCGGCCAGTAGGACGACGATGGTTCGGATACCAGTTTTGTAAATCATTTTGACCCTTTCTCTATCTTGTTGGTAGGAAACATATGCTTTATTCGTTCCTGTGTCAACTCCATTGGTGTCGGCCGTGTCGCATGGGGTGTTATGAGCACGTATTAACTGACATAATGAAGCCATGCGTGTGCCTGCGAAAGTTGACTACGCGATGCGGTCTTTGCTGCAGTTGACCAGCGATGATGGCAAAGCAATCTCGACTTTTGTGAAAGCCGAAACCATTTCTGAAGCCGAGGACATCCCACTGAAGTTCCTCGAAGGGATTTTGCGACAGCTCCGGCTTTCGGGCATGGTGGAAGCGCAGCGTGGCAGTAGCGGTGGCTACCGGCTTGACCGTGACCCTGCGGATATCTCCGTTGCCGATGTCATCCGTGCAATCGATGGCCCGCTCGCAGAAGTTCGTGGCTCCAAACCCGAAAATCTCATTTACGAAGGCCCGTCGGAGAACTTGGGAGAAGTCTGGATTGCCCTACGTGGGGCAATGCGTGAGGTACTCGAGAAGACAACCCTGAAACAGGTCCGCATGGGCAAGTTCAATGCACACATCCGCGCGCTGAATACCCTGCCGGATGCCCGAACACGACGTTAAATGTTTAGCCGGTCGCGCTCACTCCCGGAAACTTGTCAAAGCCCGATGAACTACAGCCTTTCAGGCGGATTGCCAGGTCGCATGCTTGCGCACCGATCCACTTGAGATTTAGACTCAACTGCATACCAGCACAAATAGAATGTGTATTCGACCATTAGAACATCCTGAGGAGTAATTGAATGCGACGCATAATTGGAGTTGCCGCAGCATGCGGTGCATTGACAATCACTGCTGTGGTGCCGGCGAGCGCAGAGAACCTCGGCAGCCAGGATGTGGCAAATGCTTACTCCATCATGATGACCAGTAGCGAAGGCAAGTCACTTGTGGGTGGCAAGAACATGATGGGCCAGTTCGCTGTACTCAGTGCTGAATCTGCAGAATCAGGGGCCGCCGATATGCCATGGTTATGTGATCTCACAGGATTGGCTGAGGTCGAAGGCAAGGGTGGCAAGGAAGTCGTCGCGATGGAATTCTTGTCTGACAAGGGCCAAGCCGCAGTGCAAGCCGTGCAGGAAATTTACGTGTACTCGAATGAAGGTCAAGCGAAGCGTGCATATGGCGACATAGCGAAGAAGATCAAGCGTTGCGAGGGTGCACATCGACCTGCTGACGGTAATGAAGGTGGCAGCAACGATCCCACGGGCGTGACAACGACTTTGACAAATGGCACCAAGAAAGCCGCTGACGGCGACCCATTCCTCTGGGTTCGCTCGACAACCACTGTCCCCGGCTCAGACGGATTCAGCGAGCATGATTACAAAACTGTTCGCCACTTCGGCTCATACCTGCAGATAGTTCAGGTTCAAAGCGAAGGTGTTTCTGCGCCGCAAATAAGTGCCAAGCAGGTCCAAATCATAAATCTTTTAACGGATTCACTCGGCGATCGTTGGAGAGCAACGTTTAGCTGATTAGGAGCTTGTCTGTATAGTCATGAACTTCTCACTATTGGACAAGGGATCTCCATGAAAAGCCGTACATCGATGTCAACCCTGATTGCTTGTTGCTTGGTATTTGCCATGGCACTCATCAGTGCCCCAACTGCCACTAGCGCTCCCAAGGACAATGGGATCGAGAAAATAACCTTTTTCGGGGAGAACCGCAGTATTGCGTATGTTGACCTGAATGGGTAGCCGGGTGATCACGGTGACAAATTTTTTCGTGAAGTAGCCCTGTCGAAAACCATCAATGGTCCCGTTATCGGCGTCATCTATTCGCAAGCAGAAGTGGTCGCATTTGATCCCGTGACCAAAGCCGATGTACGCCGCGTCAACCTCCAAGTAATGCTCCCTGGTGGGGATCTGTTTTTTGAAGGACTCTCAGAGGTAGAACTTGGGAAACCCGTGAAAGCCGGATGGAGCGATACCTATGCAGTCATCGGCGGCACAGGAAAATACTTTGGTGGCACTGGTACAGCGAAACTCACACTTCTCCCTGGAGACAGAGTGTTCAGTTGGGTCATCAAACTTGCTCGACCAGCAGGGTTCTCCAACTAACGTTTCGGAGGTGGCCCACCAGGTCCCTGCGGTCCACCTGGTCCCTGCGGTCCTTGCGGTCCACCTGACCCACCAGGTCCACCAGGTCCACCTGAACCGCTTTTCGTGAATGACGATGCAATGTTTGCCCGGAAAGCTAGTGGGATCGCTGGAAATTCTTCGGTGAGGATGTAGCAGTAGGTGCCTTTGGGGAATTCCGGTGTCACCTGAACCCTGCCGTTGGCAGCATCAAGGTCACCGCTGCCGGCAACATACTCGTAATCCTCAATGTAAGTACCGTCATAAGTTCCACCCGGGCCGCTTGGTCGGGTACCTTTTTTTAGCGCGAAAGACGATCGCAGGGTGCGCACACCACTCTTCTTGTTCTTGGCCTTGCGGTACCCCTTATCCAGGTAGATCGGGAAACCATCACCCGCCCAACCGATGAGTGGCGAATGTCGCTTGGCATCAAGAATATCCGCGAGACCATCAGGGATTCCGTGGTAGTGATACGCACCCGTTGGCTGCACGTGCGCATGATTGGAATCAAGCCCCAAATTGACGTTGGGACTCAGCGCATACTCGCTCCAACCACTGGCGGGATCATTGTTGTACCACTCGGCGGCAAGCGGGTCAAAGAGAACACCATTGACGGCAATGCCAAATGGCTGAGGGATTGAATAGACAGACGCATTTGAATTCTGGGTCGGAGTTGTAGGAAACGAGTAGTCATAACTCTGAGCAGATATTGCGTTGGGGTTGTTCGCATTAGGGAAAGCGCCGGTATTGTGATTCGGCAAACCATTTGCACGAATGCGGCGAGCACCGTTGGCAACACTGACCTGAATCTGGCAGCCAGTTTTTGCATCCGTGAATGAGTAACTCTTAGTTACATCGACGGGAAATTTCTCCGCGGCTTGCGCCGGGGATGACCCCAACATGAGAGCAGTGCCACCAGCCGCAGTCACGGTGAGACTTGCGGCTAATGACCCCAAGAGGAAGCCACGACGGCTGACCTGCGTTTGGGAAAACGTAAATTCAGTTTCTGATGACATGCATGGAAAATAGCAAACATATCTGTGGGGATCCTGTGAACACCCTTAAGTTCGTCTGGGAATTAAACCTATAGTTGTGCAATGACTACGACAACCGACTATCGCAAGATCATCGCATTTGCCACGGCTGGATTTATCGCTGCCGGCTCCATGATCATTACCGCACCCAGCGCAAACGCTGCCAAAGCCGATCTGGTTTGGTATTTCGATCGCACCTTCCGCGAGGTGATCGACGTCGGCACGCAGGGAGACAGTCACGGGGATATCACCGTAACGAATGGCAACGTCAGTGAGGTTCGTGGCGGTAAAGCTGTCGGTGCGTATGCAACTTCTCAGATCACCGCTTCAGTACTCATCCCCGGTGGCCGGCAGAATCGTAAAACCGACATCAGCATCACCATCGCCGATAGCGCGATCTACACGACGGCACTGGTTACCGCAAATGCCGGCACCTCACCCGCCACGACCACCGCGCACGCAATCATCGGTGGCACAGGAAAGTACTCGGGCGTTTCGGGCGAGATGATCTTAAAGCCACTATCTGCCACGCGGTATAAAGTGAGTTTCTTCTTCGTCGATTAGGCCGGGTTGAGGTTAGCGATCGCGATGATTTGCCAGCCTGCATCACCGAGGCGCCATACCGTTAAACGTGGCGCCGGTTTTGTCGACAGTCTCGAGCCGTCGATGGTCTCTTCAACGGAAAGCAGATGGGTGGCAACCAAGGTGTCACCCGCCCGCGTGGAACGAAAATCCGTCAGGGAGTAGGTGCCCAACTCCAGAGCCTTGAGCATCACCAACTCTGCCGCCCGGTCACGAGCACCATCGGTGTGGACCGACTGAAATTCTGGTGCAAGGATTGACTCAACCGCGGCCCAGTCTTGGGCGGCGACAGCTGCGGTGAAGTCGCGGTAGAGCACCTCTCCGTCGGCCTGAGGATCTTGACTGGGGCTCATCATTTTTCTCCTTCATGTTGAAGTAACTGGGAAATCGAAGCAAAAGTACTGCTATCTCCGCAGGGCTTGCGGTCGCGCTTCTCAACGCTATCGTGCCCAATGTGTGACGATCCTTGTCATTCCCGCTTAAAGGGCTATGGAGGGAAATAAACTGGTTGTTAACTGGTTGAATTAACCGTATAATCCACACATGACAGACACTGTGGGCGCTTTCGAAGCCAAAACACATCTTTCCGAACTCCTTGCAAGGGTGGAGGGTGGTGAGGAGGTCACGATCACTAAGCACGGTAGGCCGGTCGCCCGGTTGGTCCCTGTTTCGGACACGCCCTTGAGCCGTGACTGGTCGGCCTTCTGGGCGAAGGTCGATTCGCGACGGGTAACCCTGACCCCCGGTACATCCATCAGGGCAGACATCCAGGCCGGAAGAAAGTGAAGTCTTTTATTCTTGACGCCTCCATTGCCCTCGAGTGGTTTTCTGCAGATGCATCACCCGAAGCGTTGGCTCGACGTGGCCTTCTCGACGATCACGTTGCTCTCGTTCCTGCGCTATGGCGCTTCGAGGTGATGAACGCGGTCACCACCTGGCTGCGACGAGGAGACATCTCTTCCGCAACGAGCGCGATGATCCTCAACGACATAATGCAGGTGCCCTTCGGGACATTGGATGAAGGAAATCCCGAGCTGATCGTTTCCCTTGCGGTCACCCACAGCCTCTCGGCCTATGACGCCACGTACCTCCAACTCGCCATGATCACCGGTGACCCGCTTGCGACACTTGACCGCGCCTTGATCACCGCCGCGAAGAAAGTAGGCGTTACCTGCCTGTGAAGCAGGTCATCACCCGGAGGTCAACTTGATATCAGAATGATGTCACAGTGATACCATATAGTCATGGCAATGACACTTAGACTGACCGAAGAAGAGACCGAAGCGCTCCGCCAACAGGCTGAGCGCGAGCACCGATCCATGCATGAAGTGGCGCGATTGGCAGTGCTTGACCGAATAGGAAAGATGGATCGAGCCGAGCGCATTCGTCAAACCACTGATTACGTCATGGTACGTGATGCGGAAGCACTTCGATTGCTCTCCGAATGACCGAGTACCTCAGCACGGAAGATTCGATCGCTATCGCTAAACAGATGGGCTTCCTCATTCGAGATGCAGGTCTTTTGGCATCAGCGGCGGCTCGTCCAAGTACTACCGCCTTTGGTGAGGATATTTATTCAACCTTTAACCAAAAATGCGCTGCACTCATTGAGGGAATTAATCGCAATCATCCGCTCGTGGATGGGAATAAGCGCCTGAGTTGGGTCTGTGCGGTCAACTTCGCGGACCTCAATGGGTGGGATCTCGTGGCAGATCAAGTTGAAATTTATAGAACCATTACTGCAGTTGCTGCAGGAGAACTAAGTCTTGACAACCTCGAACATTGGGTTTCCGAAATCAAAACAACCAGTCGCGATTGATCTCAGACAAGCGGATTCACCAGGTCAGCAACGACATTCCTGTAAATAGTGGACTTGATCGTGCCCAGTGTGTGACGATCCTTACCGGCAAGGGTGGCAACCATTTTCTGAGCAACATCTTGCAAGTCCGCAACATCACAGATCGAATCGACGATCCCCGCTTTAAGGGCCATGGGTGCGTCATAGCGCCACCCTGTTGTCATCACATCAAGTGCGGTGCGAGGCGTAAGCTTCGATTGAATCATTGAAGTCATCCCGATAGCGAGTGGGATCTTAATGTCGATAGCTGGGAGAGAGTAGAAACCTTTTTCGGTGCGCATCACGCGATAGTCACAGGCCAAGGCGAGCATTGCACCCGCCGCAAAACAGTGACCGTTGATTGCACACACGGTGGGAACAGGCAAGGTGAGCACTCGGGCAAACATTGATTGCACACTTGCAACATGCGTGTCCCACTCCCCGGGGTTGGCCGCCACCCAATCCAAATCGAGCCCATTCGAGAAAAACTTGCCGGTCGCCGTAATCATCAGCGCCGCAGGTTCAGAACTTTCCGTGATTGCCGTCAATGCTTGATCAACACTCGAGAGAAATTCTGGTGAGAAACGATTCTCGTCCTCCCCAAGATCGAGTACCCACACCGGTGACCTAGTACTGAGAGTTACGGACACAATTTCCTTCCCTACAAAAAACCATCGTTTCGCGTTGCAAAATCTATTTCATGCCGATTCGCAGGCAGAATCGGCATCCAACACAAAATCGACAGGCGCGATGAAGAGGGATGTGGAACTCAAGGCATTATAGTCACGTGAATACCGACTCCGCTTTTTACTCGAATGATGACTGGATACCTGTTTCAGAGAAACTCATATCAGCACGTCGGCTTGTTGTTGTGCTCGTCGCAATTCCAGTGATCGGTATTGTCATAGCACTTTGGCTGATTCCAGCGGTGCCCAGTTTCATTGCATGGATTGTTGCCGCACTCGGATTGGTGTCTTTTATCTGGTTGTGGTGGTTGATCGGTAGGCGCGTTCATTCCTATGCCTATTGTGAGCGCGAGTCTGACCTATTAGTCACCAGTGGCATTCTCTTTCGCAGACTCGTGATTGTTCCCTACGGGCGCATGCAGCTCGTTGACGTCACCGCCGGACCAATTGATCGGGCTTTCGGGGTCACCACCGTGCAAATACACACTGCTGCGGCAACAACCGATGCTGCTATTCCTGGGCTTGTCCCCGAGGTTGCCGCCGCTGTACGCGACCGTCTCGCCAAACGCGGTGAATCGCGCGCGGCGGGGTTGTGATGATCACACTCGGCAATGGATTAACTGACTCGCAGGGCCACCGCAAACTGAGTCCGGTTTCCCCGCTGCTCTCAGCCGTCTCGGTCCTGCCCGCAATTATTGGTTTCGCCCTTGCGATATTTCTTCCATCTGGATTTAGCTTCACCCAAAACTTCCCAGCACTTCGACCATTTGTGGCCGGTGTACTAGTGATTGGTCTTGCCAGCCTCGCGCTTTCGATTTTCGTTGCCCTCTTCCAAATCCTGGGTTGGCGTGCTTTTTCTTTTTGGATTGATCAAGATGGTGACCTGCGCGTTCGGTCCGGTGTGCTAATTCGCAATGAGCGACGTGTCCAACTCTCCCGCATTCAGGCTGTGGATGTAGTCCAACCGCTCGTAGCCCGAATCTTTTCGATGGCAGTTCTCGTGGTTGAAGTAGCGGGGCAAAAGGATTCACGGGTTACATTCAGATTTCTTTCACTCACCGATGCAACGGAAATTCGTCAAACACTTCTCAATCTGGCGGCCGGTACTCAGACTGAATCCACAGACACCGATTCGCCAGTTCTTTTTCGGCTACCCAGTCGTGACTTAGCCTTGGGTCTACTCCTGCGTACATCAACCGTATTGCTGTTCACTGCAACCATTGCGATTCTGATTTTCAGCTATGTCATTGAAGGCTGGGCCGGAATCACATTTGCCCTCGTGACCGGTGGTGTTCCCATTCTGATTGTGATCGTTGAGTTCATTACTTACTATGGATTCACTGTTTATGATTCCCCGGACGGTCTGCGACTGCGTTACGGACTTTTGAAGACTGAAAATAGAACTGTTCCCGAGGGTAGAGTCCAGGCAATTGACTTCATCGAGCCTTGGTTGTGGCGGAGTCATTCTTGGACACGAGTCACCATCAATATTGCCGGTGTCGGCTCTAATTCTCAAGGGTCTTCAGGAAACAACAAAGAGACCCTGCTACTTCCCGTCGCGAAGCGCTCCGTAGCGGATTCAATTGTGGCTCGAGTACTTCCAAATATTGACATCGCAGAGATTGACTGGAAAGTGGCCCCCATCCGCGCCAGTAAACGCTCACCCATTCAATGGCGCAATCTTGCAATGGGATGGAGCGCGAACTCATTCGCAGCTCGCCGCGGAAGAATCACCCGGCACCTAATGATCATCCCCCATGCTCGAACCCAATCAGTTCACATAACTCAAGGCCCATGGGAACGGGCACTAAATCTCGCCTCGTTGCATGTAGACACCACGCCCGGTCCAGTGAGTGTGGTTGCCCTGCATCTCGACGTTGATGAAGCCCGGGAAGCGTTGTACGGTCAAGCTGGTCGCGTAAATCAGGGCGGTGGAATTTGACCGAAAACCTTCATTTTGCCGTTTCTGTCGGCGCGGGCGATAACTGCTCCTCCTGAGTCTGGAGTAATCCCGGTCAAATCAATGATGTTGGCTTGGTGGCCAACCAAAACAAGAACGCCCAACTTCCCCCTGTGATCGCGAATGATTTGTTCTGTCTGTCGCTTTTTGCGATCTGCTATTTGTCGTGAAGCGGTGAAGACTGAATCAAGGGCTGAGTTTGAGCGCGGGGTTCCAAGGCCGAGGAGTTTTGCTGTTCAACGGCCCTGCTCACATTTTGCATTAGCTCTTGGTACTTTCGGTTTCATCAGACTCCTGAGAAAGGTGACCGCCGATCATGACCCCAGCTGTCAGTATCAGCATGGTGATTGTCATGACGGAATTTTGGAAGGCTGGCTCAAGTCCATTCCACTTCGAATTCAAATACATGATGAACCAATTTCCACCGACAACCATGAATCCAAAAAAGAAGATAGCTAGGCCAAGGAAGCCACCGAGGAAAGTCAACTTCTGCGCGTGGTTCCACCGATCACTACTGGCCGATGCCCGCAGTCCAAGAATGCCGGCAATTAACAACAGGATGCCGGTGAGCGTTTCGCAGGCTATGACGGCGATGTATGAAGCGGCTTGGAACCAGGTTGCGTCAATGAACCGCCATTCAAAGCCGCTATCCGCTGGAACACCGTCACCGCTGAGAACACCTTTGACAAATGGCCAGTTACTGGCATTCGGGTTTGTTGGATTGGTGATGTTGTCAAAGCCAACCACGAGGTAGTAGGCAGCTACCATCAGGATGAACAGAGATGTGATTACCCGGGCCGTGCGCCACACTGACCACTGCTTGAATATAGACAATAGTTTCATAGGCAAATTGTGCAGTCACAAAGTGAACTTATGTGGAAGGCATGCTTAACGAGCCGAACATATTGTGGGGCTAGCGAGGAGTGGAACCGTTTCGCAGCTGTTCGGCCACCTCTGCAACTTCCGCAAGATCACCACTGGTCACTGCGATCACAAGGCTATACGCCTCATCATTGGTAAGCGTTAATTTCCAACCATTCACTCCGAGCATCACAATTGTGCCTGCCAGGGCTAGACGTTTGTTCCCGTCGATCAGGGCATGATTCTGACAGATGGAGAGCAAAAGAGCACCCGTTTTGGAATGCAGTTCCGGATATGCATCCGCTCCAAAGGCCGATGCCCTTGGACGCGCCACCGCTGCTTCAAGCAGACCTACATCGCGCAACTTCACTTCGCCATCGATAACGCGCGCCGCAACCCCGAGGATCTCGTCCAGGGTCAGGTAGATCATTGGCCGAGTCGTTCGAGGGCTTCCGCGTATCGGGGCAACTCGGCATCCATGACCTGTTGGATCAGAGCATCACGACTTGAACGCTCGATGTACTCTCGAAGCGCAGCGATGATGACCTCGTGTTGTGAGCGTTGTTCCAATTCGGCGGTCCGGGCAAGTGCAGCCGAATCTTCGGCCTGAAGCCGCAGTGTCATAGCCATACTTGAATGATACCAAAAGTGGTATCACAATGAAAAGACACTCCGAAACAATTAATAGCTGCTGGTCCAGACCACATTTCTTGCCTCTGGTTGCCCCTCACGCAGTTCATTGAGTGGAGTGAGGGATCTGCGTTGATAATCATTGGCTGCGAGAAGGCGAGAAATGCCAGCCATGTGCCTAATGTCTAATGGCACTTGCAGGTCGTACATAAGGGGAGAATCGTGATCCACCACGGTGCTGATTATTTCAACGTGCTCACCAGTGTCGATGAACTCAAGAATCCGACCTTGCTGCGGCCAGTCGATCAATGATGAAGTCGTGATTTCCCAAAAATTATTGTCATTACGCCGATGCTCAATTGCCGCGTTGAAGTGGACGTGTCCGGCAATCCATAGGATCACGTTGGAGTAGCCCAAGAGGAGGTCAACTATTGACGGCCCCAAGATTCGAACACTGGAGTCGTTTGAATAGTCATTTGTCATTGTCGGTGAGGGATGATGTGATGAAATCACAATGAAACGATCGAGATTTGCGTCGAGTTCACTTTTAAGCCAATCGAATTGTTTGGCGTCTAGCGAGCCTTGCCAACCACCAAATGGATTAACAGTGTCAAGACAGATCAACCTCAACTGATTGACATCTTCGGCCCAATAGTTCTTTTCGCGATTTGCGGCGCTTGCGAATGACCCTGGAGTAACAAAGGAACGTTGAGAATCTGGGGTGATTTTTCGTAAAGGTGCATCGAGCTCAGAGATATATTCGGCGGGTCCATGCGCGGCCACCGCTCGAGTAATAGCAGCCGAATCAACAGGTTCACTGAGTCGCGTTATCGCTCGATCACCAATTGCGAATGCCCGCATCCCTTCAGAAGGTACGACCGTTCCCTGCAGAAGTGCATCGTGGTTTCCATGAACACTGAGCACAGGGTAGGAAAGTCCGGGCGAATGAACTGGTTCCCGAGCCGCCTGAATCAGGCCCGGTATTACGGGGAAGCCAAACATTCGAGTTGGTCGATCTGCATCATGACCCGGCGGGGGTCCATCTGGATGCCAATAGCGCTCATCCCAAAAATTAGAATTCGATACACCGACCCAACTGCTGTCGCTACCGCCACTGCAAGGAGTGACCGTCCCGCCGCGGATCAGAGTTTGGTACCAATCTAATTCGTTTACCTGAGCATTGTCGGTCACATCACCGGTAATCAAAACTGCATCAACCCGTGCACCAGTTACTGGGCCGACAGAGATTTGATTCACCGTGTCCACCATTGATGCAGCGACCTGCACAGTCAGAAATTCATTGGGTCGATAGGTGCCTATCTCTTCGAATTCTTCCTTCATCGGCGAATCAGGATCTGCATACCGATCCAGGTACTCGATGCGAGCCGGTGATTCGGCGTCACACAGATGAAGGTCTGTCAAATGCCACAAGCACCCGATCACCTTGCCCTCAGAGACGTTACCGACATGCGATTCACCATCAACGAATTCCAGATCACGCCAACCCAGGGAATCGCTATTCCCACGTTTGATTCGGCGTGTGTTAGTGAGTGGATGGTTCATACAGTTCCTCTCATCAGAAAATGATGGTCGTCTCAAGGTCAGACCGGACCCCGACGAGAACGGGTTGACCGGGAATAAAGGGTGTTGCGTTAATGCTCATAAGGTCGGCGTAAACAGTTGTGACTCCATTGAGCGTCAACTTCACTCGGGTGATTGGACCGAGGAATGAACTATCTTCAATTAAAGCGTTGGCAGATTCTTGGTGGGTTGCTGAAACCGTGATGTCCTCAGGGCGAATCCCAGCATCGGCATGCTCGAATTCTGTTCCTGCGCGACTTCCGGTAAGGATCGCGTCGAGAACGTTCCACAGGCCATCGGTGCGCGAAGTGGCCGGAATCCGATTAATTGATCCAATGAACTTTGCCACAAATGAATTCTGCGGGTTTTGGTAGAGATCTCTGGGTGACGCAATTTGTTCAAGTTGGCCGTTACTCATTACTCCAACCCTGTCGGCGATTGCGAGTGCTTCTTGCTGATCATGGGTCACGAAAACAGTTGTGACACCCACTTCGCGTTGGAGGTGGCGAATCTCTTCTCGCAGAGACTCGCGAACTTTTGCATCGAGGGCAGAAAGGGGTTCATCAAGAAGGAGAACTCGCGGGGATGTGGCAATTGCCCGAGCCAATGCAACCCGTTGTTTCTGCCCTCCCGACATCTGATGGGGGAACTTGTCTGCTTGATCACCAAGATCAGTGATATGAAGCATCCTGTCAATCGTTGTTCGACGCTGCGTCGCGGAAACCTTTCGTGATTTCAAACCAAATTCAATATTCTGGCGTGCTGTCATATTAGGAAACAGGCTGTAGTCCTGAAAGACCATGCCAAAATTTCGTTTCTCGACGGGCACAGAACCAATGCTTTCGGAGTCAACTTCTATGGTTCCGGCGTCTGCCCTCTCAAAACCAGCAAGGATGCGGAGTGCAGTTGTTTTTCCGCAGCCACTTGGGCCCAACAAACACACCAGCTCACCGGAGTTCACCGTCAGGGAAAAGTCCGTGAGAGCTCGGGACTCACCGAAATATTTCCTGATATTGCGCATTACTACTAAAGTCATTTATTCCTCCTGGTGTGACTTCTAGAGTCCCGTGGTCTGGACATTGAGGCCGCGACGTCGCAAAGTTCTAACAACGATGCCTATTGCGAGCGCAGTGAATATCAGAATGATCAGTGCAAGCGCTAAACCTGCCCGGGCTTGGCTTTGTTGAAAGTTGACCATAAAAGTGGGAAGAGTTTCTTTCAGTAGCAATGAAGCGAATGCAAATTCACCGAGCACTAAAGCCGTAGTGAGCGCAGCGGCAGCGACAATGGATGCTTTCATGTTTGGGAGGATCACCCTCAAGATAATGGTGGGGAAAGATGCCCCGGTGCTCCTCGCAGCTTCATAAAGTGTTCGTGCACTTATTGCCTGAAGACCAGCGTCAAGAGCCCTGTACGTGAACGGCATCGCCCACAATGCATAGAAAGGAACCAGAGAGAACACACTCGCGAGAAACCATGGCGCCCCCGTGCGAAAGGTGACTGACACTCCAACCACCAGTGCGATCGGTGGTACTACCCAAGGGAGAAGTGTCAGGGCGGTTAACCACGGCCGCATTCTGGGCGCCTTTATTTCCGTGACAATTGCAAGCGGCAGTAGCAATACTAGAGTCAAAATTATTGTGAAAACGGCGAGGAGCGCCGAAGTCCTCGCGGCAGTCCACATTGCTGGCTCTGTGGATGCTGCAATGATCGGATCAATCGACCAACCCTTTAACCACGTCTCGCCCGTCAGTAGCGCAACGGGAACAGACTGAAAAGCGAAACGAGCCATTGCCAAAAGAGGAACCACGAAAAACAATGCGAGGACGATAAGAAATCCCCATTTGAAAACTTTAGTCATGATCGTGTCCAACGCAGAGTGCGACGCTGTAGGTACGTCAAAAGAAACAAACTGGCCAAAAGCAGCGCAATTACCCAGGTAACTATCGCATAACCTAAATCCTCTTCACCTGAGATCACATTTCCTTGAAGTAAAAACCGGATTTGTAGCGGGACAAGTGCTCCGCCCGGATCAAGGACATACGCGGTCGCGTAGGCGGCAAAGGAATTCACGAAAAGTAGCAACATTCCGCCCAGCGCGGCCGGGGTAAGAATGGGGATACCCACTCGCAACCAGTAACGGGTCGGTGAGGCTCCCATCAAAGCAGCGGCCTCTCGCCACGTCTTTCGAAGTCCATTCAATGCAGGGAGTGACACCAAGAACATGAGAGGGATTTGAAAGTAAAGATAAACGACAACTAAACCCCAAAAACCAGTCGGTGAGATGCCAAAATCATTGATATCGATTCCTAGTTGCCCGAAAAGTTTGGTGAGAAGACCTTGCGTACCGATAGCTGCAATGAATGCGAAAGCGAGTGGAACACCACCAAGTTGTGAAGCTACTGCAGACCAAGAGTCAAGGGTCGAGTGAAGCCAACGTGGTCGATCGAGACTGCGCATGATCGCAGCCAAAGTCAACCCAAGGACCCCACCAATAAGCGCCGTAGTAGCCGCCAGTGCGGTGGAATTCAGGAAACCCTGACGGTAGGAACCTGAAAGAGCATTGCCCAATCCGATTAATGAAAAACCAGATTCACCCGGGCTTAATGCGGAGCCAACTATTGCGACAGTCGGATAGATGAGAAAAAGTCCCATAAAAAGGACAAACGGAATCGCCACATAAAGGCCAATTCGTGTGTCCGAATTCGTCTGGGAAAACAATTGCCGTGACCTCATTCCGCAAAAGAATTGGGGACAGCACTTGCGTGCTGCCCCCAATCATTAGTTTTGTTATACGTCAGCAACCATCGGTCCCCAGTTCTCAGTGAGCTGGGTCTTCATGACTTCGGTCTGCTCGGCTGTGGGGAATGTAATCTTGGCGATGTCTTCAGCTGATGGCAGTTTGGCGAGTTGCTCATCTGAAACCACGCCTGCTTCAATCATTGTGGCGAGACGAGCGGGAATAGCTCCACCTTCAAGGTAGCCAAGTGCACCCTCGTTGCCCGTGATGTGTTCCATCCACAGTTGTGCTGCGCAAGGATTTGGGCTGGAAGCTACTGGCATTTGAGCGTAGTAGGCGCCGTAAAGTCCATCGGCTGGAGTAACAATTTCCATCTCAAACCCAACTTCAGCGAGTTGTGCTTGCAGACCTGGGAAGTTGTAAGTCCAGTCCAATGCGATTGGTACATCACCGGAAAGGAGTGCGGCTTCGGTTACGTCAATAACCTGCAGGTTGCCGCTGGACTTTAGGTCAGCAAAGTACTGGATACCGGGCATGATGTCGTCATAAGAGCCACCGTTTGCAAGGGAAGCAGCAACGACCGCCGCAAATGCAGCGCCGGCCTCGCGTGGGTCACCATTGATAGTAACCATTCCCTTGTATTCTGGTTTCTTAAGATCTGCCCAGGTACGGGGGGCATTTTTTACCAACGTTTTGTTGGAAGCAATGGCCATGATCCCGTAGTAGGAACCGATCCATTCTCCATTTGCGCCTTTAAGGTTGTCAGGGATTTCATCCCAGTTTGTCGTCTTGTATGCAGTGATCAGACCTTCATCTTGTGCTTGCTGCACAAATGATGGGCCAATGTCCAGAGCATCTGGCATATCTGGCTGACCGGCAAGAGTTTTGACGGCGGTCAATTCATCAGCTGACGATGCATTGGGGTTAGCCACAGGTGCCTCAATACCGTAGGTCGCCTTGAATGAATCAAGAATTCCCTTGTAGTTGGCCCATGTGTCGGGAAGTGCAATTAGGTTAACTTTGCCCTCAGCTGCAGCGCTGGCTGCAATTTCCTCGACCGTGGTTCCACAAACAGGTGCACCTGTTGCTGCGGCACTTGGGCTTTCCGAAGCTGCTGTTGTGCTGCTGGCTGAAGCTGCGTCTGTGGTCGATTCTTCAGACGAACATGCTGAAAGAATTAGTGCTGCAGAGACCAGAAGCGGAGCTATCAATTTCATTTGTCGCATTGCATTCCTCCCAATTGTGATGTGATGTTGTGTCACGAGAGGAAATCAACAGCATTGGAATGAACACGTGCAGGTCCACCACAAAACGTTGTGAGTCGCGATAACGAATTACTAATTAACGTGTTATAACAATTAAGTAACAAGTTGCAATACCAAAAATTTCCCGTGTTTCTGCAAAGAATATTGCATTAACAGAACATGAATCGATACTTCTTGCGAACATGGATGGCATTTCGGGCTTTCGATAACAATGTGTTTCCGAAACATCTAACTCAGCATTTCACGGAAGAGACAATCGGTGTCTTCTTCACCTTTCATAGCGAGTGGCCATATATGAGAGCACTTGGGAAAGTACATTGAACCGTCGGTCTTGGAAAGTCGACCGGTCACTGTTGATTTTCCGGAAACGAGTGAACCACCTGGCATCACGATAGTGATGCGGTAGCTACCCTGAAATTGCTTTCCAACGTCAACACCCACCTTGGTGGACTTGGTCTTGCGACCATCGCGATGCCGAAACTGCAATGTTCCTTCGTAAGCGTCATTGCCCGCACTGGCTTTTTTGAGGTTCATCTCGTAACCGATTCGATTTTCTGTGAGAGACAGTGTTTTCCACTGCCCACCAAGGTCCGGTGGAGTTGTCTGTATTGGCGCACCATGAGCTGCGCCTGCGGAATTCAGCAAAACGGCGGCGAGCACGGCCGTGAGTGAAATTCGGAACATTGTGACCTCCAAAGGAATATCTTGAGGGAGACATCGAAGGACATAATTGACGACGATAACCTTATGCGGAAACTGATTCCCCCGCAGTGACATTTGCAACTTCGTCGTCAACATCACTTGCTTCACCCTTGCGAGCAGACAAGTGTGAATATCCGATCGCCAGAACAGTAGCGATAATCACCAAGATGCCACCAACAACGTTGTCGACAACACGCTGCTTGCCGAGCTCTCCTACTTGAGTAAGAGTTGTGGCATTGAGGCAGGCCGTTGCCGGCACCATGAAAACGTAGTAGACCCATGCCCACCCGCTCAAACGTGAAAATACTGCGACCATGATGAAGATCAAACCAATAAGGTAAATAAGACCAAGCGAATCCACGTTGCTGACAAGCACAATGACGAATATCGATCCCCCGATAGTGCCGAGCAGGCGCAAGATCGTGGGCTTGAGCGTGGAAGACGTGCCAATCGGTGCCATCACCAAGATCACGGCGATTAAGAAAGCTCCACCGATCATCTTCGGATTGTCGAGTACATAGAACGTCGATGCTGTGACGAGAGTTGTGATCATTACCGTGTACGTCATCGCCTCACGCCTTGAATGGGAGGAGAGCGAAGGCGCTTTGCGTTGACGGATAAAGAACGCCAGGACAAGTGCCGGAAGAAGTCCGCCCACAAGGAAAATCAGCGCCATCCATAACAGGTAGCCATTATCGAGGCGGTCAACCGTGCTGGCACCGTTCCATGCCGGCGGATCGATTAGCGGCCATGCAAGCATCACCGGTACTAGCAGTCCGGATTTCTGCAGACCGACCCGCGACAGACGACCCACGGTCAGACACAGGATGGCCATCAACGCGGCACCT
>Ga0247831_1002164_pt1 | contig 33207 bp, 28 predicted proteins | sample LaCruzMarch2015__9_FD_192406 | JGI IMG/M metagenome (GOLD analysis project Ga0247831, IMG submission 192406) | Freshwater microbial communities from meromictic Lake La Cruz, Castile-La Mancha, Spain - LaCruzMarch2015_1m | ecosystem: Environmental > Aquatic > Freshwater > Lake | place: Spain...
CCAACCGCAGGAATTGGTATCGGTGTAGACCGCCTCACTATGATGTTGACCGATAACGTGAGTATTCAGGAAGTACTTTTCTTCCCGCAAATGCGACCAGAAAAGAAACAAGAACTCTCGCAAGTAGCTGATTATGAAGCTATTAATATCCCAGCCGTTTGGGTGCCAGCCTTACAAAAAATGGGTTTCGTGATGGTTTCGCAACTAAAGGAAGCCAACGCCAACAAAATATTCAATGATTTGGGTGGAATGAGAAAGAAACTCAAAATCGACGAAAAAATGCCAAGTAAAGAAGAAGTGGAAAAATGGGTTTCGTAGATAAAAAATCGTAGGAACGTCCAATCTGGACGTTCTTCTCGAGATACGTTTTTGATTTGATTTTGATGGGAAGGTCTAATCTGGACGTTCTATTTAGAAATCGTTTTTGATTTGATTTTGACGGGAAGGTCTAATTTGGACGTTCTATTTAGAAATCGTTTTTTATTTGATTTTGACATGAACGACCAATCTGAACGTTCTTCTCGAGATACGTTTTTGATTTGATTTTGACGGGAACGTCCAATTTGGACGTTCTATTTAGAAGTCGTTTTTGATTTGATTTTAATAGGAACGTCCAATCTGAACGTTCTTTCTAGAAGTCGTTTTTGATTTGATTTTAATAGGAACGTCCAATCTGGACGTTCTTCTCGAGATACGTTTTTGATTTGATTTTGACGGGAACGTCCAATTTGGACGTTCCTACGAATATCCAAATTGTATTTTTTGATGAAAATATCATTTTGTTAAACTTATGGGACATAAAACAGCCAAACAGTATCGACTACAAAATAGATGGTATGATGAGGAAGGTTATTATTTTCTAACAATCTGCACAAAAAATCGAATAAATTACTTTGGTCAAATTGAATTACAAGACTCGGAATACGTTTTAATAAAAACCCCAAAAGGGATAAAAATTGCAGAATTTATAGAAAATATTCCAAAATTTTACCCAAATGCTCAATTAATCGAGTGGTGTGTGATGCCAAATCATCTTCACCTCGTCATTCTTTTAGGAATAGAAAACTCAAAAAATATATTTTCTATTCCTACTTTAAAACTACCTAAAAAATTCAAAGCAGCTCCAAGTCAATCAATTTCAGTCATAATTGGACAATTAAAAAAAGCTCTAACATTGTGGTGTCAAACCGAGAACCACGAGTTTGGGTGGCAATCAAGATTTCACGACCATGTGATTAGAAATGAAAAATCTTTGTTTTTTATTCAAGAATATATCAAAAATAATCCTAAAAGTTGGGGAGAAGATATTTTTAATAAAATCAATGAAGAAGAATATTTGAAAAAATATCACGCATTTGACTCGTTATAACATCCAATCTGAATGTTCGATAAAAATGTTGTGGGAACGTCCAATCAGGACATACATATTAAAATTATATCCCAAAAAAACGTCCAGATTAGACGTTCCTACGATTTGCATCAAACCATTTATCAAAAAAGCCCATATACGTCTCTCTTTCAGCAACTTAATAAATATTTTACAACACCATTTGCAAACAATCTAAAAACTTTTATTTATCTTGCCTTGCAAATATGCAATCGCTAATTTCTAAATGTTTTATGAGCAGGAAAGTGTTAGTTTTAAATGCCGATTATAGTGCATTAAGTATTTGTACCGTGCCAAAGGCTTTTTTATTGGTTTATCTCGATAAGGCTGAGTTAGTCGTTGATTCTCCCAAAGGAATGCTTCGCACTGTCGATAAGACTTATCCGCTTCCGTCAGTCATAAGACTCAATCATTATGTCAGTTTGCCATTTAAAGGCGTGATGCTCAGTAGGCAAAATGTTTTTAGGCGAGACGGAAATAAGTGTATTTATTGCGGAAGCCACGACGACCTTACCCTCGACCACGTTTTACCAAAATCAAAAGGCGGAAAAACCAACTGGGATAACCTTGTAACCGCCTGCCGCCGCTGCAATTCACGCAAAGGCGATCTCACCCCCGAAGAAATCGGATTCTCTCTCCCCAAAAAACCTTACAAACCTTCTTTTATTATGTTTTTACGAGATTTCGCAGGCTCTATCGAAGAGAACTGGCTGCCTTTTCTAGGAACAAAAGAACGTGCGTAAGTGCTCTATACAAACATAAATTATTGATAATCAAACCTGTAAGTCGTGAAAGTCCTTGCAGGTTTTTGCTTTTAAATATTAAGAGAGCGTAAATACTGCTTTTTCTTAAATACTACTTTCTTTTGATAATTACAGGTCTATTTTATCCCACATAATCAATTCCCCATGTCAACAAATACTTTCGACATCAATGGACTTTCTCAACAAGAAGTTTTAGCAGCCAGAGAAAAATTTGGTAGTAATAGTCTCGACTATAAAAAAGAAAATGGTTTTTTGAAAGCCGCAAAAAGCCTCGTCAAAGAGCCAATGGTGATTTTATTGCTCTTTGCCTCGATAATTTATTTCATCAGTGGTGATTTTGGTGATGGCATTTTCTTGTCATCTGCCATAGTATTGGTGGCTACGATTTCATTCTATCAAGATTCCCGCAGCCGCAATGCCCTCGAAAAACTCAAAAATTTTACGCAACCGACTTGTAAAGTTATTCGCGATGGCGAAATTGTCGAAATTTCGAGCGAAGTGTAAGTACTTGGCGATAGTTTGATGGTGGAAGAAGGAAGGTCGATTTCTGCCGATGGAATTATTATTCGCTCAAATGATTTTTCGGTCAATGAATCGATTCTTACTGGCGAATCACTTTCGGTCGAGAAAGACTCTAGCAAGGAAGATAACCTTATTTTTAGAGGAACGAGTGTAGCCAGCGGTTTGGCAATTGCCACAATTACGGCCATCGGCAATGAAACTAAATTGGGTAAAATCGGTAAAAGTCTCGAAAGTATCGAAGAAGAAGAAACGCCTTTGGAGTTACAAATAAGTAGTTTTGTAAAGAAAATGGTCATTGTTGGGGCTATAGTTTTCTTGGTTGTGTGGGGAATCAATTTTATTAAATCGCACGATGTTTTAGATAGTTTGCTCAAAGCCCTAACGCTTGTGATGAGTATTCTGCCCCAAGAAATTCCCGTGGCATTCACGACTTTTATGGCATTGGGAGCATGGCGATTAATGAAAATGGGAAGATTAGTTAAACAAATGAAGACCGTAGAAACGCTGGGAAGTGCAACCGTCATTTGTACGGATAAAACAGGTACAATTACCGAAAATAAAATGTCGTTGGCAAAGATTTTTGTGTTGGGTTCGGATAAAATTTCTGAGCCAGAAAATACCTTAACCGATGCCGAGAAAAACCTGATAGAAATAGCGATGTGGGCAAGCGAACCAATTCCTTTCGACCCGATGGAAATTGCTTTGCACGCTGCTTACGCAAAAATAGTTTCGCAAGACGAACGCCCGAATTTTGAATTGGTTTATGAATATCCGTTGGGAGGAAAACCGCCCATGATGACACATATTTTTGCCAATAAAGCAGGAAAACGCTTCATTGCTGCCAAAGGAGCGGTAGAGGCTATAATAAATGTGAGTATTTTGACCGATGCCGAAAAACAAAAAATCAAAGAAGTAACTGAAATTTTGGCAAAAGAAGGTTACAGGATTTTGGCAGTTAGGGAGGCTCAACTTCATGGAAATAATTATCCAGCAACCCAACAAGAATTTGAGTTTTATTTCAAAGGTTTAGTGGCCTTTTATGACCCACCAAAAAAGAATATAGAGGCGGTTTTGAATAGTTTTTATAAAGCAGGAATTGACGTAAAAATTATCACGGGCGATAACGCCGCCACAACTACAGCTATTGCCAAGCAAATTGGTTTCAAAGGTTACGAAACCAGTCTCACGGGCGATGAATTGATGCAATTATCGGAAACTGAATTGCAAAAAAGAGTAAAAGACACCAATCTTTTTACCCGGATGTTTCCAGAAGCAAAGTTACGCATCATCAATGCTTTAAAAGCCCAAAATGAAATTGTAGCCATGACAGGCGATGGCGTAAACGATGCCCCTGCTCTAAAAGTAGCACATATTGGAATTGCGATGGGCAAAAAAGGGACAGAAATTGCCAAACAATCTGCTTCCTTGATTTTGGTTGAAGATGATTTATCGAAAATGGTTGATACCGTTGCAATGGGACGAAAGATTTATACCAACCTCAAAAAAAGCTATTCAGTACATTATTTCGATTCATATTCCGATAGTTTTGACAGTCTTTATTCAATTGGTTTTGGGTTGGTTGTTTCCAAATATCTTTTCGCCCGTTCATATTATCTTTTTGGAGTTGATAATGGGGCCAACCTGCTCGATTATTTACGAAAACGAACCAATGGAAAAAAACACAATGAGTCAGCAACCAAGACCAGCAACTAATACTTTTTTTAGTTGGAAAGAATTGACTATCAGTATAATTCAAGGCTTAATGATTACGGCAGGAACTTTGGCGGTTTATCAATACGGTGTATATGAAGCCTATAATGAATCGCTTACTCGCACGTTGGTTTTTGCTACACTCATCATTGCCAATATTTTCTTGACTTTGGTCAATCGATCGTTTTATTATTCAATTTTCACAACTTTGATGTACAAAAACAACCTCGTGTTATTGATAATCTCCATTACTTTGGTTTTGCTGGGCTTGCTGATTTTTGTACCACCGTTGGCCAATTTCTTTGGTTTTGTGCCAATAAACATCGCCCAATTTGGCATTTGCACTGCCATTGGCTTTATCTCGGTGATTTGGTTTGAGGTAGTGAAATGGTGGAAGAGGAGGTGAAAGTGATTTTATTGCGGAGAGTTATTTTCCTCTCCGCAATAAAATTTTCAAACTGCCAGTTTCTTCCTACTCATAAATTTCGTAAGGGCTTTTTGCACTTCGTTGGCAATGAATTCTTTCAATTCTTGCTGCTCTTTTTCAATGTGTTCTTCAGACGGAGAGCTTGTCAATAGTTGAATTCTTAGTACCCTTTCCATTTGCCACAGCGTTTCGGTCGTGAAATTATGCGTACCGCTCAACCAGCGAGTTACTTCCGAAGGTTTTTTGCCCATCATAAAAGCAAACTCTTGGTTGGTCAGCCCTCGTGACCGCAACGCTTCGGCAATTTTTACGGCAAGCCCCATACGGCGGTCATTTTGCTCGCTGATTTCAGGTGTAATTTCTGCTTTTAGTCGCTGTATTATAGGACTTCTATATTGTCTCGGCTTATTCATTTGTGTCAATAATAAAGTTTCCATTTAAAGTCATTTCGTCACTCCAATAAATTTCACCATCTTTAATTTTTTGATAAAGAGCTTGTGAAATTTGGCGAATTTTGCTATTTTCAATTGTAAGTTTTGGGTCTTCTTGTAAGGCTCTTATAGATTTTGGCTTAAATCCTCCTCCACCTAAAATTATTACAGTTTTACCCATACGAATGCAGTATAAACGCAAGTGAGAATCGGGAGAATCGTATATTGCACAAACCAAATCTCCTAATTTTCCCTCATTTTCTTTAAAAAACATTCTATCTGCACCAAATTTCAAAGCTATCTTATCAATTTTATCAAGTATTGAAAGAACCTCCTCTTTAAAATCCTTTTCATTTTCTGCTAAAAAAGTGTCAAAAAGTGTTTGTTCATCTTCTTCTAAATATGCAGAATATATAGTTGCCTTTGGGCCTGAAAGTTCTAATAATTCAACAAGTTCAAACTTCATTTTTGTTTATTAATTTCACAACAAAATTAACATAAAAAATAATTTAAAACAATTAAAAGTAAAATTAAGGACTTACTTCTCAGGCACAATCAATGCAGGAATTGCCTTTTGTTTATACATTTCGTTGAATTTGGCTACTTCTACATTGATGAGTTTATCTAAGGTTACTTTTTGAGTTTCCCATTCTTTTGTTAGGTCGTTTAGGCGAGTTGTTGCTCCAGCGGTTGGGCGTGGGTCGTGTACGTCTACACGATTTTTTAGGTCGAGCAATTCGGCATTAAGGCGATTATAAAAATTAATCACATCTTGGAAAGTCTCTTGTTTTGGCGTAATCAGGTTTTCTTCCCAATTGGTTATTTTCTTCAAAACAGACTTTCCTGTATCGACCAAAGCCACCATATCTTTATTGTCTTTCAGCAATGCTGTGATATTTTCAATCTGACTTTTCACTTTTCTCATTCTATTGACCGAGTTGTGAATGTCTTTGGTTTGGGCTTCAATTTTAGCAAGCATGGCTTGTTGGGCATCAAAGTCAACTTTGGTAGCTTTCAGACGTGGGTCGGCAATGATGCTAGCTTCGGTCATTGAAGTGTCTTTTTCGGCAATAAGTCTTATTTTGAAGGTATTTGGAGCTACTAAAGAGCCGCGGTAATCGCCATTGACAAAAACCTTGCTGATGCCTGCAATGCCTTCTCGACGCATATCCCATGCAAAACGATTGATGCCTTTTTTACTCGGAATTACTGCTTTTTCGGCAGGCCCACCTTCGTATTTTTGAAAAGTCAAATCCTTTTTGTTATCGTAAGTTCTGATGATATTTTCTTGATTATCAAGTATTTGTAGTACAACATTTGAGCTATCCATATCTTTTGGTAAGAAATAATCTACTATCACGCCATTCATTGGGTTTTGACCAACACCTGGAGCTGGTTCGGGTGGCGTTTGAGAATCAAACTTTACGTTTGCTTTTGGATTATATACTTTAGCTTTAGTTTCGGTCAGAAGGTTTTCAGATTGTTGTAAAGCAGACAAATCATCTAAAATCCAAAAGGCACGTCCAGCCGTAGAAGCCACCAAATCATTGTCGTGTACAATTAGGTCAGTGATTGGCACAACTGGTAAATTTAGCTGCAATTTCTGCCAATTTTCACCTTGATTATACGAAATATAAAAGCCTAATTCGGTGCCACAATACAACAAACCTTTGCGTTTTGGATCTTCTCTCACCACCTTCGCAAAGCTCTCATTTTCAATACCTTGCGTGATTTTCTTCCATGTCTTTCCGTAATCTTTTGTTACGTAAATCAAAGGTGTAAAATCATTGAAACGATATTTGGTAGCCACAATATAGGCCGTTGCGGGGTCATGCGGAGAAACTTCGATGCTGTGTATTAAGCTTTCATCTAAATCTTTTGGCGTAATATTTTGCCAGGTTTTGCCATCGTCTTGCGTGATGTGTACCAAACCGCAATCGCTACCTGTGTATAAAACGCCCTCTTTGTGAGGCGAAATCGCAATGTAGGCCAAAGTATTATAAACTTCGCCGCCCGCACCCTCGTTGGTATATGGGCCGCCGCCATCTTCTTGCTTAGTTTTATCGTTTCGGGTTAGATCTCCACTAATTACTTGCCAATTTTGACCATTATCGCTGCTTTTCAAAACCACATTTCCACCATGATAAATTGTGCCGTTTTTGAAAGGCGAAGCCATGATTGGGGAATTCCAATTGAAGCGGTATTTTTGAAGTTTGGGCGTTACAGCCAAACCAATGTTGGGATATGCCATTACATCTTTTGCAATGCCTGTTTTGGTGTCAAAAACTTCAATATTTCCTTGGTAACAACCGCCATAAATTACTTGCGGGTCGTTGGGATTATCGAAAGCAATGTAGGCCGACTCGCAGCCTGGCCCTGTAAACCAATCTTGGCGTTCGATGCCCGTTCCGTTGGTGCGAGAAACCGTGCCGAGCGAACTATTATCTTGCTGACCGCCGTAAACGTAATAAGGAAAACGATTGTCGGTAATTACTCGGTAAAACTGTGCCGTTGGTTGGTTATTTTGGCTGCTCCAACTCACTCCACCGTTGAACGTAATATTTGCCCCACCATCATTGGCATTTATCATTGTTTGGTTATTCGTTGGGTTTATCCAAAGGTCGTGATTATCGCCGTGAGGCACTCGCACAGGAGTAAAACTGCGTCCGCCATCACTCGATTTCAAGAATGGAGCATTCATAATATACACTAAATCGGCATTGAGTGGGTCGGCAAAAATTTCGATATAATACCAAGCACGGGTTATCGTAATTCTTTGCTTCGATGATTGTGTCCAAGTCTTTCCTGCATCATCACTTCTATAAACACCCGCTTTATCGCCTTCGGCTTCGATATTGGCATAAACTCGGTTAGGGTTTGCTCTCGATACCGAAACGGCTGCTTTTCCAATGTTTTTTGGTAAACCTTCTATCATTTTTATCCAAGTATCGCCACCGTCAACTGATTTATATAAAGCACAACCTGCTCCTCCACTTTCAACTTTCCAAGGGTAGCGGCGGTGTTGCCACATAGCAGCGTACAAAATTCTTGGATTCATCATGTCCATGCTCAAATCGGCACAGCCAGTATTTGCATCAACATAAAATATTTTTTGCCAAGTTTTGCCACCATCAGTGGTGCGATAAATCCCTCGATCTTCGTTAGGGCCGTGCAAAGCACCTTGAGCTGCTACATAAACAACATCAGAATTATTAGGGTGAATTCTGACTGCCGCAATATGTTTGGTTTTTTCGAGTCCAATGTTTTTCCAAGTTTTTCCTGCATCGGTCGATTTATAGATGCCATCACCGTGGGAGGTCATCATGCCGCGAACTGGATGTTCTCCCATTCCGACGTAGAGTACGTTTGGATCAGATTCAGCAACGGTGATTACCCCGACTGAACCGGTTTTAAGTTGACCATCCGAAATATTTTTCCACGAAATACCTGCATCTTCGGTTTTCCAGATTCCTCCGCCTGTCGAGCCAAAATAATAAGTCATTGGGTTTTGTTTCACGCCTGTAGCCGTTACGCTTCTTCCACCACGAAATGGACCTATATTTCGCCATTTTAATCCTTTGTAAAGGTCGGGGTTGAAAGTGTTTGTCGTAGTTTGAATACTTGCTTTTTGGGCAAAGGATATACTGAAAAAACATAATAGTGTTAGAAAAAGAGATAAAGTTTTCTTCATTTTGTTGATAGTTTAGGGAGTTTATTGGGTAAAAATAAGTGAAAAATCAGAGTTTTTATAATTTAATTTAAAAGTTAAATTCTACTCGTAGGAACGAGCAATTTGGACGTTCCTACCAGAATCTGGGATTTTGTATTTTCAATATAAGCTAAATTGTTGTTTTGGCTTAGAAATTTAGAATTTCTTTTCTTATAGTTAAAATTTGTTTATAAAAAAAAAGACTTTCCTCTCATGCAGGAAAGCCTCAATAATGACAAGAAATGATAATTATGTACTTTTCTCAAATGCATCTCCTTTCACAAACCATGAAAATCCAAAGGCTTCTAAGGCAATTACTTCAAACCAAAAAGTTAGATTACGCTCGTTAAACTCAGGTCCAGAATATACCCAAAAACAATTAGTTATTATCATCAACATTGAAAGTAGCATCAGAATGCCACAAACAATAAAAATAATTTTTTCGCCTTTTAATTCAGGTAGAACGAAACCTTTAGGGTCTCCTTTTTTCTTTGTAAATAGAAAAATCGACATCAAAGCCAAACTTCCTAAAAATATGCCTGCCATAGCAATATGAAACTTTTCTCTGAATACATTATCATTCAAATGAGTAATCACATAGTTACAATTAGAAGTGTTACAGTTACAGTCAATATTGTAGGTAGGAAAATAAAGAAGTAATAAAGCACCTACTCCTGCAATGGAAGAAAGAATGAAATCAATGGATTCGTAACCTTTGTAAACTAATAAGAAGATAGCCAATAAACTTACGATTATTATAAATACAGTACCTGCACGCGTGTAAAAGTAATGGCTGATTGAGTCAAGTGGACTATATACGCTACTATGCAGTAGTAAAAGTAACCATATCAGCAATGGTAAAAGCATACCCAAAACTCCGACTAAAATTCGGAGAGTGCTTTGCTTTTCTAAGCTAATAACCTGGGTATTTTTATAGTCTGGAATGAGGTTTTCCATCATATTGGGAGTATAGTTTTTTTTCATAATTTTTTTTTGTCGAAATTATGAGAAGTTTTTCGAGAATAAAAATCGAATACATATTTTTTAATTATCGGTAACTATTTAATTATTAGTAATAAATAAAGTTTGCTTCTCCATAACCAGCTTTACTCGTCGATTTTGCTTCGTGTAAGTTTATTAACATTGCAGGCTATTGGCATAGTCCTAACAAAACCTTTAGTTTTGATTCTTTTTGGTAAAATAAGTAACAAATGTATTTGTCGATTACATACATTTAGCTACTTAGATGCAGAGAAATTAAGCAATGAAACTGGATGCTTATACTTGTGAATTGCATATTGATATAGGAAAGATTGTTGATAATGGTTTTATTGAAACCAAACTATCATTTTACACTAATCTTAATGAATTTACTGCCAAAAAATACAAAAATGTTTGTACAGAAAAATAGAACAATAAAAAAAATGCTGCTCAAAACTTGATTATAATAAATAATAGCCACCAAGCAAAGTACAGAAAGTATGAGAGCAATAAAAGGAAAAATCGGATAAAAAGGAGCTTTATAAGGCCGAATAAGGGTTGGCTCTTTTGTACGAAGTATAAATAAGCTAATCATGCTCATGATGTACATCACGATTGCACCAAGCACCGACATAATAATAATTTGGTCGGTTTTGCCTGAGAAAATTGCTAAAAATCCAACTAATCCACCAATGATTAAGGCCCAATGTGGAGTTTGATAGCGACGATTGACTCTTGCTAAAAAATCAGGCAAATAGCCACCACGAGCCAAAGCGTAGATTTGCCGAGAATACCCAATAGTATTTCCGTGAAAAGAGGCAATAAGTCCGAAAAGCCCTAAACCCGTAAATAATTTCGACCAAGCGTTTCCTTCACCGAGTGCCATTGCTAGTGCTTCGGGCAACGGATGGTCGATTTCGCTCAATAAATGCCAATCACCTATACCACCGCTCAAAATCATGATTCCGATAGAAAGAACAACCAGCGTTAGAATGGCCGAAATATAGCCTTTAGGAATGGTTTTATTTGGATTTTTTACTTCTTCGGCCAGCATTGCTACGCCCTCAATAGCCACAAAAAACCAAATTGCAAACGGAATACCTGCAAAAACACCATTGGCAGTTATGCTTGAATTTGCCAAAAAGTTTTCAGTTTTAAACGCGGGGAAAATGAGTATCATGAAAACCAAAATCTCTGCAACCGAAAGGGTAGTGACAAGCAGCGAAAAATTGGCCGATTCTTTTATGCCAAATAAATTAATACTGATAAAAACTACATAAGCAATAATGGCGGTTGTGAGTACAGGAATTGCGGGATTTAGAAAATTAGCGTAGCTACCCAAGGCCATTGCTATGGCTGGTGGAGCCAAAACGAAATCAACCAAAGTGGCAAAGCCAGCCACGAAGCCACCAACCGGGCCTATCGCACGGAAAGCGTAAACAAATGGCCCGCCTGCCTCTGGAATTGAGGTTGTAAGCTCGGTATAAGAAAAAATAAATGTTAGATAAAGAACCGTTACTAAAAGCACCGACACCAAAAAGCCCGTAGTGCCTGCCACACCCCAACCGTAGTTCCAGCCAAAATATTGTCCAGAAATTACCATTCCGACCGCAATTGCCCAAAGTTGGGTTGTTCCTAAAACTTTTTTGAGTCCTATTTTGCTGTGGTCTGGCGGTTCTCTCATTGTTTAAAATTTTATTAATTTTTAGCGAAATTAATAAAATTCTAAGGTTTTGAATGTTTTTTTATAGTTTTGTTTCGCAAAGCAATAGTATCGGCGGCAGTCTACCGATTTCACTATTGTATTTCACCATACTTTAAAATTTTTTATCTAAACAAGTTAGATTCTTGTTCTACTGGCGATGCTTAATCTACTCTATAATTTTTTAATACACGCTTATTCGTTCACAATCAGCATAATAGTTCCGTTTAACTCAAAGGCAAAGTTTTGGGTCGAGGGTAGAAAAAATATTTTTGAGCGGCTTGGTTCGACATCTCTCACCAACCGTGGTTCGACATCGCTCGTTTGGTTTCATTGTGCTTCTTTGGGTGAATTTGAACAAGGCCGACCGGTTATTGAAGCCTTTCGGGTGAAATATCCTGCCTATAAAATCTTGGTGACATTCTTTTCTCCATCGGGATATGAAATCAGAAAGAATTATACCGGTGCAGATTTTATATTTTACCTTCCAGCTGATACGCCCCAAAATGCAAAAAAGTTTATAGAAATCGTAAAACCGTCTATTGTGTTTTTTGTGAAGTATGAATTTTGGAGAAATTATTTGACTGAACTCGAAAAACAACATATTCCAGTGATTTCGTTTTCGGCTATTTTTCGCCCCAATCAATTATTCTTTAAATCTTATGGTGGGTTTTACAGAGAAATTTTGACGAAATTCAAACATGTTTTAGTTCAAAATCAAGAGTCATTCGATTTACTAAAAAGTATTGATATTCAACAGATTACGCTTGCAGGTGATACTCGTTTCGACCGTGTGAAACAAATTGTGGATGCCAAGAAAGATATTCCTATTGCCGAACGTTTCAAGGCAAATCGACAAATACTTATGGTGGGTTCGGCTTGGCAAACTGATATGGAAGTTTTAATTCCATTGATGAATTTACTTAAAAACGATTCAAATTTAACTTTCGTAATCGCTCCGCACGAACTTCATCGAGAAGAAATTAACGCTTGGCAAAAGCAAATTGAATCAAAAAGTATTTGTTTTTCGGAAGTAAAAACTGATACCAAACTGATAGATTATCAGGTACTTATTATTAATAATATTGGTATGCTTTCATCACTTTATCAGTACGCCGATTTTGCATTTATTGGTGGTTCATTTGGTAAAGGTTTGCACAATATCTTGGAGGCCGCAACCTTCGGAATGCCCATTTTATTTGGCAATAAAGCGTATCATAAATTCCAAGAGGCAGTCGATTTAGTCAAACAGGGCGGAGCTTATGCCATAGAGTCAACTGATGATTTAGGAGAAATATTATACGATTTACGCTCAAACGAAGTAAAAAAGAAAAAAGCTGATAAGATTTCGCAGAATTATGTTTTGCAGAATATTGGTGCTACCGAAAAAGTGATGCAAATAGTAGAATCAATTCTTTAAAATCAAGTAAACTCCTGCTACAATGAGTACACCACCCGCAATACGCCAGCCGTTGATTTGGTGCAATTTGAAACCCAAAAGTCCGTAATGGTCAAGTAGCATGGCGGTTAGCAATTGCCCTGCCACTATTAAGCAAATCATATTGGCCGAGCCAATTTTTTGTACACTCAAAATTACTGTTGTTACAAAAAAAGCACCCAGCACGCCACCTGTTAGTTTCCACCACTCCAACGATTTCAAGGTGTCAATTGTCGGCACCGATTCTTTGAAAAAAGGAGTTATCAAAATCAAGCCTAATAAACCTGATGCAAAAGAAATAATAGCTGCATAAATTGGATTATTGATTGACCTCCGTAGCTCCGCATTCACACCCGATTGTGTGCTATTCGTAACGCCACATAAAAAGGCAAGGATATAATAGATGATGCTCATTTTTGTAGATTTTGATAGGAATCGAACGTCATTTGCCACCTGCTTTAGTTGGTGGATATTTAGAATGGACAAAGTAATTATATAACATTTTTTTCATAGCTCAGAGTTCGCAGACCATACGCTATAGAAAAATGGTTTTATATGAAAATAAGGTGAGATACAGTTTTTTAAATTATCACCTTGCCAAGCATAGTAATATATAACTTGATACCCTCCTCAATTTCATCAAGATAAATAAACTCATCGGCAGTGTGAGATCGAGCCGAATCGCCCGGCCCCATTTTCAAAGATGGACAATCAAGCAAAGCTTGGTCAGAAGTAGTTGGCGAACCATAAGTATTTCGTCCCATGGAAATTCCTGCTTGCACGATTGGATGTTCTTTTGGAATACTAGACGGACGTAAACGAATCGAACGAGGTACAACTTCACTTTCGATGTTTTTTTTCACAACATCCGTGATTTCTTCCAAAGTATATTGTTCTGTTACGCGAATATCTACCGTAAACTTGCAAGTATCAGGCACAACATTGTGTTGTGTACCTGCATTTATCATTGTTACACTCATTTTGATTGGTCCAAGATTTTCAGAAACTTTCGGGAATTTATAGTCTTGAAACCACGCAATATCTTTTACGGCTTTATAAAGTGCATTTTCTCCTTCGTCACGAGCCGCATGACCCGATTTTCCATGAGCTATACAATCCAAAACCAAAAGACCTTTTTCGGCAACCGCTAAGTGCATTTGGGTTGGTTCGCCCACAATCGCAAACTCGATTTCGGGCATTTCTGGTACTAAAATTTCTAGACCATCACGCCCTGAAATTTCTTCTTCGGCACTTACCGCCATCACGACATTATACTTCAAATCGTTTCTATCATAATAATAGCAAAACGTAGCTATCAACGATACTAAACAACCACCTGCATCATTGCTGCCAAGGCCGTAAAGTTTACCTTCTTTCACCAATGGATTAAGCGGATTTAGTGACCAAGATGGGTTAGGTTTTACGGTATCGTGGTGGGAATTTAATAAAACCGTTGGTTTTGAGGCATCAAAATACTTGTTTTTTGACCAAATATTATTCTTTTTACGTCGAAAAGGAATATTTCTTTCTCTGAAAAATTCTTCTAGAATCGCCGCAGTATTATCTTCTTGTTTACTAAAAGATTCAGTCTGAATTAAATCTTTAAGAAGCTCAATGGCATCTTTTGTAAGTGTCTGTACTAATTCTGAATTTTGAAGCATAAATACAATGTTGAATGATTGAATGAGCGAATGAGTGAATTTTCTTCTGATTTGTTCAAATAATTATGACTTATATTGTTGACTGTCAACTGTTGAACGTGAACTTACAGAATAATCTGCGTTCCTCGAATGCCTTCTGTAACGGCTTGTTTTAGTTCGTCAGCATGGCAAATCGTTACTTTCGCAACTCCTCTTTGAAGTGCCGCAAAAGCATTATCAAGTTTCGGAATCATGCCAGCATTGATTGCTCCTGAAGCCTTATAATAGGCATAGATTTTTGGCGTGAGTTGAGAAATTATAGAATTATCATCATCTGGGTCTGAAAGTACGCCTTTTTTTTCAAAGCAGTAAATTAGATTTACTTCATACTGCTCGGCCATCGCTACTGCTACCGACGATGCTTGCGTATCGGCGTTTGTATTGAGCATATTTCCTTCTTTATCAAAGGTCAGCGGAGCAAATATTGGTGTTAAATTATTCTGCAAAAAGTTGTCAATCAAAGTATTATCGACTTTTTCTATATCGCCAACGTAGCCGTAGTCAATGTCTTTTACGACACGCTTTTTTGCCAAAATCACACCACCATCAGCACCAGTTAGACCAAGAGCATTACAGCCTAGAGCCTGTAATTGTGCTACAATTTGCTTATTTACAAGTCCGCCATAGACCATTGTAACTACTTCAAGCATTGGTAAATCAGTAATTCTGCGACCATCAACCATTTTGGTTTCTACATCGAGTTTTACCGCAATTTTTGTGGCAACTTTTCCTCCTCCATGAATTAAAATTTTTGAGCCTTCAAGTGCAGCAAAATCTTCGAGGAATTGTTTACATGATTGAGGATTATCAATTACATTTCCTCCTATTTTGATGATGTTGAGTTTCATATATTTGAATGAAAGAAGATTTCGCTCACAACGTTTGTCGCCAAGCGAAGTCTTGCTTGAAAATTATAGGCTTTTACTTATATTTGTAAACTTTAATAATACAAAATTACAAAATGAAAATCGAAACTCTTGCGATTCACGCAGGAAATAATAGCGACCCGACTAAGGGTGCAGTGTCCACTGGGGCAGCATCCACTGGGGCAGTATCCACTGGGGCAGTTGTTCCACCTTTGATTCTTTCCACCACCTTTGAGCGTGCCGCCGATGGCAATATAGTAGAAGGTCGAGATATTTACACACGTGCGTCAAACCCTAACCGAAGAGCCTTAGAAGAAAAACTGGCTATTCTCGAAGGTGGGAGCGAAGCTATTGCTTTTGCATCGGGACAAGCTGCTACTATGAGTATTTTTCATTCCTTGGGTGGAAATAGCCATGTCATTCTGCCTAATGATATTTATTATAATACAAAAGTTATTATTGATAATCTCTATGCAAATTTCGGACTCACTTGTACGACCATTGATATGACCGATTTGGGAGCAATCAAGCGAGCGATTAAGAAAAACACTAAACTGATTTGGATAGAAACGCCATCAAATCCGAGTTTGAAAATTACTAATATACAAGCAGTTGTGAAAATAGCCAAAGCAAAAAATATCTTGGTAGCATGTGATAATACTTGGGCAACGCCATTTTTTACTCGACCTTTTGAGCATGGTGTTGACCTAATTATGCACTCCACAACTAAGTATTTTGGCGGTCATTCTGATATTTTGGGAGGTGTTGTTATACTCCCACCAGCTCCCCCTCTGGGGGTGAGGGCGACCGTCGCTACGGGGGCTATCCGCACCTTCCAAACCGTCGGCGGAGCTGTTCCATCGCCGTTTGATTGTTGGTTATTGAGTCGAAGTTTATCGACTTTTGCAATCAGAATGCCTGTACATGCTCAAAATGCTATGAAATTGGCCACTTTTTTAGAAGTTCAACCACAAATCGAAAAGGTAAACTACCCTGGACTTAAATCTAACGAATATCATAACGTCGCTAAAAAACAAATGAATAATGCGGACGGAGTTCCGTGTTTTGGCGGAATGATGTCTATTTTGGTGAAAGGCGGACAAAAAGAAGCAATGGAATTAGCATCAAAACTGCGACTGTTTAAGCACGCTACAAGTTTGGGTGGGGTAGAAAGTTTAATCGAACACCGTTTTTCGGTAGAAGGAATTCACTCAAGCAGTCCCGAAAACTTATTACGTATTTCAGTAGGCATCGAAAATATTGAAGATTTAATAGCTGATTTCGAGCAAGCCTTTCAATAATACCTAATTAGAGCTTAAAAATATATCAAACTTATTCGTTTAATTCGCAGTTTATTTATCATTGAAGTATTTTCCCAAAATATGCTTTTACTAAAAAAAATTTATAATAATGAAAAAAATCCTTTTTTCGATTTTAATTTCCTCGTTTCTTCTTCAAACAAACGCACAAGAACTTAAAACTAAACTTAATTGGTTTAACCTTGATTTTGAGAAAGATGGTGTTCGTGGAATGAGTGTTGAGCGTGCCTATAATGAGCTACTGAAAGATAAAAAATCTAAGCCAGTAGTCGTGGCAATCATCGATGGTGGAACTGATGTTAACCATGAAGATTTGAAAGATAAACTCTGGGTAAATACCAAAGAAATTGCCGGAAATGGCAGGGATGACGATAAAAATGGTTTTATTGATGATATTAATGGCTGGGATTTTTTAGGTGGAAAAGATGGTACTGATGTAAATCACGAACAACTTGAAATGACTAGAGTTTTGAAGCAATTGAAAGAAAAATTTGGTGATAAACCATCGAAAAAATTGATTCGTAAAAATAAAGCTGATTATGACTTATTACAGACTTTGCAAAAGGAGTATGATGGTAAAAAAGCCGAAAATGAGCAATATGCTCCGTTTTATAAGCAACTTTATATAAATTATTTAGAGTCTGAGAGGATATTAAAAGATTATCTAAAAGTGGAAAATCTTACGCAAGCAGCCATCACTGGTATTGACGAAAGTCAAGCCGAACGCAAGGTGAGAGCAGCCAAGAAAACCTTTGAAAAATTCATTGAGATGGGTGCAACAGGTGCTGATATTCAAGAAGCTATCGAGCATTTTGAAAGTGAATTGAAATACAATTATAACCTCGATTTTGATGCCCGCAAAGTAGTAGGTGATAATCCTAAAAAGCTCGAATACGGCGAGTATGGCAATAATGAAGTAACAGGTCCAGATGCCATGCACGGCTCACATGTGGCCGGTATTGTTGGGGCAAATCGCATAAATAAAATGGGTATAATGGGTGTCTGCAACGATGTACAGCTTATGATTGTTCGTACAGTGCCTGATGGCGATGAGCGTGACAAAGATGTTGCAAATGCCATTCGTTATGCTACTGATAATGGTGCCGAAATCATTAATATGAGCTTTGGTAAGAAATATTCACCAGAGAAAAAATGGGTTGATGATGCCGTAAAATATGCCCAATCAAAAGGTGTATTGATGATTGCAGCGGCAGGAAACGATAATTCAGACATGGATACTGACCCTCAGTTTCCGAATGATACTTATGCAAATGGTAATGTTGCCGAAAATTGGATTTCGGTTGGAGCATTGTCTTGGAAACCAGATGCCGATGCTGTAGCTACATTTAGTAATTATGGCAAGAAAAACGTAGATGTTTTTGCTCCAGGTGTAGATATTTATTCAACAGTACCGGGTTCTAAATATGAAGAGAAAAGCGGAACAAGTATGGCTTCGCCAGCAACAACGGGTGTAGCCGAATTATTGAAATCATATTTCCCGAACCTTACGGCGGCTCAAATCAAGAAAATTATTTTAGAATCATCGGTAAAAGTGCCAGATTTAAGAGTTAAAAAACCAGGTAGCGACGAAATCGTGAAGTTTGAAGATTTATCATTAACTGGCGGAATTGTAAATGCCTACAATGCTGTGAAAATGGCTATGGAAATGAAGTGATTTTTGTTGATTTAAGCTTCATAAAAAAAACCTCGTCTAAATAATCAGGCGAGGTTTTTTTATAATTAAAAAACAGGTTTTTATAGAAAACCTAAAATTTTTTGGTGATAAATTCTTTTTAAATCTTTTTCAAAAAATGTGTAAGGGTCGTTATAAAATTTCAAAAAATCAGGCACACTTACTTGTTCGGGGTACGGTGCGTAATAATGTGTTGGACTTCGTGTATCATTTCGCCAAACCAACACATAAGATAATTTTAGTTTTTCGGCTCGAAGTGATTTAAGCAAAGTTTCTGTCCACCAAGTTTCATTAGGAATTGATTCTAAGCCTGTTTCTGTAAAAGCAGCCAGTTTATTGGTTTTCTGAGCATAATCCGATATGATTTTTAGTTTTTTAATGCCCGCTTCGAGATTATATTTCCCATCTCGTCCGAAATCTCCGTAATTATCCATGCCCACCATATCTACCCATTCATCACCAGGATAACGCTCTAAAAACTCTGCCTCGCTAATAAATTTATTATCGGGTGAAAAAGTGTAAATCAAGTTATGAACACCCAAACTATCACGCAAATAAGAAACCGTAAATTGCCAAACATCTATAAAATCTTCTCGGCTGCAATGTGGTTTTCCCCACCAAAACCAACCACCATCAAATTCATGAAATGGCCTAAAGAGCATCGGGGCAAGTTTGCCATCTTTTGCTTTTACTGAGTTAGTAAAATCTCCAATTGTACGTAAAATTTCTTTGTATTGTTCGTGGTGCGAACCTCCTTTTTTTATTAAAGAAATAGCAGGAGCAGAGACAGAATCTTTCCAATAAAAACCACCCTTCGAAGCTGGATTTGAAAAATGCCAAGCAACTGTTGTTATTCCACCTCGCTCATAAGTAGCCACAACGTTTTTCCGTAAAACTTCTTTTGTTCTTTCAATCGCCTCTTTTGGTCTGCCTGAAAGTCCGCTAAAATCAATACCTATTACGGCAGGGTGCGAGCCTGTAACCGATTTTACGTCCGAACGGTCATTATCGCCCATCCAACCGTGTCCATATTCGGTAGCGTGTTGATGCCCAAACAAAATTTGTTTTTTTGAAATTTTGTTTAGGTTTTTATACAATGCTTTTGTTTCTTTTGTCGCTTTTTTATCAATTTGGGCGAAAGAAAATTGCAATGATGCAATAATTAAAGTACTTATAGATAAGTATTTATAGGTAATGGTTAGCATTTTTGTAGGGTTGATTTATTGATTTTTTTAAAAAGTATACGTGCCAAGATTAATCACTGATAATAAATAATCGTGGCATGAATATTTGTTAAATATACAAGATTACCTCACCGCTTTCAAGCTCAAATCCAAACTTTTGGCTGAGTGTGTTAAATAGCCCATCGATACGTAATCAACGCCACAATCGGCATATTCTCGTACATTTTTAGGCGAAATATTACCTGATGCTTCCAAGGGGAAACGTCCATCAACTATTTTGATGGCTTCACGGATATTTTCGTAACTAAAATTATCGAGCATGATACGCACCACACCGCCAATTTCGAGAGCTTCTTGGAGTTCGGCAATATTACGCACTTCAATTTCAATCGGTAAATCCTTTCCAGTAGATTTTAGGTATTCATGAGCTGCGTTGAGAGCATTTTTGATACCTTCTGCATAATCAACGTGGTTATCTTTTATCAAAATCATGTCAAAAAGCCCAAAACGATGATTGACGCCACCTCCAATCTGTACGCCCCATTTTTCAATCATTCTGAAACAAGGTGTGGTCTTCCGAGTATCCAAAATTTTCGTTTTTGTGCCTTCCAATAGTTTAACAACCTGTTTGGTTGTAGTGGCAATTCCGCTCATGCGTTGCATACAATTCAGCACCAAACGTTCAGCGGTCAGTATCGAGCGATCGTGGCCTTCCACATAAAATGCAATATCACCATATTTTACAGGTTTGCCATCTTTGATAAGCACTTGCACTTTTAGGTCTTTATCTACAACCTTAAAAATCATTTTGGCCAACTCTACACCTGCCAAAGTTCCCTCATCTTTTACCAAAAGTTTAGCTTTACCAGTGGCATCGGCCGGCACAGTTGCAAGCGAAGTGTGGTCGCCATCACCAACATCTTCGGCTAGGGCTGCTTTTATAAATTTTGTGATTGCTTTTTTATCTAATTTCATATTTTTTCAATCTAATAAATTTTGTGGAATTTTATTGAGAGGAACGTCCAATTTGGACGTTCCTACGAAATCTTGCACTGTAAAATGATACTTTTTTGACTTTGGATTGCAGATTATCTACCTTCTCCAATTATTCTTAAACCTTCGAGCGTCAATTCTCTATTTACCTCAACAAATTCATCTTTCAGGGTTGAAATTATCGAAGAAAGTCCACCAGTAGCAACTGCAATACAATCGCCACCGAGTTCGGCTCTTACTTTATGAATCATGTTTTTTACTAAACCCTCATAACCCCACAAAATGCCCGACTGAATTGCATGAACTGAGTTTTTGCCAATTACTGACGTTGGTAATTCAAGCGGAACTTCAGGCAATTGAGCAGTATTTGAAAACAAGGCCTTCACTGCTGTACGTAAACCTGGAGCAATCGAAACGCCCAAAACTTTTCCTTCGGCCGAAACAACTGTAAAAGTAAGAGCCGTTCCGAAATCAACTACTATGCAGTTTCTACCATATTTTGTATATGCTGCAACGGCATTTGCTACCAAATCACTGCCGATTTCATCAGGATTATCAATACAAACTGTTATCGTCGGGAATATGTACGCATTGACAATGATTGGTTTTATGCCAAATAAATTTTGAATCAAAGATTTGAAAACGTGTGTTAGCGGAGGTACAACGCTACTCAAAACAACTTTTGCGACATCTCCAAAACGAAGGTTGTTCTCGAGAAAATACTGACGAAAACGATATTCAAAATAAACATAGTTTTCGTCTTTAAGCGATTTTATCCTAAAGTTATGAAGTAGGTTTTCTCCATCGAAAATCCCAAAAGTGGCATCGGTATTGCCAACGTCAATGGCTAGTAAATGTGTTGCGTTATTTGTCAATGTTAGTTTTTTTTATGTCTAAAGTTTTTTAAATTTTCTTAATTTTCCAAAATTTATTTCAAAATAAAGTTTTTAGTTTCATTCCGACGTTTTAAGAAGACGAATCCATTTTCTTCTTTAATCAATTCTAAATTCGGGTGATTTCGGTATTCTTCGTATCGGTCAAACTTCGTTACAAAAAACACAGGTTTATCAACTCTTCCGTTTAAAAGCCAATCTTCAAAAGCTTCACCTTTTTCAGTAGAAACCTTTGAAATGGGTTTCTGAAAATAAAACAAATGAGCATAACTTTTAAAGCCCAAGACATGTATATATACTTCTTGTCCGCGTTTGGACTCATAAAAATCAATGGCAGCTCCCTGTGTATAGCGTTCGATTTTTGGAACTATAATCGCTCCGAACAAAAACAAACAAATCGCAGTAGCCAATGAAAGTGTATAAATAAAAGCCTTTTTACTTTGTTTTCTTAGAAAAACGAAAGCAAAAACAATGACCGCAAAATAAATAATGCCAATAAACATTTCGTAAATATGCCAGTCAACCACTGCTTCAAGGTTTTTTACTGCGAAAGGGTCTTTGATATAAGGAATAATCTCTTGCGTGTGCATTCCTGTATAAGGCACAGCTGCCAAGATTAATGAGAGGATAAAACCAATCGAGAGAATTCCAAAACTGACCCACTTGTTCCAGGTAGCTCGCTCATTGAGCCAATCATAAAGAAATTTAGCTGCCAAAAAAGACACTGGAAAGTAGGTCATCGACGAATAATGCACAATCTTGGTCGTGACGATACTAAACAAAATCATGACTACCCAAAAAGTGATTTTCATCCACGGTACGAAGGCCGTTAGTTTGGTAAAAGCACTATCAATCTTTGAATGGTTATAAGTAAAAGCTCGTATTGCAAAAATCGAAATTGGGAAGCATCCAATTAGTACAACTACAAAATGATAATAGAACGGTTGCCCATGCCCAGCATCAGGCGTACTGAAAAGCCGTATTTGATAAGTAATAAATTCGTTGATAAACCAAAAGCCATTATTAACCAACTCATTGGCAAACCATATAGAGGCCACAAGTGTGCAACTTATTGCAAAAACAAGTATTTCTTTCCAGTTTATAGTCTTTTTAAATCGGGTAAATACAAAGTAGAAAGAGACTGTTAAACCCCAAATAAGCCCTCCAACAGGACCTTTTGTTAAAATTGCCAGTCCAATAAATACTCCAGCAAAAAGTGTATTTATCAAGGATTGATTAGTTTCAATTTTTGCTTTAAAAAAGAAATAAATGCCTAAAAATATGCACAGATTAAAAGTAGGGTCAATGATGCCAGATTTGAAATAAAGGTGCGGCGTAAAAGCCCCCAAGTACATCAAAGCCCAGATAAATCCGAATGTATTGTCTTTGAGTTTTTTACCGATTAAAAATAAGGTCAATAGGGTGAGAACTCCTACACAAGCATTCGGAAAGCGTGCCGAAAACTCATTAATGCCAAAAAGGTGCATTGCTGCGGTTTGCATCCAAAAAAACAGCGGAGGTTTTTCCCAGAAAGGCTTAAAATCAATTTGTACACGACTATAATTTCCTGTAAGAATCATTTCTCGGGCCGATTCGGCAAAGTTTATCTCATCCCAGTCAAAGAGATGCACCTCTCCTAGAAATGGAAAATAAAAACAAATACCTAAGAATATAATTGAAAGTATCGCAGAAGATGTTTTTGTCATATTAAGATTGTTAATTGTAGATTTATGTATTTAAAGTTAATTTTGTTAAAAAAAAATATGATTTTAGTAATAGCAATTTATTTTTTTTGCAATTATGCATCATAATTATGGATACAAGTATTAGATTTTATTTAATTATAGGATTTTTAAATTATGTAATGATAGAAAATATAGGACATAAATAAATTTATTAATTTGTTGTTAATTAATAATTTATCTTTGGAGCGAACCATCTTATATCCCGTATCTCGTTTATTTTCTCTTATTTCTTTACTTTTCATAATAAAATTACAATAATCCAAAAAAAACATCGTAATTTTGATGTCCAAAAAATAAAATTACGAATCAAACATTTGTTGGGTGTATAGAAAAATAGAAAATCTTCTGAGAAAGCTCTACGAAAAATTGGAGCTTTTTTATCCTGATGATGTAAAGATAGATGATAAAAAGTATCTTGAAAAATCAGGTCTCATTAACTTATTAAATTATCAACAAGGAAACGTAACTTTTCTAATTGAAGTAAAACACTTAAGAGTGGTTCAAGTAAGAGGAAGTGTCTTGAAATATACAGGATATAGCCCTGCCGAGTTTGGAGATAATATACTATTGAAATTTATGTCAATGTTTGTTCCCGAACAGCAGTCGTTTATGAGTGATTTTGTAACATGGATTTTAAATATACAGAAAAATGTGCCATTTGAATATAAATCTCGTCAATGCATAAGTGCTTGGGGAATGCGATTACTTCATAGAGATGGTCGAAGGATGCGTTGTTATATTAATATTATTCCGATTGAATTTAATGACCAAAATAACCCCACGCTGATAATGATGTCGTTTCAAGAAGTCTCGCACCTTGTTAAAGGAGATTATTATTGTATGAGAGGAATATTTGGTGAGGATGATAAAAAAGTTTTTGTTTATTATTCAAACGAAGATCGGACGGTTGAAACTGAAATAATCTCGGAGCGTGAGCGTGAGGTATTACAGTATATATTACAAGGCTTAGATACAAAGCAAATAGGGGGTGAGATGAAAATTAGTAATAATACAGTTGACAATCATCGCCGCAATATGCTTGCCCGTACGGGTACAAGAGATACCACCGCCTTGATTCAATTATGCCGAATTTTAGGTATTATTTGAGTACAAAAAAATATGATTTAATGTATAAAAATTTAAATATTTTAACATAAAGAAATTAAAAGTGAATAAAGTTTGTGTTTTTTTGCAAGTATTTTATTTGTATACTCTTGATTATAAGCAATTTGAATAAAAAAATATAACTAATAGTCAAAACGGCTATTGTCAGAATATAAAAATTTCTTGAAATCGCATTCAACTAAGAAATTCACTTTTTTAGTCACAGCAAAAGTTGTTTTGGGTTCATCGGGGGGATTTTATGCCCCCTTTGCCTTTTCTAATGATTTCCAATGTATTTATACCTATAATGAAGCATTGTTTTTACTTAATGTGTTTTTTACTTCTTATAAAAATTGCAGCTAGATAATAGAAAAAGCAGCATAATATATATTAAATGAAAGCCATCAAACTTCAAAGGCCTAATTGCGAAAACAACATTTTTTTTATTTATCGATGTGGTAAATTTATTTAGAGTTTTTTAAATAAAAGTCGACCTGTATCAATAAATGCAATACAATATCCTTTTAGTGCTGTCGTCTTTTTTTTTGAGCTTACTCTGCTCAGTATTTCAGGTCTGATTTTAAGGTAAGATGCTATGTGTTTTTTGGAATACGTATGCTGAGGCTAGGAAACTTTTCTTCAAACCAGTCCAATTTTTCTTCCTAGGTTGTCGGATATTTAAGTAAACGCAAAATAACCCTACTTTCAACATTAAAAAATCTTGAAGGTAGGGTAAAATATTATGTTTTTATGAAAGTATTAGTATAATTTCGGAAATAAAGTAGGTTTTGCTTCGTGCATAATTTCGTAGGCTGTGTCTAAGATAGTTTCGGCATTTGGTTTAGAGAAATAATCACCATCAGAGGCATAAGCAGGGCGGTGTGCTTGGGCTGATACGGCTTTTGGTGCAGCATCTAACCAACGATAAGCATTTTGCTTATCAATTACTTCTTGCATCATATATGCCGATGCTCCACCAGGCACATCTTCGTCTGCAAAAATCACTCGGTTAGTTTTTTTGATTGATGCTAAAATTTGCTGATTAATATCAAAAGGCAATAATGACTGTACATCAATGATTTCGGCACTGATACCAATTTCTTCAAGTTGATCCGCTGCTTCCATCACAATTTTACACATTGATCCATAAGTTACAATCGTAAGGTCGGTGCCTTCCTTGAGGGTTTCTGGTACACCTAGCGGCACGCATACGTCGGTAATATTAATTGGTAGCTTTTCTTTGATGCGGTAGCCGTTTAGGCACTCAATAATGAGAGCGGGGTCATCGCCTTTCATAATTGTATTATAGAAACCTGATGCCTGTACGAAATTACGTGGCACTAAAACGTGCATGCCACGTAAAGCACCGAGCATTGCCGACATCGGTGAGCCGGAGTGCCAAATACCCTCCAAACGATGGCCACGAGTACGCACAATCAATGGAGCGGCTTGCTGCCCAACTGTTCGATAACGCAGCGAAGCCAAGTCATCGGTGAGGGTAGCGAGGGCATAATAAATATAATCAAAATATTGTATCTCAACGATTGGGCGAAGTCCACGCATAGCGGCTCCAATTCCTTGCCCAATAATGGTGGTTTCTCTGATGCCTGCGTCGGTTACTCGTAACTCTCCGTATTTTTCTTGTAAACCCGCAAAACCTTGATTTACATCACCAATTTTACCTACATCTTCCCCCAAAGCAAATACTCTAGGATCGGTTTCGAGTAAATTATCAAAAAAAGTATTAATTATCTCACGACCATCAACCAAAGGACTATCATCGTTATAAATTGGAGCGATACCTTGAACATTCATGGGTGAAGTTGGATACTCGCTCAATAAATGGGAATTAAAACGTTTGTAGTTTTCGGGAGCAACATCTTCCAGCCACTTGATTAATTCTTTTTTAGTATTACTGTCTTCAAAACGCATAATTCTGATGGCTTTTTTTATAGCCGAAATCACATCACGTCTGGTAGGGTTTTCTGTTTTTTCGAGCGATTCTCTGATTGCCGAAATAGCTTTTGTATTTTTATTTTCTGTCGAAAGTTTTTTCAGAATAGTAGTTGCCGAATTATATTCTGGCTTCAACGAATCACGATAGGCGGTCCAAGCCGCATTGCGTGATTTCTTTGCAAATTCTTTGGCTTTTGTTTCTATTTCACTAAGTTCTTCTGTTGTGGCATACATATTTTCGAGAATCCAGTTCTTAAAATGTAGGTTGCAATCAAATTCATGCTCAAATTGTAGTCTTTCTTTCGATTTATAGCGTTCGTGCGAACCCGAAGTTGAGTGTCCTTGTGGTTGCGTCACTTCAATAACATGTACGAGTACAGGCACATGCTGATCACGGGCATAAAGGGCGGCACGTTGATATGCTTCAATAAGTTCTACGTAGTTCCAAGCACGAGCCACTATAATTTCAAGTCCGTTAGAACCATCTTTTCGCTGAAAACCTGCTAATGCCTCCGAAATACTTGATTTGGTAGTTTGGTATTTGATTGGTACAGAAATGCCGTAGCCATCATCCCAAACCGAGAATATAATCGGAATTTGTAGAACTCCTGCGGCATTGATTGCTTCAAAAAACATTCCTTGAGAAGTAGAAGCGTCGCCGATAGTTGTGAAACAGACTTCATTTCCTTGGTTTGAGAACTTTTTGAGATATTGTAAATTAGGATTTTCTCTAAACAATTTTGAAGCATACGCTAAACCAATTGCACGGGGCATTTGTCCAGCCGTTGAAGACACATCACAAACCGTGTTGTACATTTCTGTTTGGTCGAGCCACTCACCTTTATCATTTAGCCAACGATTGCCAAAGTGAGCATTCATAGAGCGGCCACCAGTAAATGGATCGTGTTCTACATCAGTATGTGCATATAATTGAGCAAAAAATTGTTGCCAAGTTAGCCCACCAATAGCCGCCATAAATGTTTGGTCACGATAATATCCTGAGCGAAAATCACCTTTACGAAAAACTTTCGACATGGCTACTTGAGCTAACTCTTTTCCATCACCAAAAACCCCAAATTTTGCTCGACCTCTAAAAACATCTTGTCGGCCGATGTAGCTTACTTCTCTGCTTTCGCAAGACATTCGGTAATCGTTGAGTACTTCTTCTTTACTTAAAAGAACATCTGTCGAAAAAATAGAGGCAAGTAGGTCTGTCATAAGATGAAATGTAGAGCAAGTAAAGACTTAATGGCTAAACACCAATTTATAGGGAAAATTTCAATAGTATTGAATATAGTTAGTATATCAACTATTTTAAACGTAAAGTTAGAAAAAAAAAATTCATTTTTCAAAAAATTGAAAAGTGGCACGCTTTTGTTAATGACTTGTTAAAAATTTGGTAAGTAAATGAATAAAGACCTTTATTTGTATTGGTAATATTCTTTTGCTAAAACAAAATCTTTTTTAAATCTCAAAATCAATTAAATCAATGAAAAAATTATTTTTAACTATTGCAGTAGTATTTGCTTTTGTAGCAGCATCAAGTGCACAGGGATCATTGAAGTTCAACAAAGAAGTTCATGATTTCGGTAAATTATCAGAAGGTCCATTGGCAACATATAATTTTGAAGTATCAAACATTGGTACTGCTCCGGTTGTTATCTCGAATGCACAAGCTTCTTGCGGTTGTACAACTCCTGAATTTTCTAAAGATGCTATCATGCCAGGTGGCAAGAGTGTAATCAAAGTTGGATATAACACTTCTGGCCGTCTAGGTGCTTTCACAAAAACTATCACAGTTATGAGCAATGCTGAGAACTCATCGATTGTCTTAACTATCAAAGGGGAAGTAACTACAGCTCCTGCACCGTCAGCAGCTCCTGCGGCAGCACCAAACGCTAAGAAAAAATCATAATCTAAATAAGATTAGTTTTTACGAAAAAGCCTCTCGCAAAACTGCGGGAGGCTTTTTTGTTTTTACAAGATTTCGTCCGAAAATATTGAATATAAATACCAAATTTTTATATTTGGGTATTCTATCATATATCACATCAACAATGACCTTGAATCTATGAATTTTCTTTGTATTTGTACTTATTTCAAAGGCGTCGAATTTCTAAAATCTTGTAAGGCCGAAGGCAATAATGTATATTTGCTTACTAATCAAAAGCTAAAAGATAAACCATGGCCTCGTGAGTCAATTGACGAAATTTTTTATTTAAAAAACATAGAAAATACTTTCGATACTTATCAAATAGTATTAGTTGGATTAGCGGCTTTGATGCGTAATAAAAAAATAGACCGAGTAGTGGCACTTGATGATTTTGATGTCGAGAAAGCCGCTTTGGTGCGTGAACATTTCCGTATTCAAGGAATGGGACAAACGACCGCTCGGTATTTCAGAGATAAGCTCGCCATGCGTATGCAGGCACGAGATGCAGGCATTGCCGTTCCGCCTTTTAGTTCACTTTTCAATGATGTTGATATTACCGAATATCTACAACGTATCTCGCCACCATGGGTGATTAAGCCACGTTCGGAAGCTTCGGCGGCTGGAATTAAAAAAGTGCATAGTTTCCAAGAAGCCTGGGATAAAGTGCATTCATTGGGCGACGAACGACATAATTTCTTGATTGAGCAATTCAAACCTGGTGATGTCTATCACGTAGATTCGTTAACGCTCAACGGTAAGGTAATTTTTACAAGATGTAGCCAATATTTGAACACACCTTTTGAAGTATCTCATAGCGGCGGAATTTTTCGCTCAGTTACGGTAGAGCATAATTCAGAAGAAGATGCGGCACTTAAGAAAATGAATGAAGATGTGATGCGGTCGTTCGGCATGAAATCAAGTGCATCTCATACGGAAATGATTAGATCTTATGAAGATGGTAAATTCTATTTTCTCGAAACTGCTTCAAGAGTAGGAGGGGCAAATTTGGCCGAAATGGTTGAGTATTCATCAGGAATTAATTTATGGAGAGAATGGGCAAAAATAGAAACCATAGTCGCGGTTGGGGGAACTTATGAATTGCCAATTGTGGAGGATTTTTATTCGGGTATCGTGATTTCGCTTTCATCACATGAACATCCAGATTATACGCCTTTTAATGACCCAGAAATTGTTTGGAAAATGGACGAAGAATATCACATTGGGCTTATAGTCCGCTCAAAAGACCGAGCAAAAGTACTCGAACTCATGGAAAAATTTGCTTCGATGATTCGCGATTTAGGATATCACGCTTCTGCTCCCGCTCCTGATAAACCTGTGCATTGATATACGACAACAATCTTTCAACCTAACATAATGAATCAACAAGAAATCATCAATTACGTAAATAATCATCCATCGGGCAAAGTCAAATTGGCGATTGCTGATATTGATGGGGTTTTACGTGGAAAATATATAAGTAAACAAAAATTCACGTCTTTGTTAGATGGAGATTTGGGTTTTTGTGATGTAGTTTTTGGCTGGGATATGGCCGATGTTTGCTACGATAATGTCAGTTTTACGGGTTGGCATTCGGGGTATCCTGATGCAAAAGCAAAGTTGGATTTAAGTACATTTCGTAAAATTCCTTGGGAAAACGACATTCCGTTTTTCTTAGCAGAATTTATTGAAAGTGCGGCCGAAATTTGCCCAAGAAATGTGCTGAAACGAGTGATAGAAGATGCTGATAAACAAGGTTTTAAACCTTTCTTTTCGCAAGAGTTTGAATGGTTTAATTTTGAAGAAACGCCAGTTTCTATTCACGAAAAAGGCTTTCAGAACCTTACGCCTCTTACTCCTGGAATGTTTGGTTATTCGTTGCTCCGTAGTAGTTTTCGCAACGATTTTATGACCAATATTTTCGAGCAACTCACCAAATTTGATGTTCCGATTGAAGGTTTACATACCGAAACTGGTCCGGGAGTTTATGAGGCTGCAATCACTTATTCTGATATTCTTTTGGCTGCCGATAGAGCAATTTTATTCAAAACTTCAGTCAAAGAAATTGCTAATAAGTTGGGAATTATGGCCACTTTCATGGCAAAATTCAATGAAAATCTCCCAGGTTGTAGCGGTCACGTGCATCAAAGTCTGTGGGATTCGTCTGAAAATACGAATCTTTTTTATGATGAAAATACGCCCAACAATATGAGTCCTTTAATGGAAAACTATATGGCTGGACAGTTGCATTGTTTACCGCATATTTTGCCGATGGTTGCCCCTACAATCAACAGTTATAAACGATTGGTTGAAGGAGCTTGGGCACCAACAACACTCACTTGGGCGGTTGATAACCGAACAGTGGCTTTGCGTGCTTTGCCTTTGGGAAAAAAATCATGTCGCCTCGAAACCCGTGTAGTTGGGTCGGATACTAATCCATATTTGGCGTTGGCGGCTTGTTTGGCGGCCGGTTTATACGGTGTTCGCCATCAACTTAAACTTAATCAACCTGCTACGGTTGGCAATGGCTATCTTGATATTAGTAACGGAATTTTACCAAGAAATTTGCAAGAAGCCACGCAAGCCATGAAAAATTCAGACGTGGCTAAAGAGCTTTTTGGCGAAATTTTCGTGCAACATTTCACCCAAACTCGTGATTGGGAATGGCGACAATACGCAAAAGTTGTAAGCGATTGGGAACTAAAACGTTATTTCGAAATAGTATAAAATCAATGATAGAATGTTGAATGATAGAATGAGTGAATGTTCGGGCATTCAGCTTTCAATATTTTACCATAATTATTTAGTCCAATAAATTCACTCTATCACTCTATCATTCTCTCATTCAAGCATTAATTCCATGATAATCCTCGTTGTTTTTTTGGCGATAGCCTTTATTGTTATTTCTTCTACTTGGTTCAAACTCCATCCTTTGGCTGGTTTGCTTTTAGCGGCTTTGGGTGTTGGGATTTTTGCAGGTTTACCGATTGATAAATTAGCCGAGACAATCGGAAAAGGCTTTGGAGAATTGATGACGAAAATCGGTTTGATGGTTATTTTGGGTTGTGTCATCGGGGCGATTTTGGATAAATCTGGAGCGGCCATTAAAGTTGCCGATATAATTCTGAAGCTTTTTGGTGAAAAATATCCTGCCTTTGCAATGTCGGTGATTGGAGCAATTGTTGGTATTCCAGTTTTTTGTGATTCGGGTTTTATCATCTTGGCAAAACTCAATAAAATCGTAGCAAAAAAAGTAAACCGACCGCTCGGAACGATAGCTATTGCTCTATCGGGAGGACTTTTTGCTACGCATACGCTCGTGCCACCCACGCCTGGCCCACTTTCGGCGGCAGGAAATCTGAATTTAACCGATTCTATCGGTCTTGTGATTTTGGTTGGTTTGGTGGTTTCTATTCCAAGTTTATTTGTCTCGACTTGGTTTGCTCAAAAATTTGCGGCAAACGTAGAAATAATCGAAGATAACGATATAGAAATTAGCGAAGTACAGAATAGTAATTTACCTGCGTGGAAAGCATTTATGCCAATTTTACTGCCAATTCTTTTAATTGCTTTTGCCTCTTTTGCCAAAATATCTCACGTTTTCAGCAAGGATGTTTTACATTGGTTGAGTTTTCTCGGAAGTCCTTTAGTCTCATTTTTATTAGCAATTGGTTTCTCTTACACTCTTTTTCCCGAAAAACCTGCTGAAAAATTATTAGCCTGTTTTAAAAGTGGTATCGAACATTGCGGAACTACGCTCGTCTTGGTAGGGGCCGGCGGAGCTTTCGGAGCAATTTTGAAAGAAACTGCTCTAAAAGACATGATTAGCGATTGGCTTTTGGTAAACCAAACATCGGGCGTCATGTTTTTGGTGATTGCATTTTTGGTGGCTGCATTTTTCAAAACTGCACAAGGATCTACCACCACTTCGATGGTGCTTACTTCGGGCATTTTAGCACCACTCGCCAGCACCGTTGGTTTTACCGAACCGCTCGACCTGACACTTTTAGTTATGGCAGTTGGTAGCGGTGCAATGACCGTTTCACACGCCAACGATGCTTGGTTTTGGGTTGTTTCGCAGTTTACAGGCCTCAATCAACGAGATGCCTACCGAACCCACACATTGCTTTCGGGCTTACAAGGAATCGTGAGTTTGATTGTGGTTTGTTTGATTTATTTGATATGCTAAAAAGCACTCTAAGATAAAATATTTCGAGTGCTTTTTTGAACTGTAATGCTTCTACACATTCAACCAATAAGTCATCTTCAAAATTAATGCTCGATTTTTTGGAGTCCATGCTTTGATATAATAATTTGGAATATTTTCGGCAAAATAATTGTCAGTATAAACTAAGAAAATATCTGAAACAGGACGGAAACGCCACTGCAAACGAGAGTTGATATTTGTGTTATTAGTTTGGGTATTATACTGAAAAAACGTACTAAAAAATACATTTTTAGAAAATGACAACTCAGCACGTGGGCCAATCAACCAATATTCTACACTATTATAGGGCAGTGGCATTCCAATTTTCGTGTATTCACAATCCACTGAAAATACACCGTAAGGTTGATAACGATAACCTATACTGCCCCTAAAATTGGTAGATTTACCATTAATTTTTTCTGCCTTGTTGGAGAAATATGTGCCTTTCGAAAAATCAAATTTTCCGTTGATATTATTTCTGCGGCTACTCTCAAAACCAATATTGAATGTTCGTGAACGATAATCGCCAACTGGCAATTCTACCAC
>Ga0247831_1002167_pt1 | contig 33176 bp, 29 predicted proteins | sample LaCruzMarch2015__9_FD_192406 | JGI IMG/M metagenome (GOLD analysis project Ga0247831, IMG submission 192406) | Freshwater microbial communities from meromictic Lake La Cruz, Castile-La Mancha, Spain - LaCruzMarch2015_1m | ecosystem: Environmental > Aquatic > Freshwater > Lake | place: Spain...
ACTGCGAGAGCACCTTCACCGCCGAGCCGGCCGAGGCGTTGAGCAGGGGCAGCATCTCCACCACCAGCGCGTTCAGGTCGTAGGTCTGGACCTCCAGCGGCTGGCGCCGCGCCACTGCCAGCAGGGAGCGCGTCACCTCGGCCCCGCGCAGCGCCGCATCCAGCGCCGCCTTGTGCTGCTGGCGCACGCGCCCAGCCGCCGGCAGGTCCTCGCCGATCTCGTCCAGGTTGCCCACCACGATGCCCAGCAGGTTGTTGAAGTCGTGCGCCAGGCTACCCGTGAGCTGGCCGATCGCCTCGAACTTCTGCACCTCGCGCAACTGCTCTTCGGCGTTCCTGCGCCTGGTGATGTCGGTGCCGAACCACAGCGTCGCATCGCGATCGTTCCAATTGGTTCCCACCCCGGCTACCTCGAGCCACAGCATGCTCCCGTCGGCCCGCAAAAAGCGCAACTGGTGAATTCCCCCCATGTCCTTGCCGTCCGCATGGCGCGCCAGCAGCCGCGCCGCGTCGTCCTGGTCATCGGGATGGATCCGGTCGAGAAAGGAACGTTCCGATGAAGCCAAAGGGTCGGGTTCGCCGAGGAGGCAGCGCGCCGCGTGGTTGGCCAGGACGAGCGTTTGATCCTGGAACACCCAGATGCCCACCGTGGCGTTCTGGACCAGGTCCTCGAAGCGCTTCGCCGCCAGTCGGGCCGATTCAACGATCCGCCTGCGCTCGGACAGGTCGTGGGTGATCTTGCAATAACCGCACAGACGCCCCTGCTCATCGCGAACCGCCGAAATAACCACGCTGGCCCAGAAAACGGAGCCGTCCTTGCGCACTTGCAGCGACTCCTCTTCGTACTTGCCCATCCTGGCGGCGGCCTGGAGCTTTCGCGTCGGCGTGTCGCCAGCCGCGTCCTCGGCCGTATTGAAGACAGAAAAGTGGAGCATGCCTATGTCGTCGGCGCTATAGCCGCTGATGCGTTCTGCCCCCACATTCCAGCTCACGACAAACCCCTCGAGGTCCAGCATGCAGATGGCATGGTCGGCCACGCCATCCACCAGCAGGCGAAAACTCTCCTCGCTTTCGCGCAGCGCCTTGAACAGCTCGGCGGTCCGCCGGTCGTGCTCAGCGCGCGCCTGCGTCAGCGCGTCGATGTCATCGAACGAGCGGTTCAGCGCCGAGCCGAGCTTGTCAAGCTCATCATGGGCCGACAGCTGCACGCGCGCCGCCGTGTCCCCCTGCTGGCGCGCCGCCAGAACGCCGGATATGCGGGCCAACGGTGCCATGATCCGTCGCGCGGTCAACAACACGCTGATACCTGCGAAGGCGGCCCCGAGCAGCACCAGCGCCAGCAAGAGGCGGCTGCGCAACAGTCCCGCGGTGGACAGCAGCCTGTCGTCCGACATGTGCACCACCACGACTGCGGCCGTTGGGACCCGCGAAGCTCCCTCGAACAGGTAGAAGCGCGCGCTGCCAAATCCGGCATGGCTCCCGACAACCTCGGTCGGCTGCCTGGAGCCGGGTTGCTGGGGGCCATGGCGAAACAGGTCCGCGAGTTCGCCCGATCCCGGCTCTGGCGCGCTCATGCCCACCCAGACCTTTCGCGAGGCGGCGATCACCCGCGCGGGCTGGCCGGAAATGACGGCGATGCTTTGGAACTGCCTGTCCGCAGCGACCGCGGACACCAACCGCTGCAATTCACCGTCGTGGTGGGAGGCGGACTGAGCGGCGGCGGCCACCACGCCAGCGATTCGCACGGATTGTGCGTCCAGGTCGGCCTCCAGCATGCGTTGCACCCGCTGCGAACCCAGCAACGCCACCGCCACGGCGAGGAACAGCCCCAGCGCCAGCATGGGGACAAGCGTCGCGCTGCGCAATGGCGCCCAGTCGACAACGCGCTGCCACAATTTCTGCCCACTGGCTGAATAGGCCATGTTTCAGCGCCCCAGGTGCTTTGCGCGCCAGGCGCTTTGCACCCGGAGCTGGCCCAGGGCAGCGTGGCCATCGCGGTCGATGCGAGCGGCCGAGCGCAGGTACGCGTGGGCCCGGCTCAGTTGCTGGTCGATCAGGCCGGCATCGGCGAAATAGGGTGCCTGGTCGCTCTCGCCCAGGAGCCGCATGTCGCCCTCGAGCGCTGCGGCGAACTCCTGCACCTCGATATCTTCGCGTCGTGCCATGATGGCCAGCGCCTCGGCCCGCTCCGCGCGCAGGAACTCCTGGGCCCTGGTGTAGGCGCGTGCGATGCGGCGCACATCTTCGGGGCGGCCATCGATCAGCGCATCGGAAAATGCGAGAACGTCGATCACCTCGCCGGGAACCGAGGAGGTGTCGAACAGCTTGCGCAGGGTCGGGTTCGCCAGTAGGCGGGTCGCGAAAGGCGGGTAAGTGACCAGGGCGTCGATCTGGCCTCCAGCCAGGGCCCGCTCGCCGCTGGCCTGGTCCATGTTGACCAGCTTGAGGTCCGTGGGTGCCAGGCCCGCTGCCTCCAGTGCGCGGCCGAGCACCAGCATGCCCAGCGAATCGATCTCCAGCCCGACCGTCTTGCCCCGCAGGTCGGCCAGGCCGCCGATCGGCGCGCGCGCCAGCAGCATGTCGGCCCCGGCCGAATAGGCGATCACCAGCACCGCCCGCGCGCCGATGCCGTAGCGGGCCTGCATCAGGACCAGATCGACCAGGGTGGTTGCCGCGCCGTCGATCTGCCCGTTTGCCATGGACGCCGTGACGTCGGAGAGCGAAGAAAACTCGACGATCTTCACATCCACGCCCTCCTGGCGGTAAAAGCCCTTTTCCTGGGCCAGGTAGAGCAGCTCGTACGCAGGATAGCTGTTGATGCCGATGCGGATCGTCTGCGGCACCTCCTTCGCGCACGCCGCGAGCAGGGCCACACCGAGGCCGGCGAGCAGCGCCGCGGCGCCGCGGCCGATGCGCTGGAGCAGGTTCGAGAGGTGGGCGGCGGCGCAAGGATCAGCGGGTCGGGCCTGTGATGGCCCGGCCGTGCCGGATAAGTGAGCCGCGATACGTCGACGCATGGTCGTTGCTTTGATCCTGCAAACTAGTGTAAACATTGGAATGGCCGGGGAGAGCCCACCAAGTTAAGAAGTGTTAACCCAGGCCCTGCTGGCTTAACTCTTCTTAACCGGCTCTCGCGCCGGTGCGGCTAGAGTCCGTGTGGCATGGGCGTCGATTCGTCGTGCGGGGATCCGCGATCAGGCACGGGTTGGTGAGGCCCATGGCGCAGCGGGCTTTGGCGGTCGCAACAACAGCAAAGGGGGGTGGATTTTGGGGACAATCGAACCAGGCGTGGTGGCCTCTTGTCACCACCGACCACCTGAGCAGCTTGCCGCCGCAAGCTCAGGCGTTCGCGCAGCAGGTCAGCGGGCTGGTTGCAATGAAGATCAACGGAGAGCGTGTCTGCTGGTGGCGCCCGCAATTGATCCAGCAGGTCGAATCGGCCGGCAACCCGTTCATGCCGGGCGCTTTGCCAGGGGATATGTCGCAGCTATCGCCGCGCAGGTCGCTCCAGAAATGGGCCGAGGCCAAACACCAGCGAAGCGACAGATGGCGCAACAAGCACCGGATGGCGGCAAAGAAGGTATCGAAACTCCTGATGGATTGGCCATGGCTGCGGTGACGGGGCTTGCTGTCGAGCGTTGGAGCGGCTTGCTGGCGCTGCTCGACGAGCGACTGTGCGAGCCGGCGGCAGTGGTGGAGCCCGCCTGCGGCGCGGCACGCTGGGCCGTCGGAGAGTGCATCGGCAATTTCGGAAGGGCTGCGCGTGGCTGATATCGAGCTGGTCGAAGCGGAAAGACTGGCGGGGATGCTGACGCGCGTCCACCAGATGGAGGCGTTCCTGAAAATGGTGGCGTCGACCGGCGCCGCCGGCTTGCTGGTTACCAACAGCGACGGGGTGATCGTCTCCTGCAACGACGAGATCGAGCAGTTGTTCCAGTGGAGTCCGGTCGAACTGCACGGACACACCATCGATCTGCTGCTGCGGCTGCGCTGCGACAGCGCCGGGGAGGCAGGTATGACCGGCAGCCTGCAGACCATCGTGGACCCGGCAGCCCTGGTGGAGGGTGTGCGTCGCGATGGCAGCGTCTTTCCGGCCCGGTTGACGGTAGCCCGCCTCGAGGGCGCGCGCGGCGAGGCCGAACGGTTGTGCATCTCCTTGCTCGACGTTTCCTCGCGCAAGGCGGGCGAAGAGGAGATCGTGCGCTCCAGGAACGAACTGCAGGCCATCATCGACAACTCCCCGGGCCTGATCTGCCTCAAGGACGAGGTCGGGCGCTATCTTTTTGTCAACCAGAACTTTGCCGACTTCTTCCGCATCGAGCGCCAGGGCTTGCGCGGAAAGACCGACTTCGACCTGTTCCCGACGCGGGTCGCCGAAACCTTTTCCACGCTGGACCGCGCTGCGCTGAGCCAGCTCACCCCGGTGCGGGAGGAATTCAGCGCCGGCGTGGACCAGGACCTCAAGGCCCTGATGGGCGAGTGGGTCTTGCGCAGCCTGAGGGTGCCGCTGCGTGATGTGCACTCGGCGCTCAAGGGTCTGCTGACCGTGGCCGAAGACATCACCGAGGAGAAGATAAGACGGGCCGAGACCAAGACGCGCCTGGATGAGCAGAGGCTGATCTTCGACAACTCGCCGATGGGCATTCTCATCACCGGCGAGGAGTGGATCGTCCATGCCAACCCGGTGGCAGCGCGGATACTGGGCTGGGACCTGCCGTCGGCGCTGGTGGGCCGGGAGGTCGCCGAGATGTTCGCCTCCCCCGGGGACTACGCGCGCTTCGAGAAGATGGCCAAACCGTTGCTCGAGGCCCGCCAGCGCGCAGTCATCGAGTGGGACCTGCACCGGCGCGATCGCAGCGTTTTCAACGCCAAGCTTTCTTCGCGGGAAATGCCAGCCGCGCAGGGAGTCGCCTCCACGTTGTGGATCCTGGAGGACGTGAGCGAGATCAAGCGGGCCGAGCGCGAGCAGCAGGCGGCGCGCGACCTCCAGGAAACGGCGCTTCGCGGCAAGTCTGAATTCCTGGCCAACATGAGCCACGAGATCCGCATGCCGATTGACGCCATTCTCGGCTTCTGCGAACTGTGCCTGCAAGGCGAACTCGGAGAGAAGCAGCGCGACTATGTCGCCAAGGCGCATGAATCCGGGCTGCTGATGCGCAGGCTGGTCAACGGCATCCTCGATTTCTCCAAGGCGGACGCGAAGATGATCAGCCTGCAGCAGGAAGATTTCGAGCTCTCCGACACCTTGGCGATGCTCAATACAGTTGCAGGCTCGGTCGCGCGCACCAAGGGACTGTCGTTCGAGGTCGAGCTTGAGCCCGATGTGCCACAGCGGCTGCGCGGCGATACGTTGCGCCTGCTGCAGGTGCTGATCAATTTGGTGGGAAACGCTACCAGGTTTACCGCTGCGGGGAAGATCACCCTGGGAGTTCGGTGCGGTCCGGTGCGCGGCAGCGACGTCGACCTGGAGTTCTCCGTGCGCGATACCGGCTTGGGCATCGAGTCGCGGTTCGACGAGCAGATATTCCAAGCCTTCGCCCAGGGCGATTCCTCGATCACGCGCAAGCACGGTGGGACGGGCCTGGGGCTGTCTATCAGCACGGCCCTGGTCGAGCTGATGGGCGGCAAACTGTGGCTCGATTCCAGCGAACCCGGGCGCGGCAGCGATTTTCGCTTCACCGCCCGCTTTGGCCTGCGCGAACCGGGCGACCCTGCGGCGGCGCGACCGCGCGATCAGGGCAGCCGGCCCGCGCCGCCCGCGCAGGGCCTGTGTAGTGTGCAGGTGCTGGTGGTGGTGGAGGACAACGAACTCAACCAGGAGATCGTCGGGGAGATGCTGCGCGAACAGGGTGCTCTGGTGACTTTCGCCGACAACGGCCGGCTGGCCCTGGAGCGGCTGGCCGGGGGTGGGCGCTACGACATCGTGCTGCTGGACATACAGATGCCCGAGATGGACGGGTTCGAGACGATCGCCAGGATCCGGGCCACTCCCGCTCTGGCGGGGCTGAAGGTGATCGCCCTGACAGCACACACCATGCTCGGCGAGCGCGAGCGCTGCATCGGTGCCGGGATAGACGATTACGTGACCAAGCCGATCCACCGCGCGAAGCTCCTGGGCATGATGCACAAGCTGCTGGGCCTGGCCCGAGCAGCCGGCGCTGCATGACACCGGCGCCGGCCTGGGGGCAATGCCTGTCACCGACCGGCAATGGAGGCGCCGCGCCTCAGGGCTGCAGTGCAGCCGTCTCCACCACGCACGGGCTGCGCAACTCATAGCCCTCCCCGCGTACCGTGCAGATCAGGCCGCCAGCCGCGCTCACCGCCTCGAGTTTGCGGCGCAGGTTGGCGACGTGCACGTCGAGGCTACGGTCCTGCGGGTCCCATTCGCGCTTGAAGATCTCCCGGTACGCCGCCGCACGGCCCAGCGGGCCATCGGTGCGCCCCAGCGCCCGCAACAGCCGCAATTCGTGCCCGGTCAGGCGCGCGCTTCCGCTTGGACCGCGCGCCTCGCCGGTGGCGAGGTCCACGCGTGTTCCACCCAGGCGCAACGCAAGCTCGCGCAGTTGTTCGCCGTCGGTCCTGGGCTTGGACATGCGCCGCAGCACCGCACGCAGCCTTGCGATCAGTTCCTCCGGGGCAAAAGGCTTGACCAGGTAGTCGTCCGCGCCGGCCTCCAGGCCGGCCACGCGCTCGTGGATTCCCGCACGCCCGGTAAGCATCAGGATGGGCACATTGCTGCGCTCGCGAACCACGCGCGCTATCTGGATGCCGTCGTCGCCCGGCAACCCGAGGTCAAGCACGATCGCGGCGCAGTCGCCGCCGGCCAACTGCTCCAGCACGAGCGCCCGGGTGGCGACAACCTTCACGTGATAGCCCGACAGCCGCAGGGTACGGCTTACCAGCTCAACGACGACCGGATTGTCCTCGACCACCAGGATGAATGGCGACCCCGCCACGGTCTGCGTCATGGTCGCCGGCTCTGAGACGGGTCGCTCAGTTCGCTGGTGGCTTCCAGCCGGATGCTGGCGGCTCCGGGCGTCGACAGATCGAGCTGAGCACCCAGGGTGGGCAGCAAGGTGGCGATGTGTTCGATTGCCATTGCACACGGGTGGCGCGAAGAGCCCGCAGACGCCGCGTGCGCCGGCGCCACGCTTCGCAGCTCGAACACCAGCTCTGCCAAACCGCCTTCGTGTCCGCCGACGAACGTCGCGTCGCAGTGCAGCGGTGCATCGCGGCGCACGGAGCGCCGCAAGGCCGCTGCGGCGCAGACCAGCACCGACTGCAGGGTGTCGCGGTCCAGAGAGGCCGAAAGCGCACCTTGCGGAAGCCCGGTTTTCGACACCGTTGCACGCGATGCCGTTTCCAGCGTGTCAAGGATGCGTTCGATGTCCTGGGCATCGAGCACCTGGGTTCCCGCAGGAACCTCCAAGACATCTTGGGGCCCCAGTGAGAGCAGGCTCAGCGCTGCGCTCAGGGCCAGCGCGTCGGCGCACGCGTCGTCGACGGCGCGCCGAGCCCGCTCGAGCGAGCGCGGGTCGCCCGGCGACTCCAGGTGGCTGGACGCCGCGTACAGCACCGCAAGGACGTTGTTGAGGGCGTGCGCCGATGCTGCGGCAAACTGTCGGCCGTCGGATGTCTTTTCCTGGTTCGCCGCGGAGGACATGGAGCCCTTTGCCTTTCATTTCCCGAGTTTCACGCCGAACCGGCGCCTGACAACAGCATACCAGCAGCGCGGACGGCTTTCAGCGCGGCCACGACACTGCCGCGAACAGGCGCCACCTCGGCGCGTGCCGGGTGGGCCACCGGCAACCTGCCACGGCCGGGTGCGGATTGCGCGGCCCCCCCTTCATGTTGGCGCGCAACATGCCCTTCAGCGGCCAATGGCGTGGGTCCGCTCCACGGGGACGATGCCCCCGCGGAGCTGGGCTCCATCGGTGCCGTGGCGATCACCGCGCAGGCTGCGCGTGCTGCGCGCCGACCCCAGACCAGGGAAGAAGATGAATTGATACAGCCGGCTCTCGAACCGGGCAGATTGCCTGCAAGCTCCGGCGACAAAAAGGCCTGCTACATGATCTGCAGCAGGCCTTCGTTGCCCCGCCTGGGATCTGGTGGTGGGTCCTGAGTGACTCGAACACTCGACCTACGGATTAAGAGTCCGCTGCTCTACCAACTGAGCTAAGAACCCACTTGAAAACATTCAACCGACAACCAGGGTGTGGTAGGACGTGGCAGGCTCGAACTGCCGACCAACGGATTAAAAGTCCGCTGCTCTACCGACTGAGCTAACGTCCCGCTCCCTGATCTGCTGGGGCATTCGCATGCACCAGCAAAGCAAAAAATTATAGCCCGGTTCGGCGCCCATTCAGCCGGGTGCGGTAGCCAGTGTTGCAAATTGGTTGAGAACCCAGCCCGCCGCGCACTGGCCGAAGGTGGCGGTGACGCTCACGATCGAGCCATAACCATGGCAATTGAGGCTGCCGTCGGAGGTGATGGCGCACGAGGGGTCCACCGCCTGCACCGGTTCTCGGCTGAACACGCAGGCCACGCCGATGCTGCGGCCCTCGCGCGGTGCGCCATGCTCCTTGCGCAGCCGGTTGCGCACCTGGGCCAGCAAGGGGTCGTGCGTGCAGGCGGCCAGGTCCTCGATGTCCACACGGTGCGCCAGGCGCTTGCCGCCAGCCGCGCCGGCTGCGATGAAGGCGACTGCAGGATGGCGCCGCGCCCATGCCGCCATGGCCACCTTGGCGCGCACCTGGTCGCAGGCATCGATCACCGCGTCCACCGGCGGCGCATCACCGAGCACTGCCGGCCAGTTGTCCGCGTCGACGAATTCCTCGATGCCCTGCACCACACACTCCGGGTGGATGCCGGCAATGCGTTCGCGCATGGCCAGCACCTTGGCTTGCCCGATGGTGGTTTCGGTCGCATGGACCTGCCGGTTGATGTTGGACTCGGCCACATGGTCCATGTCGATCAGCGTGAGGCGCCCGACACCGCTGCGCGCCAGAGCCTCCGCCGCCCAGGAGCCGACACCGCCGATACCGACCACCACGACATGCGCCTTGCGGATGCACAGTGCCGCAGATACGCCATAGAGGCGTTCCAGGGCGCTGAACCGGCGGTCCAGTTCGGGTGCAGGGCCCGCAGGCGCGGATGCGGCCATCGTCGCCATCGCGGTCAGGCCCGGCGGCTCAGCGCAGCCGCGCCAGTCGCTCCTTGGCCGCCTGCGCAGCCTCGGACTGCGGATAGGCCTTGCCGAGGTCTTCCAGCGATTTACGCGCGCCGCGCGTGTCCTTGAGCTCGATCTGGCAGTTCGCGATGGACAGCAGAGCCTCCGGGGCCCGCAGGTGGTCCGGGGCGGCCTGCAGCAGGATCCGGAAATTGGTGATCGCCTCCTTGTAGTCCCGCGTTGCGTACTGGGCGTTGCCCAGCCAGAACAGGGCCGATGGCAGGTAGCCCGTCTTGGGGTAACGGGCGATCAGGGTCTGGAAGCCGGATTGCGCTGCAGGGAAGTCGCTGGCGCGAAAGCTGGCCAGCGCGCTTTCGTAGACCCTGCGCTCGGCCGGCTCGACCAGGATGTCGCGGCCATCCACAGAGACCTTGACCGGTTCGAGCTGGCGTACCCGCTCATCCACCCCGCGGGCCATATCCTGCTGGACTGCGGCGAGGTCCTTCTGGACTGCGGCGAGGTCCTTCTGGCCGGCGGCGAGATCCTTCTGGCTTCGCTGCAAGTCGGCGACGGTGCGCAGGGCTTCCTCATGCCGCCCCTGCAAGCGCGTGATCTCGGCACGCAGGTTCTCGATCTGGTTCTGCAGTTCGAGCAGGCTGCGACGCAACTGGGTGTTTTCCTCGGTACTGCGCTGCAGCTGCTGCGTCTGGCTGTCGCGCAGGGCCTCGGTGGTGGCTGCACGCTGCGATTCGATCATGGCCTGCAGGCGCTGGAGGCTGGCTTCGGTCGCCTGCCTGCCGGCCTCGACACGCTGGCGCAATTCCAGGATCGCCTTGCGCGCCTCTTCGTCGTCGAACAGGCCGGCGTGGGCGGCACCTTGTGCCAGTGTCCCGCACAGGACCAGCAGCTGCAGGATGCGCACCATGCGCGGATGAGCGAGCGCCATTCTCATCGGTAGGTGATCTCGGCGCGGCGGTTGCGGGCCAGCGCGGCCTCGTCGCTGCCTTGCACGGCCGGTTTTTCCTTGCCGAAGCTCACCGCCTCGACCTGGGCCTCGCCCACCCCGAGCAAACCCAGCGCGCGGCGCACGGCCTCGGCGCGTTTCTGCCCAAGCGCCAGGTTGTACTCGCGCCCTCCCCGTTCATCGGTATGGCCTTCGACCGACGCACGTCGCCGCGGATCTGCCTTGAGGTAACGGGCCTGGGCCTCGATCACGGGCTGGAACTCGGGCTTGATCGTGAAGCTGTCGTAATCGAACAGCACGATTCTAGGGCCCTCGGGTGGCGGGGCAGCCGCACCGGCGTTGCCGATATTCACAGGAGCGATGGCCGTGTTGGTGACGGCGTTGCCGCCTGCCGCGCCCGCAGTACCAGCGGCGCCACCGCCTGCGGCGCCGGAGGCACCCGCTGCAGTGCCAGCAGCGCCTTGCCCCGTCACCGGTGTGCCTGTCTTGTCCTCCACCGCCACCTCGTCGAGTTTGACGGACGAGCCGCAGCCGGCCAGCACGGCACTCAAACCCAAAACAATCAGCAAACGATTCATGCAGCTACTCCTGGAGGTGGTCATGGTTTCTGGAACGGCGCCCAATCCGGCTCCCGGATGTCTCCGCCCTGACCGGCCAGCCGGGCCTTGATGCGGCCATCGAGCGTGGTGGTCATGAGGGCCTCGCGGCCCTGGATCTGTGTGGCGTAGATGACCAGGCGTCCGTTGGGGGAGAAACTCGGGCTTTCGTCGGCGCTGGTGTCGGTGATGGCGGTGGCGGTGCCGCTGGTCAGGTCCATCACATGCAGCTTGAACGCGCCGCCCACCCGCGAGATATAGGCCAGCCAGCGCCCATCCGGGCTGACGCTGGGCGAGATGTTGTAGTTGCCGGTGAAGGTGACACGCTCGGCATTGCCACCCGCCGAGGGCATGCGGTAGACCTGCGGCGAGCCGCCCCGGTCGCTCACGAAGTACAGCGCGCGGCCATCCGGCGCGAAAGCCGGCTCGGTGTCGATGCTCACCGACTGGGTCAGGCGGCGCGGCTCGCCGCCGTTGGCGTCCATGGTGTAGAGCTGGGAGCCACCGTCGCGGCTCAGCGTCACTGCCAGCGTGCGGCCGTCGGGCGACCAGGCCGGCGCGCTGTTGGAGCCGCGGAAGTTGGCCAGCAGGCGCCGGTTGGTGGTGGCGACATTTTGGGTGTATATCACCGGCTTGCGCGACTCAAACGACACATATGCCAATTGCTGGCCATTTGGCGACCAAGCCGGCGAGATGATTGGCTCGGTACTCGTAAATGCCGACTGTGCGTTCTCTCCATCGGCGTCAGCGACCCATAAGTTGTATTGTTGGCCCGCCTTGGTGACGTAGGCGATGCGGGTGGAAAAAACCCCCTTTTCACCCGTGAGCTTTTCGTAGATGAAATCGGCTATGCCATGCGCTGCCTGGCGCAGGTTCCCAGCTACCACCGCATAACTCTGTCCGCCAAGGTCCTGGCCGCGGGCGACATCCCACAACCGGAAACGGACGTCGAAGCGGCCATCGGCCAGCCGCGTGACGCTGCCAGCCGCCAGAGCGTCGGCAGAGCGCTGGCGCCACACGGTGAGATCAGGCCGGGTGATTTCGTCCATCGCGGGGCCGCTGGCATCGACACTGCGGAACTGGCCGCTGCGTTCGAGGTCGGCCTGCACGATGGCGGCGATCTTCTGGGGGGAGGCGTCCTCGCCGCGAAACGGTGCCAAGGCAATCGGCACCTGGGTCATTCCGATGCCGGAGACCTCGACACGGAACTGGGCCTGTGCGGCAGTGCCGGCAAGCACCAGGGTGGCAACAAGGAGGTGGAGCAGCCAGGCACGGCAGAGGGTAAACAGGCGTGGCGTCATTCGTTCTGTAGGGCTGTGTGCAAATCGATCGGTCGCGGGAGGTTTGCAGCGGCGAGGGTACCACGCCAGCCCCCGCGAATTTGTTGCAGAACGTACGCAGCTGGCCGGGCCGGCCGTGCGTGCGGGCGCGCAGATAATGTGCAGGCTTCGCACCCTTCGACGATGACCTTTCGCCACCGCCTCCCCTGCCCGCCCCGGCGCCCGGCCTGACCATGGCAGGGACCCCGACCGTTCCCGCCGCGAGCCTGCTGCGACGCCTGCGCCGTCTGTGGCCCTATTTCGGCAGGCCGCTGTGGGTGTGGGCAGTGGCCTTCGGCGCCACGCTGCTGCTGGCGCTGTCCGAGCCGCTGATACCGGCCCTGCTGCAGCCGCTGCTCGACCGCGGCTTCCAGAAGGGCGGGTTGCCGCTGTGGGCCGTGCCGGCGTCGCTGATCGCGCTGTTTGCGGTGCGCGGCGCCTGCAGCTTCCTGGCCCAGCTCGCCATGACACGCATCACCAGCCATGGGCTGATGGTCCTGCGCAAGGCCATGTTCGACAAGCTGCTGGACGCGCGCCTGACCCTGTTCGCCGACCAGTCCTCCAGCGCGCTGGCCAACACGGTGGTGTACGAGGTGCAGACCGGCTCCAGCCTGCTCGTCGGAGCGCTGATGACCTTCGCCCGCAACAGCCTGACGCTGATCGCCCTGGTGAGCTACCTGATGTACCTGAACTGGAAGCTCACCCTGATCGTGGTGCTCCTGTTCCCTCCGGTGGCCTACGTGGTGCGCACGCTGTCTGCCCGCCTGTACCGCGTCACGCGCAACAGCCAGCAGGCCACCGACAACCTGGCCTATGTGGTCGAGGAAAACGTGCTGGCCCATCGAGACATCCGGCTGCAGGCCGCGCAGGCTGCGCAGGCCGCGCGGTTTCAGCTCCTGAGCGATTCACTGCGGCGGCTGTCGCTGAAGTCGACGGCGGCATCGGCGGCGATGACGCCGCTCACGCAGCTGCTCGCGTCGGTTGCACTGTCCGCCGTGATCACCGTGGCGCTGGTGCAAAGCGCCGACAACACCACGTCGGTGGGTGGATTCGTCGCATTTGTCACCGCCATGCTGATGCTGATCGCGCCCCTCAAGCACCTGACCGAGGTCGCCAACCCGATCACCCGCGGGCTTGCAGCCATGGAGCGCGGCCTGGACATGATCGCCGACACCCCCAGCGAGACCGGCGGCAGCTTCGACCTGCCCCGCGCCACCGGCAACATCCGCTTCGAGGGCGTCTGCGTCCATTATGGTGACGCCACCAGACCGGCACTGGACGGGTTGACGCTGGACCTCGCCGCCGGCGAGACCGTGGCCCTTGTGGGGGCCTCCGGTTCGGGCAAGACAAGCCTGGTGAACCTGCTGCCCCGCTTCGTCGATGCCAGCGCGGGTGCGGTGCTGCTCGACGGCCACGATGTGCGCAGCTGGCAACTGCCCGGACTGCGTCGGCAGTTTGCGCTGGTGAGCCAGCATGTGCTGATGCTCAACGACACCATTGCCGTGAATGTAGCCCTGGGACAGGCGATGGACCGCGAACGCGTCGCCCGCTGCATGGTCGCAGCCAACCTGCAGACGCTGATGGCCGAGCTGCCGCAAGGCATGGACACCGTCGTGGGGCACAACGCGATGCAGCTGTCCGGTGGGCAGCGCCAGCGCCTGGCCATCGCCCGTGCCCTGTACAAGGACGCTCCCGTGCTGATCCTGGACGAAGCCACTTCCGCGCTGGACGCCGAGTCCGAGCGCGCGGTGCAGGACGCACTCCAGCGCCTGATGCACAACCGCACCACGCTGGTGATCGCACACCGGCTGGCCACCGTGCAGCATGCGGACCGCATCGTTGTCATGGAGGCCGGCCGCATCCTGGAGACGGGCACCCACGCCGCACTGCTGGCGGCCCAGGGCGCCTATGCCCGCCTGTACGCGCTTGGCCTGGGAACCCGCGAGGCCACCGAGACATGAAGCCGCTGCAGTACCTCGTCGAGGACACCGACGACCCGGACCACACTCCGCAGGAGCGGGCGGCAGCGGCGTCGCGCAGCACCTGGGTCAGCGTGGGTGTCAATATGATGCTGTCGGTGTGCCAGATCCTGGTCGGGCTGGCGGCCAAGTCGCAGGGATTGGTTGCGGACGGCCTGCACTCCCTGTCCGACCTGGTGGGCGACTTCGTGGTGCTGTTTGCCAACCGGCACAGCCAGAAGGATGCCGACGAGGGCCATCCCTATGGGCATCAGCGCTTCGAGACGGCAGCATCACTGGTTCTGGGCGTGCTGCTGCTTGCAGTGGGCGCCGGCATGTTGTGGTCGGCGGTCGGCAAACTCGAGTCGCCTGGCGCCATCGAGACCGTGCATCTTTCTGCGTTGTGGGTGGTGTTGGGCGCATTGGCTGCCAAGGAGCTGCTGTTTCGCTACATGCTCTCGGTGGCCAAGCAGGTCAAGTCCAGCATGCTGGTGGCCAATGCCTGGCATGCACGCTCCGATGCCGCATCGTCGCTGGTGGTGGGCCTGGGCATCATCGGCAACCTGGCCGGTTACCCGATCCTGGACCCGATCGCCGCGCTGATCGTGGGTTTCATGGTCGCCCGCATGGGCTGGGGTTTTGCCTGGGATGCCCTGCACGACCTCATGGACCGCGCGGTGGACGAGCAGGAGGTCCAGGCGATCCGCCAGACCCTCCAGCAGACCCCGGGCGTGAGTGGTGTCCATGATGTCCGCACGCGCAAGATGGGCGACATGATCGTGGTCGACGCACACCTCGAGGTCGACGGCAACATCAGTGTCGAAGCCGGCCACGACATTGCCGTGCTGGCCCGCCATCGGGTTTTGCAGAACCACCGCGTGATCAACCTCATGACGCATATCGACCCCTGGCGCCGTCCCGACCTGGACCATGCGCCCTCGAGCTTGGCCGACGACGGTCAGGAGCGGGGCGGCAGCAGGCGCTGAACCAGCGGGTGCAGCACCTTCTTCTCGGTGCCCAGTGCGTAGAAGTGTTCCTCGACACCTTCGCAGGGCCCCACCAGGTGCAGTTCGTAGCGGTTGGTGAGCTTTTCGTCGAGCAGTTCGGCCATTGGGAACACGCCCATGCCACCAGATCCGAAGGTGGTCATCAGCGCGCTGTCCTCGAATTCACCCACGATGCGTGGCTGGATGGCATGCCGTTCGAACCACTGGTCGATACGGTCCCGTACGGCGGCGTGGCGAGTCGGCAGCAGCAAGGGCACCCGGGACAGCGACTGCGGGAACCCGCTGCGCGCCTGCTCGACCAGCGCCGGGGCACAGTACCAGGCCAGGGCCGATGAGCCCAGCGAGTGGCTGTACACCTTCAGATTGGGGTTGGCCGGTGCGACGCGGTCCGACAGCACCACATCAAGGCGGTGCAGGGCCAACTCGGCGATGAGGTCGTCGAACCGGTCTTCGTGGCACAGCAGACGCAGGTTCGGCGCGACCAGCACCGGCGCCAGCAGGCGGCGCACCGCCAGCTTGGGCAGCCCGTCGGAGATGCCCACGGCCAGGCGAACGCTGCCGGCACTGGCGGCATCACGCACCGTCGCTGGCAGTTCTTCGCCGAGCTGAAAGATCTGGTCGGCCTGGCGCAAGGCGGCGTGCCCCGCCTCGGTCAGCACCAGGCCGCGGCCGGAGGGCTTGAGCAGGGCGTACCCCAGCGCACGCTCCAGTTCGCGAACCTGTGTGCTCACTGTCTGGACGGCCATGCCCAGGCGCTCTGCGCCGCGGGAGATCCCGCCTTCCTTGGCAACGACCCAGAAATAGTAGAGGTGGCGGTAACTGAAGCTCAGGCTCATGACAGTATTTTCCGAAGTTGATTGCAGTAATTCTCTTCTTTTTACGAACCTTCTCCAAGCTTATCGTCTGACCGTGTTCATCCTCAACACCTCGAAAGGTCACCTGCCATGCGTTCCTATCCCCGCAACAGCCCCGAAGCCGCCGCCCGCATCGTCGCCCTGACACTGCTCGCCGATGGCCACCTCAGCCGCTCCGAAGTGGATCTGCTCGAAAAGCGCAAGGCGGCCCAGGCGCTGGGCCTGGCACACGACGGTCTGCACCAGGTACTGCACACCCTGTGCGATGACCTGCTGGCCGGCGCCGACCAGAACTGGGCCGATGCCTGCAAGGTAGACCCCGACACCCTGTCACAGTTGCTGAACGAAGTCGATGACGCGGCGCTGCAGTTGAAGGTCATGCGCCTGTGTGTGGACGTGGTGAACGCCGACCAGCACGTGGCCGAGGGCGAGTCCGTGGTGCTTTCCGCCGTCCTGGACCACTGGGGCGCCGGCGCATTGAACGTCAGACAGGCGCAGCCAGCACTGGCAGACTGATCCGCAGCCCTACAGCAGGATGATGTCGTACTGCTCCTGGCCCATCGCCGCCTCGGACTGCAGCGAGACCGACTTGCCGATGAACTCGCTCAGGCCGGCCAGGTGCTGGCTTTCTTCGTCGAGGAACAGCTCGACCACCTTGGGTGACGCCACCACCCGGAACTCGCGCGGGTTGAACTGCCGCGCCTCGCGCAGGATCTCCCGCAGGATGTCATAGGCCACGCTGCGCGGCGTCTTGACGCTGCCCTTGCCCTGGCAGTGCACGCAGGGTTCGCACAGCATGTGGGCCAGCGACTCGCGGGTCCGCTTGCGTGTCATCTCCACAAGTCCCAGTTGCGAGAATCCGCCAGCGGAGGTCTTGACCCGGTCGCGCGCAAGCTGCTTGCGAAACTCGGCCAGCACAGCCTCCCGATGGTCTTCGCGCACCATGTCGATGAAGTCCGCGATGATGATGCCGCCCAGGTTGCGCAGGCGCAGCTGGCGCGCGATGGCCTGGGCAGCCTCCAGGTTGGTCTTGAAGATGGTGTCGTCGAAATTGCGCGCCCCGACGAATCCGCCGGTGTTGACATCGAAGGTGGTCAGCGCCTCGGTCTGGTCGACCACCAGGTAACCACCTGACTTGAGGTCCACCCGACGTCCCAGCGCACGGGCGATCTCCTCGTCGATGCCATAGAGGTCGAAGATCGGCCGCTCGCCCTTGTAGTGCTGCAGCTTGTCCACTGCCGAGGGCGTGAATTCACGCCCGAACGCCACCAGGCTGTCGAATTGCTCCCGTGAATCGACCCGGATGGACTGGGTCTCGTCGCCCGCAAGATCACGCAGCACCCGCTGCAGCAGGTTCAGGTCCTGGTGCAGCAGCGATGCGGGTGGCAGCCGCGTCCCGGCTCCGCGGATGCGCGCCCAGGCCTTGCGCAGGTAGGCGATGTCGTCGGCCAGTTCGGCGTCGCAGGCGTCCTCGCCGTTGGTACGCAGGATGAAGCCGCCACCCTCGGGCTGGGTCAACCTTTGCAGGCGCTCGCGCAATTCGTCGCGCTGGTGGGGGGTGATCTTCTGCGAGACACCCACATGGTCATCCTGCGGCAGGAAGACCAGCAGGCGCCCCGCGATGCTGATCTGCGTCGACAGCCGCGCGCCCTTGGTGCCGATGGGGTCCTTGATCACCTGCACGGTGAGGGCCTGTCCTTCGAAGACCTGCTTTTCGATCGGCAACTGGGGCTGCGCCGACCGAGCGAATCCTGGCGGTTCGCCCTCGGGCTGGCGGTGCCATACATCGGCGACGTGCAGGAAGGCTGCCCGCTCCAGACCGATGTCGATGAAGGCCGACTGCATGCCGGGCAGCACCCGCACGACCTTGCCGAGGTACACATTGCCGACCAGCCCGCGTTCGAGCGCGCGCTCCACATGCAGTTCCTGGACGGCGCCGTTCTGCACGACCGCGACGCGCGTTTCCTGCGGCGACCAGTTGATCAAGATGTCTTCCTGCATGCCTGTTCTTCTAGAGTGGATGGTGGAGTTTGCCCGCTGCGCCCACGGCACGCAACAGCTGCGCGGTCTCGAACAGCGGCAGGCCCATGATGCCGGTGTAGCTGCCGGAAATGCGGCTGATGAATGCAGCCGCAAGCCCTTGAATGCCGTAGGCACCGGCCTTGCCCATCGGTTCGCCGCTGGCCACATACTGCGTGATGTCCGCCGCAGACAGGTGTGCGAAGCGCACCTGCGACACACTCAGCGCCTGGCTGCGCTGCGCACCGCTGGCCACGGCCACCGCCGTCAGCACCCGGTGGGTCTGGCCGCTCAGGGCCTGGAGCATCTCGCAGGCCTGCCGGGCATCGGCCGGTTTCCCGAGGATGCGCCGCCCAAGCGCCACCGTGGTGTCGGCGCAGAGGATGGGTGCTGCGGGCAGGCCCCGAACCTGAAGGCGCTGCGCGGCGGCCTCCAGCTTGAGCGCCGTGACCCTCGCCACATAACGGGCTGGGGCCTCCCCGGCACGCACAGTCTCCAATGCCTCGGCATCTTCGGACGCGTCGGCCAGCAACAGCCGATGGGGGATGCCGAGCTGGTCGAGCAGCTGGCTGCGGCGCGGGCTCTGGGAAGCCAGGTAGATGAAGTCGGTGCCCGGGGCGGTTGTCATTCGCGGTGGTAGGGATGGTTGGCGTTGATCGACCATGCGCGGTAAAGCTGCTCGACCAGCAGGACACGCACCATGGCGTGGGGAAGGGTCAGATCGGACAGGCGGATGCGCTCGTGCGCGGCGCGCTTGAACTCGGGCTCCAGACCGTCCGGGCCACCGATCACCAGGGCCACGTCGTCCCCGGCCAGCTGCCACTCGGTCAGGCGACGGGCCAGTGCCACCGTGGCCAGCGCAGTTCCGCGCTCGTCCAGTGCGACGATGCGGCTGCCGGGGGCGATGGCGGCGCGGATGCGGTCGCGCTCGGCACACAGCAGGGTGGACAAGGCCTTGGAGCCACGCGCTTCGGTCTTGATGGTCTTGAGTTCGACCCGCAGTTCTGGCGGAAAGCGTCTGGCGTATTCATCCCAGCCCGCCTGCGCCCAGGCCGGCACCCGCTGGCCGACCGCGACCACGACCAGCTTCACGGTGGTGCGCTCAGGCCTTGGCGGCGCGGGGCTTCCTGGCCAGAGCCTTGGCAGCGACAGGCGCTGCTGCCGCTGCGCGCGGACGTTTGGCCGGAGCTGGATTGGACGCCGAAGACTTTGCACCTGCGGACCGCACGGCCGTCTTGCGGGCAGGCGTCTTGCCCGCTGCCGTGCTGAGCGGTGCAGCTTTCGCAGGTTTGCTGGCGGCAGGCCGCGCCGGTGCTACCTTGGGCATGTCCTTGGGCGCCAGCTCCGGCATCAGCGCACGCGGCGCGGCCTTGCGCGCGGAGGGCTTCTTGCCGGCGGTAGCCACTTTCTTTGCGACGGGTTTGGCGGCAGCCGCCGGATTGGCGGGCTTGGTGGCACCGAACTTCATCCGGACTGGCTTCTCACCCCACAACTCTTCGAGATGGTAGTAGCTGCGGAAATTGGGCTGCATGATGTGCACCACCACCTGGGCGCAGTCCACGATGATCCACTCGCCATTGGCCTCGCCTTCGATGCGCGGCTTCGGGAAGCCGGCATCTCGCACCGCATCGCGCACGCTGGCCGCCAGGGCCTTGGTCTGACGGTTAGAGGTGCCTGATGCAACGATGACCCGCTCGAACAGCGGTGACAGATGTTCGGTGTCGAACACCTGGATATCCTGTGCCTTGACATCCTCCAGTCCGTCGACGATTGCGCGCTGGAGCTTCTGGGTGTCTTTCTTGGCAATGGTTTCAGTAGTCATCAAGTGGGGAGATAGAGGTGATGGTCCGCAATATAACGCGCAACCGCAGGGCCGACCAGAGCGGCGACACCCTGCCCGCGTGCGATACGCTGCCGGATGTCGGTCGCACTGACGGACTGTTGCGGGAAATCAAGCTGCCGATAACCCGACGCTCGCGGGGCCTCGGAAGCCGGAGAAGGCGCGGCGCCCGGAACGTCCGGGCGCGCCGCGACGCAGATTGTAGCGAGGCGCACCACCTCATCCCATGCGTGCCAGGTGGGCAGCCTTGCCGCCTGGTCCTGACCGATCACCAGAAAGATCGCGCAGCCCGGTTGCTCGGCATGCAGCTCGCGCAGGGTGTCGACGGTATAGCTCGGCCCGGCGCGCCGGATTTCCCGCGGGTCCACCACCACCCGGGCCTGCCCGGCAAACGCCAGCCCGGCCATGGCCAGGCGGTGTTCCGCAGGGCTCAGCTTGCGGGCCTTGTGCCAGGCCTGGCCGGTGGGGACGATACGGAGTTCGTCCAGCTGCAGCTGCTGCAGCGCGGCATCCGCCAGCGCCCGGTGTGCGATGTGCGGCGGGTCGAAGGAGCCGCCGAAGACACCGATGCGCCAGGTACCAGGGGTCAAACCCAGTCCTTGCGCGGCAGGAACTTGCGGTACAGGTCGTCCTCCGGGGTGCCAGGCACTGTCTGGTGCTGGTAGGACCAGCTGGCCAGCGGAGGCATCGACAGCAGGATGGACTCGGTCCGCCCGCCAGACTGCAGGCCGAAATGGGTGCCTCGGTCCCATACCAGGTTGAACTCGACATAGCGCCCGCGCCGGTACAGCTGGAATTCGCGTTCACGGGGCCCGTAGGCCAGCGTGCGGCGGCGCTCGACAATGGGCAGGTAGGCGCCCAGGAAGGCATCCCCCACCGAGCGCATCATCGCAAAGCTGCCTTCGGGGCCCAGCTCGGAGAAGTCATCGAAGAAGATGCCGCCGACACCGCGCTGTTCGTTGCGGTGCTTGAGGAAGAAGTACTCGTCGCACCAGGTCTTGAAGCGCGGATGCAGGTCCGCCCCGAAGGGCGCCAATGCCGCCTTGCAGGCGGCATGAAAATGCACGGCGTCCTCGTCGAAGCCGTAGTAGGGGGTGAGGTCCATGCCCCCGCCGAACCAGCAGACCTCGCGCCCGTCGGCTCCGCTGGCCGCCAGCATGCGCACGTTCATGTGCACGGTGGGCACCATCGGGTTGCGCGGGTGGAAAACCAGCGACACACCCATGGCCTCGAAGGGGGCGCCTGCCAGCTCGGGGCGATGCTGCGTGGCCGAGGGCGGCAGTCGCGGGCCGCGCACATGGGAAAAGCCGCAGCCAGCCCGCTCGAATACCGGCCCGTCCTCGAGGATCAGCGTGATGCCGTTGCCCTGCAGGATTTCACCGGCCGGTTTCTCCCAGGCGTCACGCTTGAAGCTGCCGCCGTCCATGGCCGCAATCGCCGTCGTGATGCGCGACTGGAGGTCCATCAGGTAGGCGCGCACGGCGCCTGCGCCTGCGCCTGCCCTGCCTGAAGCCACTGCCGGGTTGCCGCTGTCCATGTGTGCTCCTCGTCGTTGTATTGGTTTGCCCGTGACGGCGCTCAGTGGCCCGCAGCCCGGTGTCCGATGTCCTGGCGGTACTGCCGGCCGTCGAACTGGACCGAGCGCGCGATGTCGTAAGCCCGCTGTTGCGCCTGGCGCACATTGTCGGCCAGCACCGTGATGCACAACACCCGGCCACCCGAGGTGCTCAGCACCTCGCCCGTGCAGGCGGTGGCTGCATGGAACACCATGGCGTCCGGCTGGTCCGCCGGCAGACCCCGGATCACGTCACCGGTGCGCGGCGTCCCGGGATAGCCGTGGGCCGCCATCACCACTCCCAGCGCAGTGCGTCGGTCCCACTGCAGTTCCATAGTGTCCAGACCGCCGGAGGTGCCGGGCTCGGTGGCGGCCATCAGCACCTCGAGCAGGTCGGTCTTGAGCCGCATCAGGATAGGCTGTGTCTCCGGGTCCCCCAGGCGGCAGTTGAATTCGAGCGTCTTGAGTTGGCCCGTCTTGCTCACCATCAGCCCGGCATACAGGAAACCGGTGTATTCGATGCCATCCTTTTCCATGCCGCGCAGGGTGGGCAGGATGATCTCGCGCATGGCGCGGGCATGCACCGTGGGCGTGACCACCGGCGCCGGCGAGTAGGCGCCCATGCCGCCTGTGTTGGGGCCCTGATCGCCGTCGAGCAGGCGCTTGTGGTCCTGGCTGGTGGCCAGGGCCAGGGCGTTCTTGCCGTCGCACACGACCATGAAGCTGGCCTCCTCGCCTTCGAGGTACTCCTCGATGACGACCCGGGCACCGCCGTCTGGCTGGGCATCGGCCGGCAGCATCTGGTCGATGGCCGCGTGGGCCTCGCCCAGCGACATCGCCACGACCACGCCTTTTCCGGCGGCCAGGCCATCGGCCTTGACCACGATCGGGGCGCCTGCCGCCTGTACATGGGCATGCGCCGACGCCCGTTCGGAGAAGGTGGCATGGGCGGCCGTGGGAATGCCGTGGCGCACCATGAAGGCCTTGGAAAATGCCTTGGAGCTCTCCAGCTGGGCCGCAGCGCGCGTCGGGCCGAAGATGCGCAGGCCGTGGGCGCGGAACTCATCCACCACCCCTGCGGCCAGCGGGGCCTCGGGGCCCACCACCGTGAGGCCGATCTTTTCCTGCTGGGCCCAGGCCCGCAGCTGGGTGATATCGGTGACGGGCAGGTTGCTGAGACCGTCCGCCCGGGCCGTGCCACCGTTGCCGGGTGCCACATGGACGATTTCCACCTTGGGCGATTGCGACAGTTTCCAGGCCAGGGCATGTTCACGCCCGCCACCGCCAATGACGAGCACCTTCATAGTGCGGCGTTGTGGTAGACGGCCTGGACGTCGTCCAGGTCTTCCAGCACATCGAGCAGTTTCTGCATGCGGGCGGCGTCCTCGCCGGCCAGTTCGACCAGATTTTCCGGGCGCATGGTGGCCTCGGCCACCTCAGCCTTCATGCCGGCACCTTCCAGTGCCTGGCGGGTCTTTTCGAGGTCTGCGGGCTGCGTCAGCACCTCGATGGCGCCGTCGTCGTCGACCAGCACGTCATCGGCGCCCGCCTCCAGGGCCAACTCCATGACCTTGTCCTCGCTGGTACCGGGCGCGTAGACCAGCTGACCGCAATGGCGGAACTGGAACGCAACCGACCCCTCGGTGCCCATGTTTCCACCGTGTTTGCTGAATGCATGGCGCACTTCGGCCACGGTACGCACCCGGTTGTCGGTCATGGTGTCGACGATGATCGCGGCGCCCCCGATGCCGTAGCCTTCGTAGCGGATTTCCTCGTAGTTGACGCCTTCCAGGTTGCCGGTGGCCTTGTCGATGTTGCGCTTGATGGTGTCGGCCGGCATGTTGGCAGCCTTGGCCTTTTCGACCGCCAGACGCAGCCGTGGGTTGATGCCCAGATCGCCCCCGCCAGCGCGGGCGGCGACCATGATTTCACGGATGACACGGGTCCAGATCTTTCCCCGCTTTTCGTCCTGCCGGCCCTTGCGGTGCTGAATATTGGCCCATTTGCTGTGTCCTGCCACGCGAAATCCTTCAAAAAATTCGTTACCCTAGAGGTTCGATTGTACTTTTCGGGACATTCATGACGGACCCCTTCCTCATTGGCCAGCGCGACACCATCACCTGCACCCTGCGGCCAGACAAGTCCAACCGCCATGGCCTGATCACCGGCGCCACCGGCACCGGCAAGACCATCACGCTGCAAACCATGGCCGAGGCGTTTTCACGCGCCGGCGTGCCGGTGTTCATGGCCGACGTCAAGGGGGACCTCACGGGCATCTCGCAGGTCGGAAAGATCGGCGACAAGCTTGCCAAGATACTCAAGGAACGCGGCCTGGAGACGCCCGAATTCAGCGCCTTTCCTGTCACGCTGTGGGACGTCTTCGGCGAGCAGGGCCACCCGGTGCGTGCCACGGTCAGCGACCTCGGCCCGCTGCTGCTGGCGCGCATGCTGAACCTGAACGAGACCCAGGCCGGGGTGTTGCAGCTGGTGTTCAAGATCGCCGACGACGAAGGCATGCTGCTGCTGGACATGAAGGACCTGCGGGCCATGTGCCAGATGGTGGGCGACAACGCCTCCGAGTTCACCACCGAATACGGCAACATCAGTGCGGCCAGCATCGGGGCCATCCAGCGCGGCCTGATGCAGATCGAGTCCCAGGGGGGCGACAAGTTCTTCGGCGAGCCCATGCTCAACATCGAGGACTTCATGCAGACGGACGGCTCCGGCAAGGGGGTGGTCAACATCCTGGCGGCCGACAAGCTCATGACCTCCCCCCGCCTGTACGCCACATTCCTGCTGTGGATGCTCAGCGAGCTGTTCGAGGCCCTGCCCGAGGTGGGCGACCTCGACAAGCCCAAGCTGGTGTACTTCTTCGACGAGGCGCATCTGCTGTTCGCCGATGCGCCCAAGGCGCTGATCGAGCGCATCGAGCTGGTGGTGCGCCTGGTGCGCAGCAAGGGCGTGGGCGTGTTCTTCGTCACCCAGAACCCGCTGGACATTCCCGACACCGTGCTGGCACAGCTCGGCAACCGGGTGCAGCACGCCCTGCGCGCCTTCACGCCGCGGGACCAGAAGGCGGTGAAGTCCGCCGCCGAAACCATGCGGCAGAACCCGCAGCTCGACATCGAGACCGCCATCACCGAGCTCGGGGTGGGTGAGGCACTGGTCAGTTTCCTGGATGAAAAAGGCCGCCCCGGCATCACGGAACGGGTGTACATCCTGCCGCCAGCCAGCCAGATCGGGCCGATCAATGCCGCCCAGCGCAAGACCCTGATCGCGGAATCCATCGTGGCCGGGGCCTACGAGAAGGCAGTTGACCGCGAATCCGCGTTCGAGGCGATCAAGGGTCGCACGCAGGCGCGGATGGCCGACACCGCCACCGCCCAGCAGAAGACCGAGGCCATGGGCAAGACCATCGCCCGCCAGGGTGGCGCGGCAGCGGCGCCCGACGCAGCGCCCGCACCCGCCGAATCGTCCGGCGGCAGTCTGCTGGACTCGCTGGGCAGCCTGCTCGGTGGCGGTGCGCGACGCACGCGGGCCAGCGCCGGCGAGCAGTTGTTCAAGAGCGCTGCAAGCGCGGTCGGTCGTGAAGTCGGCCGCCAGATCATCCGCGGGGTGCTGGGCGGCATTTTCGGCGGCAAACGCTGAGCCGCGCCCGGCAACAGCCTTCCCTTTTTCTTTATCCAAGGACCCCCTCTCACCATGACCGACCTGTCATCGATCGACAACCTGCATGTGATCAATCATCCTCTGGTGCAGCACAAGCTGACCCTGATGCGCAACAAGGAGGCCAGCACCAACAGCTTTCGCCGCCTGCTCAACGAATTGAGCATGCTGATGGCCTACGAAGTCACGCGCGACATGGCCACCCAGGAGGTCGAGATCGAGACCCCGCTGGAAAAGATGAACGCCCGCATGATCGACGGCAAGAAGCTGGTCCTGGTGTCCATCCTGCGCGCCGGCAACGGCATCCTGGACGGCATGCTCACCGTGGTGCCCGGTGCGCGTGTGGGCCACATCGGCCTGTACCGCGACCCGAAGACGCTGGAGGCCGTCGAGTACTACTTCAAGATGCCGCAGGACATGCACGAACGGGACGTGGTGGTGGTCGATCCGATGCTGGCGACCGGAAACTCCGCCGTTGCAGCCATCGACCGGGTGAAGGCGCTCCAGCCGAAATCCGTCAAGTTCATGTGCCTGCTCACCTGCCCCGAAGGCGTGAAGACCCTGCATGCCGCGCACCCCGACGTGGCCATCTACACCGCAGCCGTGGACCGGCAACTCAACGACCACGGCTATATCCTGCCAGGGCTGGGAGATGCCGGCGACCGTATCTTCGGGACGCAGTAAGGCCCTCAGGACGGTTGTACCGGCGACGCGAGCACGGTCTTCAGCACCATGTCCACCAGCAGCGATTCGGCCGCCACAAAGTCCTGTTCCTCCAGGGCCGGCTTGCCCAGCACCAGGCAGATCTGGCTGGCAAAGTCGGCATAGGCCTGGGTGGAGGCCCACAGGACCACCATCAGATGGGCCGCATCGACCGGGCGGCACAGGCCCTGCTCTGCCCAGTGGTTGAACACCGCAATGTCGGCCTGCAATGCCGGCAACACGCGGTCACGGATCTCCTGCGCAAAAAGGGGCGTGCCGGAGATCACTTCGTTGGCATAGACACGGGAGTCATACGGATGGTCCCGCGAGAAGCGCAGCTTGCCTGCGATGTACTTGCGCAGTGCCGTGGCGGGGTCGTCGGCATGGTGGGTGATGGCCTCCATGTCGGACAGCCACACATCGAGCACGCCATGCAGCACCCGACGGTACAGGCCTTCCTTGCTGCCGAAGTAATACAACAGATTCTGCTTGGCGGTGCCGACCTCGCGGGCGATATGGTCCAGCGACACACCGCCGAAACCGCGCACCGCAAACAGGCGCTTGGCCGCGTCCAGGATTTCCTGTTCCAGCCGTTCCCGGTTGTCGCTGCGGCTCTCCCTGCCAGGCGCATTCTTGGAACTCTTGGACATAAGCCCGCATGTTAGCCGCTTGCCCATGGCACCCTTGGCGCGAGTCTTGCTTGGAAGCGGGATGGGGTAAACCCCAGTGGCAATCCCGGCGGGGATGCCTTTCAATCGCTTTTGTGTTTACCACTTGGTAAGTTTTGATTCCCCAGCAGCCCGTGAAAGCCACACCATGATCCCCACTGCTTCCGACGGCCCTGGCGGGCAGGATGTCCGACCAGCCCGCCTGACACCTGCCCAATACGCGCAGAACTTCTGCGACGCCCATCCACCCCTGACGCTGGCTCAGGCCCGTATCGAGGCGGACCGGTGTTACTACTGTTTTGAAGCGCCCTGCCAGACGGCCTGCCCGACCGGCATCGATGTCCCCAGCTTCATCCAGCGCATTGCCGACGGCAATATCCGCGGCTCGGCCCACGCCATCCTGAGCGCCAACCCGCTGGGCGGCATGTGCGCACGGGTCTGCCCCACCGAGGTACTGTGTGAACAGGCCTGCGTGCGCAACACCCACGAAGACAAGCCGGTGGAGATCGGCCAGCTGCAGCGCTACGCGACCGACGCCTACTTCGCCCAGCCCGGCGCGCCCCTGTTCACCCGCGCACCTGCCACCGGACGGCGCGTGGCGGTCGTCGGTGCCGGGCCCGCCGGTCTGGCCTGCGCCCACGGACTGGCCCGCCTCGGCCACGAGGTGGTGGTCCTGGACGCCAACACCAAGCCCGGCGGCCTGAACGAATACGGCCTGGCCACCTACAAGACGGTCGACGACTTCGCCCAGAAAGAGGTCGCCTGGCTGCTGTCCATCGGCGGCATCGAGATCCGCCACAACACCCATGTCGGGCGCGATGTCAGCCTGGAAACACTGGCGTCCGATTTTGATGCGGTCTTCCTGGGCCTGGGACTGGCTGGCGTGAACGCCATCGGCATTGCCGAGCCGGCCGTGCAAGGCCTGCGCAACGCCGTCGAGTTCATCGCGCAATTGCGGCAGGCAAGCGACTATGCAACGGTGCCGGTCGGGCGCAAGGTGCTGGTCATCGGTGGCGGCATGACGGCAGTGGACGCCGCCGTGCAGTCCCGCAAACTCGGCGCCGACGAGGTGACCATGGTCTACCGGCGCGGCCCTCAGGACATGTCCGCCTCTGGCCACGAGCAGGAATGGGCACAGACCCACGGTGTCACCATCCGCCACTGGGCCGCACCCAGGGAAGTGCTGGCCGCAAACGGCCATGTGACCGGCATGCGCTTTGCCGCCACCCGGGTCGACGACGGCAAGCTGGTGGAGACCGGCGAGACCTTCACGCTGGCGGCCGACAGCATCCTCAAGGCCATCGGGCAGAGCTTCATGCCGGCGCCGCTGCAGGCACTGGTGGCGCTGGAAGGCGGCCGTATCCGCACCGACGCCGCCGGACGCACCTCCCACCCCAAGGTATGGGCCGGCGGTGACTGCCGCGTCGGCGGGCGGGACCTCACCGTCGAAGCGGTCGAACACGGCAAGGTGGCAGCCTTGTCGATCCATGCGGCGCTGGCCGCCACCACCGGAGCCTGACACCATGGCCAACCTGCACACCGAATTCCTGGGCATCCACAGCCCCAATCCGTTCTGGCTCGCATCTGCCCCCCCGACCGACAAGGAGTACAACGTCGTGCGCGCCTTCGAGGCCGGCTGGGGCGGCGTGGTCTGGAAGACTCTGGGCGAAGACCCGCCGGTGGTCAACGTGCACGGGCCCCGCTACACGGCGCTGATGGGCGGCGACCGGCGCGTGATCGGTTTCAACAACATCGAACTGATCACCGACCGGCCGCTGCAGACCAACCTGGACGAGATCCGGCGCGTCAAGCGCGCCTGGCCGGACCGTGCCATGGTGGTGTCCCTGATGGTGCCCTGCGAGGAACAGTCCTGGAAACGCATCCTGCCGATGGTGGAGGACACCGGGTGCGATGGCATCGAGCTCAATTTCGGCTGCCCCCACGGCATGAGCGAGCGCGGCATGGGCTCGTCGGTCGGCCAGGTGCCGGAATACATCGAGATGGTGGCGCGCTGGTGCAAGCATTATTCGAAGCTGCCGGTGATCGTGAAGCTGACGCCCAACATCACCGACATCCGCTACCCGGCGCGCGCCGCCAAGGCCGGGGGGGCCGACGCGGTCTCTCTGATCAACACCATCAATTCCGTCATGGCGGTGAACCTGGAGACCATGACCATGGTGCCCAGCGTGGGCCCCCAGGGCTCGCACGGCGGGTATTGCGGCACGGCCGTGAAACCGATCGCGCTCAACATGGTGGCCGAGATCGCGCGGGACCCGCAGACCGCAGGCCTGCCGATCTCGGGCATTGGCGGCATCAATACCTGGCGCGATGCGGCCGAGTTCATCGCCTTGGGCAGCGGCACGGTGCAGGTGTGCACCGCCGCCATGGTGTACGGCTTCAAGATCGTGCAGGACATGTGCAGCGGCCTGTCCAACTTCATGGATTCGCAGGGCTACACCAGCGTTGCGCAGATGGTCGGCAAGGCCGTGCCGAGTGTCACCGGGTGGAGCAACCTGAACCTGAACCATGTCGAGAAAGCCGTCATCCACCAGGACAACTGCATCCAGTGCGGACGTTGCTACGCGGCCTGCGAGGACACCTCGCACCAGGCGATCACCGCCACGAAGGACGGCCGGCGCCACTTCGAGATCAAGGAAGAGGAATGCGTGGGCTGCAACCTGTGTGTCTCGATCTGCCCGGTGCCGGACGCCTTGAGCATGCGCACCCTGAAGCCCGGCGAAGTCGACAAACGCACCGGCAAGACCGTCTCGGCCGACTACGCCAACTGGACCACCCACCCGAACAACCCCATGAGCCCGGCATTCAAGGCCCCTGCCGGCGCCGGCGTTCCGGCCTGAGGCCTATCATCCCTGTACATTTGCAACCCCGGAGATTTTCATGACAACGATCCTCATTCGCGGCGGCACGGTCGTTAACGCCGACCAGCAGTTCCGCGCCGATGTCTTGTGCGTGGATGGCAAGATCGCCAGCGTCGCGGAGGGGCTGGCGACGCCTGCCGGCGCCCAGGTCGTCGACGCTGGCGGCCAGTACGTCATGCCCGGCGGCATCGACCCCCATACCCACATGCAGTTGCCGTTCATGGGTTCGGTCACCATGGACGACTTCTTCACCGGCACGGCGGCCGGACTGGCGGGCGGCACCACCTCCATCATCGACTTCGTCATCCCCAACCCCCATCAGCCGCTGATGGAGGCCTACAGGACCTGGCGCGGCTGGGCCGAGAAGTCCGCAGCCGATTACAGCTTTCACGTGGCCGTGACCTGGTGGAGCGACTCGGTGGCGGCCGACATGGGCACGCTGGTGCGGGAGGAAGGCGTGAACAGCTTCAAGCATTTCATGGCCTACAAGAACGCCATCATGTGCAGCGACGAGACGCTGGTGAACAGCTTCAAGCGGGCGCTGGAGCTCGGCGCCATGCCCACGGTGCATGCCGAGAACGGCGAACTGGTGTTCCTGCTGCAACAGGAGATGGCCCGCATGGGCATCACCGGCCCCGAGGGCCATCCGCTGTCGCGCCCGGCCGGCGTCGAGGGCGAGGCCGCCAACCGCGCGATCGCGATCGCCGATGTGCTGGGGGTTCCGATCTACATCGTGCATGTGTCCTGCATCGAGGCCGCCGAAGCGGTGGCCCGGGCCCGTGCGCGCGGCCAACGGGTCTACGGCGAAGTGCTGGCAGGCCACCTGGTGATCGACGACTCGGTCTACCGCAACCCCGACTTCGCCACCGCTGCCGGTTACGTGATGAGCCCGCCGTTCCGCCCCAAGGGCAACCAGGAATTCCTCTGGCGCGGTCTGCAGTCCGGCAATCTGCACACCACGGCCACCGACCACTGCACCTTCTGCGCCGAGCAGAAGGCTGCCGGCAAGGACGACTTCAGCAAGATCCCCAACGGCTGCGGCGGCATCGAGGAGCGCCTGGCGGTGATCTGGGAACACGGCGTGAACACCGGCCGGCTGACCCCCAGCGAATTCGTGGCCATCACCTCGGCCAATACCGCGAAGCTGTTCAACATCTACCCGCAGAAAGGCTGCATCGCGCCGGGTGCGGATGCCGATGTGGTGGTGTGGGACCCGCAGGGCACCAAGACGCTGTCGGCCAAGACGCAATTCAGCAAGGGTGACTTCAACGTGTTCGAAGGCATGAGCGTGCGGGGCATACCGAGCCACACGCTGAGCCAGGGCCGGCTGGTGTACGTGCAGGGCGACCTGCGGGCCACTGCCGGCAGCGGGCGCTACATCAAGCGCCCGGCCTTTGGCGCCAACTTCGAGGCGGCCCACAAGCGCCTGGAAACCCACAAGCCGACCGCCGTGGCGCGCTGAACCGGCCCCCCCCCGAAGCATTTCCAGGAGCAACACCATGAACGCTGCAGTGGCAGAGAGCACCGCCAACCCGACGATCGACGGCCTGCGCATCAACGGCGACCGATTGTGGAAGTCCCTGATGGAACTCGCGAGGATCGGCGCCACCGAGAAGGGTGGCGTGTGCCGCCTGACCCTCACCGATCTGGACAAGCAGGGCCGTGACCTGGTCATCGGCTGGGCCCGCGAGGCTGGCATGTCGGTGGTGATCGACAAGATCGGCAACGGTTTCATGCGCCGGCCCGGGCGCAACAACACCCTGCCACCCATCATGACCGGCAGCCACATCGACACCCAGCCCACCGGCGGCAAGTTCGACGGCAACTACGGCGTGCTGGCTGGCATCGAGGTGGTGCGCACCCTGAACGACCACGGCATCGAGACCGAAGCACCGATCGAGGTCGCCTTCTGGACCAACGAAGAAGGCTCGCGCTTCGTGCCTGTCATGATGGGCTCGGGCGTGTTCGCCAAGGCCTTCACGCTGGAGCATGCCTACGCGGCGCGGGACACTGCCGGCAAGTCGGTCAAGGAGGAGCTCGAGCGCATCGGCTACATCGGCGCCGAGGAGCCGGGTGAGCACCCGATCGGCGCCTATTTCGAGACCCATATCGAACAGGGCCCGGTGCTGGAGGACAACAAGAAGACCATCGGCGTGGTGTCCGGCGTGCTGGGCATCCGCTGGTTCGACTGCACCGTGACCGGCATGGAAGCCCATGCCGGCCCGACCCCGATGGCCCTGCGCAAGGACGCGCTGCAGGTCGCCACCCATCTGATGCAGGAGGTGGTGGCCGCCGCCCTGCGCCACAAGCCGCATGGCCGCGGCACGGTGGGCATGGTGCAGGTTCACCCCAACAGCCGCAACGTGATCCCGGGGCGGGTGAAGTTCTCGATCGACCTGCGCAACGCGACCGACGCGCTGGTCGACACGATGGTCGATGAGGTCAAGGCCTATGCGGAGCAGCTCAGCAAGGACAGCGGCCTGGCGATCAAGATCGAACTGGTGTCGAGTTATCCGGCGCAGATCTTCCACGATGACTGCGTCGACGCGGTCGCTCGCGCAGCCGCCAAGCTCGGTTACTCCAACATGCCGGCTGTCTCGGGCGCGGGCCACGACGCGGTCTACATGGCGCAGCTGGCACCGGCCGGTATGATCTTCATCCCCTGCAAGGACGGCATCAGCCACAATGAGATCGAAGATGCCCAGCCGGAACACATCACGGCCGGCTGCAACGTGCTGCTGCATGCCATGCTGGAACGCGCCGGCACCTGATTTGCAATACCTCCCCTGTCCACCACCCCAAGGAGAACCTGCCCCCATGTCCACACTGAATCGCCGCCACCTGGTGGCCCTGGCCGCCGCCCTGGCCACCATGACCCCCGGCCTCGCGCTGGCCCAGGCCAAGATCAAGGTCGCCGGTATCTATACCGTGCCTTTCGAGCAGCAATGGGCCGGGCGCCTGCATACCGCGCTGAAGGCCGCCGAGGCCCGTGGCGATATCGAGTACAAGGCCAGCGAGAACGTCTCGAACGCCGACTACGAACGCGTCATGCGCGAATACGCCACGGCTGGCAATGTGCTGATCGTCGGTGAGGCCTTCGGGGTCGAGGCCGCGGCGCGCAAGGTGGCCAAGGACTTTCCCAAGGTCTCCTTCCTGATGGGGTCCTCGGGCAAGCCGCAGGCGCCCAACTTCAGCGTGTTCGACAACTACATCCAGGAGCCTGCCTACCTGTCGGGCATGATTGCCGGCGGCATGTCCAAGAGCAACAAGATCGGCATGGTCGGCGGTTTCCCGATCCCCGAGGTCAACCGGCTGATGAACGCCTTCATGGCCGGCGCCAAGGAAACCAATCCCAAGGTGGAATTCAGCGTCAGCTTCATCAACAGCTGGTTCGACCCGCCCAAGGCCAAGGAAGCTGCCTTCGCGATGATCGACAAGGGCGCCGACGTGCTGTATGCCGAGCGCTTCGGCGTCAGCGATGCAGCCAAGGAAAAAGGCAAGCTGGCCATCGGCAACGTGATCAACACCCAGGACAAGTACCCCGACACCGTGGTGTCGTCCGCGATCTGGCATTTCGAGCCCTCAGCCAACCGGGCCATCAAGATGGTCAAGGACGGCAAGTTCACCGCCGAGGATTACGGCCCCTACTCGATGATGAAGCACAAGGGCTCCTCGCTCGCCCCGCTGGGCACCTTCGAGAAGAAGATACCGGCAGATGTGGTGGCCAAGATGCGCGCCAAGGAGAAAGCCATCCTCGATGGCAAGTTCACCGTCAAGGTGGACGACAACCAGCCCAAGTCCACCTCCAAGTAGGCGGGCTGCCGGCCACCTGCGGACACCCCTGCACCGGGGTGTCTTTTTTTTGGTGCGCCCAGCATGGGCGCACTCCTGCGGGTGCAAGTCTCGCCGTAAGTTGATCACAGCGAACGAAGTGAAGCGCAACTGCATGAGGGCGACCGAGTGTGGGAAGGAAGCGTGGAG
>Ga0247831_1002170_pt1 | contig 33164 bp, 27 predicted proteins | sample LaCruzMarch2015__9_FD_192406 | JGI IMG/M metagenome (GOLD analysis project Ga0247831, IMG submission 192406) | Freshwater microbial communities from meromictic Lake La Cruz, Castile-La Mancha, Spain - LaCruzMarch2015_1m | ecosystem: Environmental > Aquatic > Freshwater > Lake | place: Spain...
GGGCCATATGCCTCCTCCACAGGAATATGTACCGTTTTTTTCTCGCCAATAGCCATGCCAGTTACCCCTAAATCGAATCCCACGATAACCATTCCACTACCAACTTGAAATTCTAAAGGCTCTCGCCCTTCCGAACTATCGAACAACATACCATCGCTTAGCGTTCCTTTATAATGTACAGCTACATTATCGCCTGATTTTACCATTTTTTATCTTAAATTATGAATTTATAATGATGAATGATTAGATTGAAAAGTATGAGAAATAGGATAATCGTAAAGATAATTTATAAATTTTAGTTCATAATCTTTTTTAGTATGCTCTAGCAAAAACCACACGCTTGTTTGAAGGGTTTCCTGTAAGTATGCATTTTCCTTCTTCCTCTACCGCATCCAAAGGAATACAACGAATAGTTGCTTTTGTCAAATCCTTGATTTTATCTTCGGTTTCCGAAGTTCCATCCCAGTGACAAAGTAAAAACCCGCCTTTTTCAATTTGTTCTTCAAATTCTTCCCAAGTATCAATTTTAAACATATTTTCTTGACGGAACTTAAACGCTTTCTGATAAATGGCCGATTGAATTTCGTCGAGTAAATCTTTAACATAACTCGCAACTCCTTCTAACTGGCGAGTTTCTTTTGTGAGCGTATCACGACGAGCAACTTCAATCTGCCCAGCTTGTAAATCTCTCATACCAATAGCCATTCTAATTGGAACCCCTTTTAACTCATATTCGGCAAACTTCCAGCCTGGCTTATAATTTTCATTATCATCATATTTTACAGAAACACCATAAGATTTCAACTCATCAATGACAGGTTTTAAGGCAAACTTGAATGCATCGGGTTCTAATTCTTTGTTTGGAATCGGAACAATAACTACCTGATACGGAGCTAATTTTGGTGGAAGTACCAAACCTAAATCATCAGAATGAGCCATAATCAATGCTCCCATCAAACGTGTACTTACGCCCCAAGAAGTTCCCCAAACGTGTTCGAGTTTACCTTCTTTATTTTGAAATTTCACATCAAATGCTTTCGCAAAATTCTGACCTAAAAAGTGCGATGTTCCCGCTTGTAAGGCTTTTCCATCTTGCATCATAGCTTCAATACATAATGTTTGGTCTGCACCAGCAAAACGCTCATTGGCCGATTTAAAACCTTTGATTACAGGCACTGACATCCATTCCTCGACAAAACTGGCATAAACATCCAACATTTGTTTTGTTTCATCCATTGCTTCTTTTTCGGTAGCATGAGCGGTATGGCCTTCTTGCCATAAAAACTCAGCCGTACGTAAAAACATACGGGTACGCATTTCCCAACGAACAACGTTTGCCCATTGATTTATCAAAATTGGCAAATCACGATGCGATTGAACCCAATTTTTATATGTATTCCAAATAATAGCTTCACTTGTCGGACGTACAATTAATTCTTCTTCTAACTTGGCTTCAGGGTCAACTATTAGTTTTCCAGGATTATTCGGATCTGATTTCAAACGATAATGCGTGACTACTGCACATTCTTTGGCAAAACCTTCTGCATTTTTTTCTTCTGCTTCAAATAAACTTTTTGGCACAAAAAGCGGAAAATAAGCATTTGTATGACCTGTTTCTTTAAACATATCATCCAATGCTCGTTGCATTTTTTCCCAAATAGAATAACCATAAGGTTTGATTACCATACAACCACGTACAGCAGAATTTTCGGCTAAATCTGCCCGTTTTACAAGTTCGTTGTACCACTCCGAGTAGTTTTCACTACGTTTTGGAAGTCCTTTACTCATGTTTTTTTGATGAAAAATGTAGAATTAAGAAGTAAGAATGAATTTGAACAAATTTAATTACCGTTCAACACCACATTTCTTATTTTTAATAAGTTATTTTAATTAAATTGAATTTTTGATGTAATTAATATGTTTTATTGATATTAAAATCCAATTAAGAATCAGTTTAGTTAAAAATATTATAAGATATTAATGATCAAACAGATTGCAAAGATAGGTTTTTATATTAAGTTTGTAAAATAATGTTACTATTCTATAATTGTTTCTTTAAATGGTAATTTTATAAAATAATGTGATTTTAGGAAATGAAAAAAATATTTTAAAGAACGTACAACCATTTCCTATACTATCGCATCTCATACATAGAAATGTTTAAAGCCCATATCTAAATAATAGAAAAATGAACACTTTCAAATCAATAAAATATTTATCGGTAGCAGTTCTTTTGAGTGCATGGGGATGTAATTCATCCAAGCAACTTGCCACCAATGGTGAATATGATGATACTTATGGCTCATCGAAAGATGCTCCACAAGTAGCTTATGCACCACTACAAACGCCTGAATACGTTGAAAACCAACGTTATCAACCAGAGGAGCCACAGATACAAGGCCAAGAAAACGCAACTGGCACTGATGAATACTATGATGAAAATTATTTAAACTCTCGTAAAGTAAATCGTACTAATAATGGCGGTACTGGCTACAATTCTGGGTTTGCTAATGGCTATCAATCAGGTTGGAATGATTATGCTTGGAGTCAGCCTGTTGGTTGGTCAAGTCCATTCAATCGTTTTGGCTATGGAAATGGCTTTGGCGGTTATGGTGGTGGCTTCGGTGGTTATGGTAGTGGATTTGGAAATAGTTTTGGCACTAGCCTTGGCTTTGGAGGATTCAATCGTTTCTATGACCCATTCATGATTGGAAGCTACGGATATAATTCGTTTTATAGTCCTTACAACTCTTTCAGTAGTCCTTTTGGCTTTAACTCATTCTATAGTCCTTATAGCTCATTCTATAGCCCATATAGTTATTATTCTTATGGTGGCTACTATGACCGTTTCGGTGGTTTTGGCAATAATTATTACACAAATAATTATTATAACAACATCACATCAAATGTTAATGGTGTCAGTGATAGTCGTGTACGTACCTATGGCCCACGTGATGGCGGTAGTGGTTCGAGCACCTATAATCGTGGATTTACAAATTCAGCTGTAAACAACGGTGTAAATACAGCTGACGGTCGTTATGGCACAACAAACGGTCGTGCTGGTAGTACCGACGCATCTTCAAGAAGAGGTAACGGTAGTTCATCATGGAATGGCAGTTCGGCAAACAATGAATATAACAGAGGTAACTCACGCAGCGTTGGTGGAAGTACCAATAGTTCAAGTACCTCAAATGATACATACTACGCTCGTCCACGTAGAAATGGCAATACAGAAGGAGGATCATATTCAAATTCGGGCAATAGTAGCACAAATAGCAATTCATCTGGTGGATATAACTATTCACGTCCTTCGGGAACAAGTCGTTCATCTGAGAGTGGTTGGTCAAGTGGAAGTGGCAACACTTCAAACTCAAATAATTCGAGAGGTTCGTCTACACAATCATCTGGCTGGAGCAATAGCGGAAGCAGTAGCTCAAGCTCTATTGGTAATAGCAGTGGATCAAGTAACAGTGGCTCAAGTAGCTCTGGTGCTAGCAGCGGAAGTAGCCGTGGGCCAAGATAATTGATTTAGGTTTGTTCAGACTCTTTATTGAGATATTTTAAGAATCCATTCGAGAACCTCGCTGAATCATAGCGTTTGGCGAGGTTTTCTATTAAAACTAAGCTAAGTAAACATTACCTTTTCTATGAAGTAATTATACTAAAGATTATAAATCTGGTTTATTTTTCTTCAAACTTCAGTATTACTACAATGAAGATTACACAAATTTTTATGGCCTCTGCTTTGATTTTGGGAGGAATAGAAGCACAAGCACAATTAACGCTGGGTGGGCATTTTTATGGAGAAGACGCTTTTAGATATTCACAATCTAAAGTAACCGGTTCTGCTCGAATGCAGGGCATGGGTGGAAGTTATACAGCACTAGGAGCCGATGCAGGAAATGCTTCATCGAACCCTGCTGGTCTGGGTTTTTATAATCGTTCGGAGTTGAGTATCACTCCAATTTTCAATTCAATCAATACTTCTTCGCTCTATGCCGGTTCTACTAGCAAGGCAAATACTTCCAATGCAAATATTGGTCAGTTAGGGCTCATAATGAATAGTGGAGGAAACGGAACACGTAAAAAGCGTTCAAGTTTTGCTGTAACTTATTCAAAACGAGTGAACTTATTATCGAATTTTAATTATGCTGGACAGAACAACAGAAGTTCGATGGGTAACTATTTCACTGAAAAAGCAAACTCTTTAAATGTAAGTGCAAAAACACTCGATGATGAATTTGATAAAAATACAGCAACGGCTAATTACCCAGAAGGAATGTATTATTGGGCATATATGATAGATCCTGATAGTAAAAACGATACTAAGTACACACCAGCTGAGACAAGTTTGCCAGTCAATCAAACAGGTAATAATTCAAGTACAGGCAATCAAAGTCAATGGAATTTGGCGTATGGTGTAAACTATGATGACAAAATTTATTTAGGTTTTAACATGGGTTTAGTGAGACTCAACTACGAGAACTTAAATAATTATTCAGAACAGTTTCCAAAAGGAAAAATTTTTAATGGCTTTGATTATAAAGAAGATTTGACTTCGAATGGTAGTGGAATCCATTTAGGTGTAGGTGGGATTTTCAAGGTCACTGATAATATCAGTTTAGGTGCAAATATCACTTCGCCTTCATGGATAACAGTGAATGAGGTCTTTAATTCGAGTATTTCTATTAAAACTACATTTTTTAAACCTGATTATTCGGAGGTAAGAACGCGTGAAAATGAATTTTCATATAATATTATAACTCCGCTCAAAGCAAGTGGTGGTGCTACTTTCTTTCTTCCTGGAAAAAAAGGATTTATTACAGCCGATGCAGAATACGTGGCATATACAGGAATGAGTATTAAATATGCAAGTTATGATAACAATGGTTATATAACTGCTTATGATAAAACAACAAAAGAAGATAATAAAATAAAGAACACTTATAAAGATGCAGTAAACTTAAAAGCAGGAGCAGAATATCGTTTTGAAAATATCAGATTAAGACTCGGTGCAAAATTTATGCCTGACCCTTACAAACAAAAATCTAATAATCTCGACCGTTCACAGATGATTTATAGTGGAGGTATTGGTTATCGTTCGGCTAAGTTTTTTGTTGATTTAGCAGGAATATTCAATACATACAATACTGCCTATACGCCTTATGAATTGGCTAATACAGCCAATTATGCCTCAGCAAATGTCACTAATAGCCTAAAGAGTTTTGTGATTTCGGTTGGCACGTTCTTCTAATTCAAACCTCTTCTAGTGTTTCAACTAAAAATGCCCTAATAATTAACAATTTAGCTTTTAGGGCATTTTTGGTTTTGTTTTCGTCACTTTTATTACTGATTTTTCGTTTTACGCCCTTCAATGTTAGTCCACCTTTATCGGCATTAACGATAATATTTCTTAAAATCTCAATATCTTTCTCCGTAATTTGGCGGTCTTGCCCATTTCGTTTAAATCTGAGATTAAATTTTTTTTCGTAAAATCTAATTCGTGAGATATTTACATCCAACATTTCAGCAACTTCTGAAGTGCTATAATAAAGTTTAGTCATCGGAGAATAGCAAAATAATATTTCAATGCCCAAATCTAAACCTTTTTTATTAAAAAACTATATTTTAAGTCTATCTAACTAACACCTGACGTTTTTCTAAACTTTCAATTAGCTTGGCTAATTTATCATTTGCTATTTCTGTTTTATTAAAATCATTGCCACGGATATAGACTTTTTGGAGTTTATTGAGAGCAATTAAACCTTCGGGAATTTCAACAATTTCATTATGCGTAATATCAAATTCTTCTAAATCTTTCAACTGATAAACTTTCTCTGGGAAAACTTTGAAGAGATTATATCCAATATCCAAAAGTTTGAGATTAGGCAAATTCGGTAAAAAATTCAGCCGATTATGATGAGCATAAAGGAATTGAAGTTTGGGCATTTTACTGATTTCTTCTGGCAAATTCCAAAGCTGATTATTGGCAAGTGCCAGCGTTTTTAGGCTTGATAATTGACAAACTTCTATCGGTAAAAATTGCAAATCATTGTAATAAAGATCCAGTTCTTCTAAATTCTTCAATTTACTGATTGATTTTGGAAGTGTTGAAGTTCGGACATTATATAAATTAAGGGCTTTCAGATTTGTCATTCTCTTAAAATCATTCTTTGCAAATTTTATTGGGTTATTACCAAGAAATAAAATTTCTAAATTTTGATTTTTTTTCAAAGATTTGGGAAGTTTAGTAAGTCCTGTAAATTGAATATTTAGGTCTTTAATATGCTTATTTTTCTTGAACTTAAATTTACTATATTCAATGTAATTTCCACTTAAACTCAATAATTTCAGATTTTGCAAAGTCCAAATGCTTTTAGGAATTGCTTTAATATAATTGTCTGATAAGTCTAATTTTTCCAAATTTTTAAATTTAAAAACAACTTCGGGAAAATCTAACAAATTTAATCGATTCAACATCAAGGTTTTAACCGTATCAGGTTGATTACAGTTTTCAGCCATTTCAAGCGTTGAGATATATTTTTTACTAACTTTTTTCTGTCCTTTCCCAAAACCGAGTCCTAAATTAAAGCTTACATTCTTTCCAGTTTCGGCAAATAAATATTTATAACTTTTACAGAAATCTTCAGCAATGTTCAGAAATAATTCGGTTTGCTTTGGATTCAAGGTATCAAACACAAATTTTCGACCATTAAATACTCTATTATCAAAAGCATTATAACCATATACTAAATAATCTATCGCTCCACTCTGGTTTAAAAATATTTCAATAGGAATATTCTTAGTTTCTATGAGAGTAACAAAAGCATTATTTTTCTTTATGGCCTCACGCATAAAATCATTATTAATCCTTTTTTCATCAACCTCAAAACTTATTACGTCATTTGACCTTTCAATTGTTCGACTATTGCTTGCAGTTGGATATTTGACTTTAGCAGTTTTGTTGGTTAAAATTTCAGTATCAAATTTATCTCTTTGAAATACCTTTTGTTGTCCGAATGAAGAAAATGAACAAACACTCAGAATGAATAGCAGCTTTTTCATGTGCTTAATTAGATTTAGATTGAAATATAAATATAACTAAATAATTAGTTATAAATTGTGCTTTTTGTTAGATTTTATATTTCTCAAACAAATTCTTTTTAAGTATTTTTGATGTATAGAAAAAAGTTTACTTAGTTATGATTATCACACAATCAGGCAAAGCACCTGTAAACGGTATTGAGATTTATTACGAAACATTCGGAGGAAGGCAAAATCCAGCGATTTTACTCATTATGGGGCTTGACGCTCAATGTGTAATTTATGGCGAAAACATCATCAATCCATTGGTTGAGTCTGGTTTTTATGTAATACGTTTCGATAACCGAGATATTGGACTTTCGACATGGATGAATAATACTTGGCACAGAAGTCGCCCCTACTTACTCCAAGATATGGCAAAAGATTGCGTCGAATTACTTGATTTTCTACAAATCAAACAAGCTCATATTATCGGAGTTTCAATGGGTGGCATGATAGCTCAACACATTGCTATTGATTTTCCTGAAAAAGTTTTGAGTTTGACATCAATTATGTCTTCGGGTTTCACGCTTAACCCAACAACTGCAAGTAAATTTAGACAAAAACTTATATTTCGATTAGTACCTTTTCTTATCAAAAGATTTTATTTCAAAAATAAATATTCTGAACATAAAGTAAGTGTTGGCAGCTACATGGCGACTTATCGAAAATTACGAGGAAAACGCTTTGAGTTTAATGAAGCCTATTTTAGAGAAGTTTTTACAGAAAGTATCGAACAACGAAAGGGACAAAATCCAAGAGCAAGGTATCAGCAGTTTTGTGCGATTGTAGCTTCGGGCTCACGATTAAAAAAACTCGGTCAAATCAAAGTGCCAACTCTAGTAATACATGGCACTGACGACCCACTTGTCAATCCAAAACATGCTGAAATTTATGCTCCGCTAATACCAAATTCAAAACTTTTAATGATTGAAGGAATGGGGCATGAACTTCCAAAAGGTGCTTTAACGGACATTTTACCTGAAATAATAAGACATATTTCATAGCATATTAAGCTAAGTTATTATTTAATTTTACATTATATTTATTTATTCCAGAACTCTCAATAAGCCAGCCAGATCAGAAATCTGTCCTATACGGAAAAAACCTTTTTATTTAATAACCCTTCAAAAAATCCAATTTTTAAGCTATTTTTGTAGCTTAATTTCAGTGAATAGTTATTAGAATCTTAGATATTGGTCGAAATTTTACATGACCATTAACAAATTCCCAGTAACGAGTTTTCTAGTAATAAATAACCAGTAACAAATAACCAGCAAAATGACTTCGCACGAAATACGTAAAGCTTTTTTAGATTTTTTCAAAAGTAAAGGACATTTAATCGTTCCATCTGCACCTCTTGTAGCCAAAAATGACCCAACTTTGATGTTTAATAACTCAGGAATGGCTCAATTCAAAGACTTTTTCTTGGGAAATGGTACACCACCATCAAAACGTATTGCAGATACACAAAAATGTCTTCGTGTGAGTGGCAAGCACAACGATTTGGAAGATGTGGGTTTTGACACCTATCACCACACCATGTTTGAAATGCTCGGAAATTGGTCTTTTGGTGATTATTTTAAAAAAGAAGCCTTAGAATGGTCGTGGGAGTTATTAACGGAAGTCTATAAACTGCCAAAAGACAGAATCTATGTGTCGGTTTTTGAAGGTAGCGAAGAAGACGGCGTACCATTCGACCAAGAAGCATTTGATATTTGGAAAAGACTAATTGGCGATGAAAACCGTATTATTCTCGGTAATAAAAAAGATAATTTTTGGGAAATGGGCGATACTGGTCCATGTGGCCCTTGCTCGGAAATACATATAGATTTGCGTGACCAAGACGAAATTGACATAATTGGTGGAAAAGAATTAGTAAATAACGACCATCCTCAAGTAGTTGAGATTTGGAACAATGTATTTATGCAGTTTGAGCGAAAAGCTGACAAATCGTTGATTTCACTTCCATCCAAACACGTTGATACTGGTATGGGATTTGAGCGTTTATGTATGGCGATTCAAGGCAAAAAATCAAATTATGACACCGACGTATTCCAAAATACTATTCAAGTAATCGAGCAAATGTCGGGTTTAAAATATGGTGAAAACGGTACGCTTTCATCAGATAGCTACATTGATGTGGCGATGCGTGTAATAGCTGATCATCTGCGTGCGGTTGCTTTTACAATTGCCGATGGGCAGCTGCCATCCAATGCGAAAGCTGGTTATGTTGTTCGTCGTATTTTGCGTCGTGCAGTGCGTTATGGTTATTCATATTTAGGTTTTAATGAGCCATTTATGAGTAAACTTGTACCAGTTTTAGCAGACCAATTTGCGGATGTTTTCCCAGAATTGAAGGCTCAACAAGATTTTGTAACTCGAGTGGTGGAAGAAGAAGAAAAATCTTTCTTACGTACCTTAGAAACAGGTATCAGAAGATTTGAAGCACTCAATCCAGAAAGTGGAATTATCAGTGGAGATGTTGTATTTGAATTATCTGACACTTTTGGTTTTCCAGTTGATTTGACTGCCCTTTTAGCAAAAGAAAAAGGTTTAAAAATCGACGAGGCAGGTTTTGAGAAAGCATTATTAGAGCAAAAAACAAGGTCAAGAAAAGATTCTGCCAAAGAGGCAACCGATTGGATTGAGCTAAACGTAGGCAACGATTTAGATGGTGCGGCATTCCAGTTTGTGGGTTATGATGAAGTTTCGGCAGAAGCACAAATCATCAAATACCGCAAAGTAAAAACCAAAACTGGGGAAGAATACCACATTGTGCTTGACTGCACGCCATTTTATGCTGAAATGGGTGGACAAGTAGGCGACACTGGACATCTTATGATTGACAACCATTTGGTGAATATCAACGATACAAAGAAAGAGAACGACCTTTTTATTCATATTTCGGCTGATAAAAATATCGACGAAATCTTGCAAAATGCCGGAACGGTGATAGCAAATATCCACAAAGAACGCCGTGAGAAAATCAGAACTAATCACACCGTTACGCACTTAATGTTAGCGGCTATGCGTAAAGTTTTGGGTATGCATATCGTACAGAAAGGTTCGTATCAAGATGATAATATTACTCGTTTTGACTTTTCGCACTTTGCTAAGGTTACTGACGAAGAATTAGGCCAAATAGAAGATATTGTCAATGAAAAAATCCGCGAAAATATTCAGTTAGAAACCAAAGTGAATATTCCGATTGCTGAAGCGATTGCGTTGGGTGCAACTGCAACTTTTGGTGAAAAATACGGCGATTTCGTAAGGGTAGTGATTTTCGACCCAAAATTTTCGGTTGAACTTTGCGGAGGAACGCACGCTTCATCGACAGGCAAAATTGGTTTATTTAAATTTATATCAGAAGGCTCGGTTGCGGCAGGTGTTCGTCGAGTTGAGGCATTGACAGGTGGAAAAGCGATTTCAGTTATTAATGAGCAATTATCAATTAATACGCAACTAAAGGAAGTTCTTAGAAACAATGATTTGATAAAAGCCGTTGAAAATCTTTTAGCTGAAAAAGCTGTTTTACAGAAAAAAGTGGATGTTTTAGAGAACGAAAAACTGCAAGAATTGAAGAATGATTTGGCAAAAACAGCAGTAAATATCAACGGTATAAACGTGATTACTGCAAAAGTAAGCGTTCCATCCGCTGATGCTTTAAAGCAATTATGCTTTGATCTGAAAAATAAAGTTGAACGTTTGTATGCTGTAATTGGTGCAGAATTTGAAAAAAAACCACAAATTGCAGTAATTATTGATGAAGAAGTGATGAAAGAGAAAAATCTTCATGCTGGAAATATAGTAAAAGAACTTGCCAAAGAAATGAAAGGTGGCGGTGGTGGTCAACCTTACTTCGCAACCGCAGGTGGTAGCGATGCAAGCGGTCTGGACCGGGCGATTGAAAAAGGAAAAAGTTTTATTTGATAACTGAGGCAAATTTTGTGGTGGTTCTTTTATTTCTGATTGTATTCCTTTTAGATTTTGTTAAATACTAAGACAAAAAACAAGAGAAGCGAGATGGCTCGCCACAGCGACGGTTCGCCGAAACAATAAAACACTCGCTATCAACAAGATATATTTTTTGAATTGGTTTTTTAATATTGTCTTTTTATTTTATGTAAATATGATTCTAATTATGAAAAAAATTAAAATTTCAACAATTATTTTTTTCTCTTTTTTTACACATTGTACTTTTTCTCAAACCATAGAAGTATATAAATTTGAGCGTTTTCCTGCAAAAGTTTTAAATGTCAAAAAAGCTGAATTAAACTACTCAAGTCACAAACTAGGAAAAGAATATAGAACAGAATTTGCTAAACAATATAAAATTGGAAAAGTTGATTTCGGTGGGCATTTTATAATAATAAGCTGGGGTGCGGGTTCTGGACTAACTTTAGGAGCAATGGTTGATGTTAATGATGGAAAAATTTATGAAATACCGCTTAATGAAGAAAATTCATATCGGGGTACCTATCACGATAATAATAACAATATTTTTTATAAACAAAGCAGTAATTTATTTATTTGCTATTCCTCAAAGACAAATGAGATATATGAAAATAATGTTGACTTAAAATATTATTTTTATCAGTTTGATGACATTACAAAAAAATTCTCGCTTTTAAAAACTAAGGATAAAACAGTAAAAAGGATTGACTAAATCTTTTGCAAAAAGCGGTAACAGCAACAAAACTACTCCCAAAAATACAAATTTAAAATATCGACTTTCATAAAGACCTTCTGACAAAAGGTCTTTTTTTGTACAATAAATGTCTTCACAAAAGTCCATAAATTTTACATTCCTTAGGAGTCTTAAAAAAGATACCCTGATAGCATTGGACAATCAAAATTAGACATCTTAAAAATGGGTTAAAAATACGAGTTCAATTAATTCATACAAATCATAAAACCCTGCTGAAGATTGAAGATATAACAATTAATCACTTTTTAAATTCAATCTTTTATTTACTATATTTATGGTCACGTTTGTCTTGCCATTTGTTTATATATTTATGCATAAACCTATTTTAGGACAATACATATTGAAAAGCGATAATTTGTAAAAATGCCAAAATCATATTTTTACTAAATTTTGAAATAGCAGTCAAAAAAAGGCTGCTATTTTTGTTAACATAAAATAAACTATTGGGCAAGTCGTTTATTTTAAGCATTGGATACTAGTTTATAAACCATTAACCACTATTTAAATTTGCATGAAATTCAAGGCCGTCATCTTCGACTTCGGAAACGTCATTATTAATATTGAGTTTCAGAGAATTTATGAGACATTCGCCAAACTCACATCAAAACCTATTGCTTACATCGAAAAAAGAATCACCGAAGAGCAAATCTTTAGGCGATACGAAAGCGGACAGTTTACAGATGAAGAATTTAGAGAAATAATTCGCCAAACGCTCAGTTTCCCACTTTCTGATAAAGAAGTTGACACCGCATGGAATGCTATTTTGCTTGATATTCCTACCGAAAGAATTGATTTGATAAAAAATATTCGCAAAAAATATCCTGTATATTTATTGAGCAACACCAATAATATACATATCACGGCATCTAATAATTATCTAAACGAAGCTCACGGAATAAAAAACTTAAATGTTTTATTTGATAAACTCTATCTTTCCTACGAAATGGGAATGTGGAAACCTGATACCGAAATCTATTACGAAGTTTTACGTTCCATTAATTTAGAACCCAACCAAGTCATATTTTTTGACGATAACCTCCAAAATATCGAATCAGCCAAGGCAATTGGAATGCAAACAATTTTAGTTGAGCCAACTACTTCTATAGTAGAATATTGTAAAAACATATTTTAAGTTGTTACTTTGTAGCATACAATTATCCTTCCCGATGAATCAGCGACGTACGCACCTATTACAAATATTTTTATTTATCATTACTTTTATATCTGCAACACTAACAGGTGCCGAATTGATTTATGGAAGAGTATTCTTTTTTGGAGAAAACACACTTGGTTGGCCCGAGTTTTTTGAAGGCTTCAAATATTCAGTACCCTTTTTAGGTGTTCTCACAATTCACGAGTTTGGTCATTATTTTACAGCAAAAAAACACAAAACTGATGTAACCTTGCCCTACTATCTCCCATTGTGGTTGGGTGGTTTAAATTCTACTTTTGGAACGCTCGGTGCATTTATTCGTATAAAAGAACGAATCAACTCACGAGTAAAATATTTTGACATTGGTATTTCAGGTCCATTGGCAGGTTTTGTAGCGGCTTTGTTTGTACTCTGGTATGGTTTCACACACCTACCACCACTCGATTATGTTTTTGAACTTTTCCCTGTTTTCAAGCAATACGGTAACGACTACGGCAAATTTCTCGAAACAAGCCCAGATTACATGTCATTAAAACTTGGTGATAGCTTGCTTTTCAATTTCTTTGAGCAAAATGTTTCTACAGGAGAACTTCCTCATCCATATCTTTACACTAATTATCCCATTATTTTTGCAGGATATTTGTCTTTGTTTTTTACAGCACTAAACCTCTTACCAATTGGTCAGCTCGATGGCGGACATATTCTTTACGGCCTCATCGGCGACCGAGCATTTAATATTGTTTCTCCCATCCTGTTTTCTTTTTTTGTTTTTTATGCAGGCATAGGCTATTTCAATGCATACGAATTTACCACTCAAGACACCCAAATGTTCTTTATTTTAATCGGTAAGTTTGCAGCATTCATCTTGTTTAATTATTTTTGTTTTTCGAAGATCACCGATAGTCTAATGACCAACCTGATTATAACTTTGTCAGTTGTTTCATTACAATTACTAATTTCATATTTTTTCCCAACCATTGAAGGTTATTCAGGTTTTCTAGCTTTTGGCTTAGTGATTGGCCGTTTCTTAGGCGTTTATCACCCATCAACCTCCGATATGAAACCTCTCACACTTGAACGAAAAATACTTGGTTGGATAGCTCTCATTATTTTTGTAGTTTGCTTTAGTCCAAAACCCTTTACTATCATTCAAAATTTACCATAATTAATTAATGATGAATTATTCGAATAATAAATGACGAATAATTCGCGAAATTAATGTTTAGTACAATATAAAATTTGTAAAACATAATTCATAAATCATCATACTAAAATCATAAATCGTAATTTATAGTTTGTAAAATATAAATCTTATTTGCTCTTGCGACCTTATATTAATTTTTAATTCTTAAATCGTATTCGCTCTTGCTACCCCATAGTAATTCATAAATCTAAATCGCTGGGGCGACCCCGTCATTATTCATAAACCATAAACCTTAAAAATGTATTCGCCCTGGCGACCTTGTATTAATTACTAATTAGTAATCACTCGGGTGACCCAGTCGTAATTCATAATCCCTGTTACTATGCTAAACTGGATATTAAAAATATGCTTTCGCTTATTAGGCTGGAAAGTTTTGAATACACCTTATCAATTAAAAAAAGGTCTTTTTGTAGTTGCTCCTCATGCCCGAACATCAGATTTTTTTATTGGTCTTTCCACTAATCCAACCATTAATTTACAAATAAAATATTTAGGTAAAGCCGAGCTTTTTAAACCACCATTCGGTTGGATTTTTCGTGGTTTAGGTGGTATACCTGTTGATCGAAATAAAAGCACCAATTTTGTCCAGCAAGTAGCCGAAACATTCCATAAACATGAAAACCTCCTGGTTGCCATCGCTCCCGAAGGCACTCGCAAGAATGTAAGCAAGCTCCGTACAGGATTTTATTACATGGCACACCAAGCAAAAGTACCAATTGTTATGTCAGGCTTTGATTACCCTCGAAAATCAGTTATTTTTGCAGAACCATTTTTAACAACAGGCGATTTTGAGGCAGATATGAAAAAATACTTTATCCCATTTTTTGAAACTATAGGTGGAGCTGATAAAGATTGGCTAAAAAATTACAAAGTAGGGAAATTTGATGAATAGAAAAAAGGGATGACGACTTGTCTGACCCACAGACCAAAGAAACTTGATATAAAACTCATGGAAAAACAAACTAAAGCCATACGCATACAAACCAAACGCTCACAATATAGAGAACACTCAACACCATTGTTTCTAACAAGTAGTTTTTGTTTTGAAGATGCTGAACAAGGAAAAGCTCTTTTCGACGAAACCCTCGAAGGGAATATTTACACCCGTTTCTCGAATCCATCCGTACAAGAGTTCGTTGACAAAGTTTGTATGCTCGAAAATTGCGAAGAAGGAATTGCTACTGCAACTGGAATGGCGGCAGTTTTTGCTGGATTTGCGGCACACCTAAAATCGGGCGACCACATACTAGCTTCGCGTGCATTATTCGGTTCGGCTCACCAAATTTTGACTCAAATTTTGGCAAAATGGGGAATTACGTATACGTATTTGGACGCAACTGCTCCTGAAAGTGAATGGGAAGCAGCCATTTTGCCTAATACCAAGATGGTTTATCTAGAAACCCCATCAAATCCTGGTCTTGAATTAGTCGATATGGCTATGGTTGGACGCTTGGCCAAAAAACATAGTTTAATTTATTATGTTGATAACTGTTTCGCTACCCCAATTATTCATACACCAACCGATTTTGGTGCAAATTTAATTGTACACTCAGCTACCAAATTTATGGATGGTCAAGGTCGAGTATTGGGCGGAATCATTACAGGCACAAAAGATCTCATTGCTCCGATTCGTTTTTTCTGTCGCCATACGGGACCATCAATGTCGCCATTTAATGCTTGGGTTTTATCAAAAAGTTTGGAAACCCTCGAAATAAGAATGCAACGCCACTGCGAAAATGCTTTAAAATTGGCAAAAGCATTGGAAAAGATGGACGGAATTATCAATGTAAAATATCCTCATTTGCCTACCCACCCGCAATATGCTTTGGCAAAAAAACAAATGGCTGCCGGCGGAGCAATGGTTACTTTTGAATTGGAAGGCGGTTTTAAACGAGTGAAAAAATTTACGCAATTGGTGAAAATTGCTTCAAATTCATCAAATTTGGGTGATTCTCGCACTATTATTACTAATCCGAATACGACAACCCATTCAAAATTACCAAAAGAAGACAAAGCAAAATTAGGAATTACCGAAGACTTGATTCGTTGTTCGGTTGGTTTGGAAGATGTACGTGATTTGATTGCTGATTTTAAACAAGCTGCTAAAAAGTCTTTAAGCAAATAATCAGAGATAATGATCAAAAATATTGAGCAAAAATATATGGAGGTGATAATGAAGGAAGAAAACGCATTGGCGTTTGCTCGCTTCAATAAACTCCTCAATAATTTATTTTCTGAAAAATCAGAGGCTCTTGAAGAAATCTTGGCATTAAAATGGCAAGTCAAAATATTGGAAAAAAGTGTCTCCGAATATAGAAAAGACATAGCAATTCTAAATGATAGACTAAAAAAACAAGAATTTCTTGGAAAAAGTAAAGAAATTCAAAAAGAAAGTGTTAAAATTGTAGTGAATAAAGTTAAAAAGTCAGCAGACAACTTAGAAATAAAGAAAACAATCACTGAATTGATACAAGAGATTGATGCGTGTATTGCTTTTTTAAACGAAGAATAATCAAATGTGGTCGTAAAATAGATATCAAAAATGATTTAATTATAAATATTTTAGACCTAAAATCTAATATTTATAAAAAATCATTTTTTTGAGATTGACAATTATAAGATTGGTTACAAAATGGCAGAAGCTGAAAAAATAGAAATTGGGTTGAAAGTATCGAATCGTGTTATCACACTCAAGGTTCATCCAGAAATGGAGCCATATTTTAGAAAAGCAGCCATTGTAATCAACAGACGACTTGATACGTTTAGTAAAAGCCATAGTGGCGGAGAAATGGATTCTATGGATTTTTATTTGACTGTGGCCATCGAGGGCATGGTCGAATCTCAAAAAAACCAAGATAAATATAAACTTTTGCAACAATCGCTCAATCAAAGGCTTGATGATATTGACCAACGCCTTACTCTTGGTTTAAAGTAAATTAAAATAAAGAAACTTCAGTCGAATACTCATCAACTGATACAATATTTATTTATTTTTTGCTTTTTCTTAAATTTCTTCTTTATTAACATGTCAGCTAGACCGAAAGCTATTCAAGCTTAAATGTATAATCAGTTCATTTATTTTGTAACATCTTACAAGTTTATAGTGTCTTTTTTAGATATCTATATTATTTAAGTATGTCAAACTAAGATTTTTGGACTTTTTATTCCCTAATTATTTATAAATTTTTAACAAAATTATCAAATGTCAAATATTTTAATGATGCTCCTCACCGGCTTAGTTGCTTTAGCAATTGGGTTCTTTGTGGGTCGAGCATTACTCAAAAAAACATTTCAAGGCAAAGATGCTGATGCAGAAATAAGAGCTAACGAAGTATTGAAAAATGCCCAACAATCAGCCGAAAATATCAAAAAAGATAAAATGCTAGAAGCAAAAGAACATTTTTTGAAATTAAAAACCGATTTTGAGGATGATTCAAACAAACGAAAAAACATTATTTTGCAAAATGAGCAACGTGTAAAACAAATGGAGCAAACGGCTTTACAATCAAAGCAACAAGCAGCTCAATTAGAACAACAAAATATCCGACGAGAAAAAGAACTCGAAACGCATCAAATTAAACTTAATGAACAAACAGAAGCTGCCAAAAAGCAGATGAGTTTGGCAGCTAAACGTCAGGAAGAAGCGGAATTTATGTTGGCACAACAGGTTGAGGTTTTAGAAAAAATTGCTAATCTTACAGCCGAACAAGCTAAACAACAATTGATTGATACCATCAAAGGTGAAGCCGAAACTCGTGCATCAAGCTTTATTAAGCAAGCAATCGAAGAAGCGAAATTAACCGCTACAAAAGAATCGAAGAAAATTATTATCGAAACGATTCAACGCACAGCCGCCGAACAAGCTATCGAAAACTGCGTTTCTGTATTCAATATAGAAGGCGATGAAATTAAAGGTAAAGTGATTGGTCGGGAGGGACGTAATATACGTGCATTAGAAGCAGCAACAGGTGTTGAAGTAATTGTTGATGATACTCCTGAAGCAATCGTAATATCAAGTTTCGACCCGGTTCGCCGTGAAATTGCTCGTTTATCTTTACACCGTTTGGTACAAGACGGTCGTATACACCCAGCTCGAATCGAAGAAGTCGTGGCCAAAACCAAAAAAGATATCGAAAACGAAATCAACGAAATTGGTGAGCGTACAGTTATTGACTTAGGGGTACACGGTTTGCACCCAGAACTCATTAGAATGATTGGTAGAATGCGTTTCCGTTCATCCTATGGACAGAACCTACTCCAACACTCTCGTGAGGTAGCGAAAATGTGTGCTACAATGGCATCAGAGTTAGGTTTAAATGCAAAATTAGCCAAACGTGCAGGATTACTCCATGACATAGGCAAAGTATGGCACGAAGAGCAAGAATTGCCTCACGCCCTATTGGGTATGGAATTGGCAAAAAAATACAAGGAACATCCAGAAGTTATCAATGCCATTGGAGCTCACCACGACGAAATTGAAATGACGTCAATGATTTCGCCAATTATTCAAATCTGTGACTCTATTTCTGGTTCTCGCCCAGGAGCAAGACGTGAAATGATGGAATCTTACGTGCAGCGTCTCCGTGATTTGGAAGCTTTGGCACTTAGTTATAATGGTGTTGAAAAATGTTATGCCATTCAAGCAGGTCGTGAATTGCGAGTAATTGTTGATTCAGAAAATGTAACCGATGAAATTGCTAGTAAGCTCTCGTTCGATATTTCGCAGAAAATTGAGAAAGAAATGCAATATCCTGGCCAAATCAAAGTAACGGTTATCCGCGAAATGAGAAGCGTAGCTTATGCAAAATAAGATAAATTGATTAGTTTAATAAAAGGCGTTGCATTAATGTATCGCCTTTTATTATGAAATGAAAATGTTGTTAAGATTAAATTTTGGGTTAATTATACTTAAAAAAACACATAAAGTGAAAGATTTTTATGATTAAACTAAAGTTTGGCTACAACTTTATTAAATGTTTTTTAATCACAACAATTTAATTCAAAAACATTAAAAACTTCCTAAAAGACTATTTTCAAAAACATTCAAGGTATTCAGATTGAAAATTTAGAATTGATTTATGAAGAAAAGATTATAGATAGTAATCTTGTTAGAGAGTATGAAAAAATAAAGATAAATCTCAAAAATTGATTTTTCAATATCTTTGGAAGAAACCCTTTAAACGGATGCATATCCTACTTTAGTATTTATTTAATCAAATAAAAAATGCCTCTCAAAATTGAAAGGCATTTTTTATTTGATTAACAGCTAAATTATAGCTTACGTTTTACTTCTTTCACTTCATAACTTTCAAGTGTATCACCAACTTCGATGTCGTTGAAACCTTTTAAGCTCATACCGCATTCAAAGCCATATTTAACTTCGTTTACATCATCTTTGAAACGTTTCAATTGCTGTATTTCACCTTCATGAACTACAATTCCTTCACGAATCAATCGAACTTTATTGTTACGTTTAAAATTACCATCAGTTACATAACAACCAGCGATTGTACCAACTTTTGAAATCTTGAATACTTCACGAACTTCGATTGTGCCAACAACAGTTTCTTCAACTTTAGGAGCTAACAAACCTTCCATCGCATCGCGAATCTCATTGATGGCATCGTAAATGATTGAATATAATCTAATTTCTATTTCTTCATTATCGGCAATTTTACGAGCATTTGTTGATGGTCTAACTTGGAAACCAATTACAATAGCATCAGCAGTTGAAGCTAACAATACATCGGATTCTGAAATTTGTCCAACTCCTTTATGAATAATCGCGACTTGAACCTCTTCAGTAGAAAGCTTCAATAATGAGTCAGAAAGGGCTTCTACTGAACCATCAACGTCACCTTTTACAATAACATTCAATTGATGGAATACTCCAATCGCTTTTCTACGTCCAATCTCTTCGAGCGTAATATGTTTTTTGGCACGAATACTTTGCTCACGATTGATTTGCTCACGTTTGTTGGCAATGTCACGAGCTTCACGCTCCGAATCCATTACGTTAAACCTGTCACCCGCTTGCGGAGCTCCTGGCAAACCAAGCACTTGTACAGGGGTTGATGGACCAGCGGTTTTAATTCTCTTACCAGTTGCATCTACCATCGCTTTTACACGACCAAAGTACTGCCCAGCCAAGATAACGTCACCTACATTCAATGTACCATTTTGCACAAGAACAGATGTTACATATCCACGACCTTTATCAAGTGATGCTTCAACAACCGAACCAACCGAAGTACGATTTGGATTAGCTTTCAAGTCAAGCAATTCAGCTTCAAGTAATACTTTATCAAGTAATTCGTTGATTCCCGTTCCTTTCTTTGCCGAAATTTCTTGCTCTTGGTATTTACCACCCCAACTTTCAACTAAAATATTTTCTTTCGATAAATCCTCACGAATTTTCTCTGGATTTGCACCTGCTTTATCAATTTTATTAATCGCAAATACGATTGGCACACCCGCATTTTTAGCGTGGTTGATGGCTTCTCGTGTTTGAGGCATAACACTATCATCGGCAGCAACCACAACGATTACAATATCAGTTACTTTTGCTCCCCTTGCACGCATCGCCGTAAAGGCTTCGTGCCCTGGAGTATCAAGGAATGCAATTTTCTTACCTTTGTTAGGACCTTCACTGATTTCTACATCATAAGCACCAATGTGCTGGGTAATTCCCCCTGCTTCACCTGATGCTACTTTCGTGCGGCGGATGTAGTCAAGCAATGAAGTTTTACCGTGGTCAACGTGACCCATAATTGTAACAATAGGAGCTCTTGGCAAAAGGTCTTCAGCAGCATCTTCTTTTTCAATAGTTTCAACCTTAATTTCTTCTTCAGCCGTAATAAACTGTACGTCAAAGTCAAAATCAAGGGCAAGCATTTGAATTGCTTCAGCATCGAGACGTTGGTTGATTGAAACAAACATACCCATTTTCATGGCAGTTGAGATTACTTCTGTTACCGAAACATCCATTAAAGACGCTAACTCGGCTGCTGAAATAAACTCTGTTACCTTTAAAATGCTGCTCTCTTCTTGCTCTTGCAATACTCGCTGCTCTTCTTGGTCAGCACGAGTTCTACGCTTGTCTTTTCTATATTTCGCTCCAAAATCAGGCCCTTTGGTTTGCATTCGAGCCATCGTTTGCTTGATTTGCTCTTTTACTTGAACCTGAGAAACCTCTTCCTTACGTTCTTTCTTTTTCTTCTGATTTGGGTCTGGTTTTTTAGCACCGCCACCACCAGTTGTGGTGGTTGCTCCACCTGTTGTAGTGGTTGCAGGTTTTGGTCTTGGTGAATTTGTATTCGGTGTTGCATCTGCACCTGTTACCTTTTCTCCACGTTTCACACGTTTGCGTTTACGCTTGCGTTTATCTCTATCCTCTGCAACAGTTGTTTTTTTATCAACTGGCAATTCGATTCTACCCAATACTTTTAAACCTTGAAGTTTTTCACCTCTTGCCTGAATCAATTCTGGCTCGATTAACTCTTCAATCTCTACTACTGGAACTACAGCTTTTACAGCAGTTGGTGTCACAGTAGGCTTAGCTAAATTGCCTGCCTTATGGGGTGGGCGTTGGTCAGCTTTATATGGTTGACGTGGATCCATACGCTCGGTAGGCTGTCTTTGCTGACCTCCTTGCTGACGATATGGATTCTCTTGACGGCCTTGTTGCTGTGGTTTTGTTTCCTGCTTTTGTTGTACTGGTTTTTCGACTTTTTGCTTTGGAGCTTCTACGATTGGAGGGATAACAACCATTGGAGTAACTGCTATCTCTACTTTTGGTGATTCTGACTGCTCAACTATTTTTGGTGCTTCTACAATTACAGGTTTATACTCAATAACTGCTTCGGCTTTTTGTTCAACTTTAACTTCAACTGACTTTTCGACCGCCTTTGGTTTATCTACTGGCTCAGCAACAGATTCTTTAATAACAGCAACAGGTTCTTTAATAATCTGTACTACTTCTAATGGGGTAGAATCAGGAACCGGTGGAGTAGTTGGCTTTTTATCTAAATCAATATTACCCAAGATTGTTAAACCTTGACTTTTTGTTTCGGCACGAATCACTTCGGGCTCAGCAGTTGGTGTTGGTTCTACATCTTTCTTTTCTTCAGCCTTTGATTGTTGACGGAAATACAGAATTTCAGAATTACCAGCCGAATTAGTATTAACTTCTTCAACTGGTTTTGGTGAGCCACCATCTTCAAGCAGGGAATTATTATTGTATTCTTTTGAAAGAATATTCAATAACTCGAAGTTGAGTTTGGCATTTGGATTATTTTCAATACGATGTCCTTTCACAGCAAGTTTTTCAACGATAGTTACAATTCCAACGTTGAGTTTCTTTGCCGCAAGGCTAAGTCGCATTTCTTTGTGTTCTGTCATAAAATGATTTAAAAATCTGTTTTGTTATCCTTCGCAGGATTAATTACTCTTATTTCCAAAGAAAAAATTTTGGAGAATTTTACTGTCTGTGTTTTAATTTTCAACGGTACAAATGTAAACTATAAATTCTTGACTATCAAGAATTTATAGTTTATACTTATTTTTTTCATTTTGAATAAATTAACAGTATTCGATTTATTCAAATTCTCGTCTCAAAATTCCTAAAATTTCATCGATTGTTTCTTCTTCTAATTCAGTACGTCGTGCAATATCTTCTTTTGAAATCGCCAATACTGATTTTGCTGTATCGAGACCAATCTTACGGAATTCGTCGAGCACCCAATCTTCGATTTCATCAGAGAATTCTGATAAATCAACGTCCTCTTCATCTTCTTCGCCTTCGACGTCACGGAAAACATCAAGTTCCATTGAAACGAGTTTGCCGGCTAACTTAATATTCATACCCCCCTTACCAATGGCCAATGAGACCTGATCTGGTTTTAGATAAACAGCCACACGCTTACGTTCGTTATCAACCTGAACATTGCTAATTTTGGCAGGACTTAATGCTCTCGAAATCAATAAATTAAGATTATCAGTCCATTGAATAACGTCAATATTCTCGTTTTCTAATTCTCTAACAATCGTATGAATTCTTGAGCCTTTCATACCTACACAAGCTCCAACCGGGTCGATGCGGTCATCATAAGATTCTACCGCAACTTTGGCTCTTTCACCAGGTTCACGTACAATTTTACGTACCGAAATCAAGCCATCTAAGATTTCAGGAATTTCCTGCTCAAATAAACGCTCAAGGAACACTGGAGAAGTACGAGAAAGCGTAATTCGAGGAGTTCCGTTGTTCATTTCAACTTTATGTATTACAGCTCTGATACTTGATCCTTTTCTTGGTCTGTCCTTTGGTATTTGTTCAGATTTTGGAAGCACTAATTCGTTGCTTTCACCATCTAAACATACTAATTCTTTCCCGAGAATCTGATAAACTTCAACAATGATAAGTTCGCCTACCAAGTCTTTATATTTAATGTAGAGCATTTCTTTTTCCAAATCCTTGATTTTTTGAATCAAAGTTTGGCGGGCAGTTTGCACCACACGACGCCCAAAATCATCGAGCTTAACCTCATCGGCAACTTCCTCGCCGATTTCAAAATCAGGCTGAATCTTTTGTGCTTCTGAGAGCATGATTTTATCAGTGTCCCAAATATCCTCCGAATTGTCGTCAACGATTTCACGTGTACGCCACATTTCTAAGTCACCGCTGTCAGCGTTGATGATAACGTCAAAATTATGGTCTGAACCAAATTTCTTTCGAATCATTGTTCTGAAAACATCCTCCAAAACCTTAATCATTGTTGGTCGGTCGATGTTTTTCTCACGAGCAAATTCCGAGAACGATGCTATTAATTCTCCACTATGCATAGCTTAGTTTTCAATTAAGAATCAAGAATTTAAAATGATTTTCAAAATCAAATTAAACATCCTAATTTTTGTTCAAAATATTTTTTTAACTATTTTTATTTGAAAGATACAATTACTTCAGATTGTTTTATATTTAGAAACTTAATAGAAACCGGAACAATTTCTTCATTCTTTTTCCGCTTCTTGTCTTCAATGATTGTTATTTGTTCAGGATCAACGCTTTCTAAACTTCCTTTAATTTCTGAATCATCTTTTTGGATAATTTTTAGGCTACGTCCAATATTTTTTCGGTACATTCTTTCTGATTTCAAAGGAAAATCTATACCTGGCGATGATACTTCAAGTGTATATTTTTCGGGCATCATTTCGTCAATATCTGTACCAAGCTGACGGCTGATGGCTGTACATTCATCGATTTTAATACCTTCATCGGAGTCGAGTAGAATCGTAACTTTGCTATGTACTTTTGATAATGCTACTTTGATATCCACTACAAAAAATTTATCGTTTTCGAGTAAAGGATATAAAAGTCGTTCGATTTTCTGTTTTACCTCTGTATTGGTATTCATACAATAAATAATGGTTAACTGCAGGGACAACCATGCGATTACTGGTAAAATGGTTATCTAATTCACTTTTAATCAATAATTATTATTAAAAATTTGACTAAAACTGCCTGATTAATCTACAAATCTTTGAATATGAAACAAATTTACAAGAAAAAAAGGAGGGCTTCGCACCTCCTTTTTTAAAATTATAACACAAATATAGATATTTTTTGAATATTTTGCAAATTTTAGGTGAGAATTATGACAGGAATAGAGGAACAATTATTCAAAACCGCAAAGATTTTCCTTATATAACTCATAAGAAATGACAGCTTGAACATAAAAGGTGATGCCAGCAGTGAATTTTGCAATTATTATACCTAGAGGGATATCATTGACCCAAATCGGAATATAATACATGAGTGTTGGGCGAACTAATAAGCAATCGAAAAACACAACGATACCTAATTCTATAAACAAAGCACGGATATTGAGTCCGAAAGTTTTAAGTGAATATGATTTATTTTTAAGTGCTAAGTCTCGTTTTATAGTAAAAAATCGGCAAAAAGAATGGTTCCGAAATAGCCAATATTGCCGACCCAAGTTCCGCCCAAAACGGTATTTAGATTGTTTTTTGTGAGTCTATAAGTCAAAACTGAAGAAACAAACATAACAATAATCGAAAATATTTCGGCAGGAATGTATCGTTTTATCCATTCTTTTACTTTATTTTTCAAAAATATTTTGTATTTGATACCAACAAATCTTGGCACTAAAATGATTTATATTTAGCAAAATTGCAATTAATCGTCTTTTTTGTTAAATTATGTTTCAAAAAGTCAAGTTTAGGTAGTAATTTTAGGCAAAGATGTCTTCCCAAAATAACAAGTGATGTTGATAAAAGAAATTCTCAAACGTTTTTTACTCTTCCTGAATATATTGCTTGCAGTTTATACCCTTTTGGTGTATCAGTTGGGCTATTCGGTCAGTGTAAAACATTGGTTGGCGGGTTTCTTGATGTTGACGATGCCTTTTGTTTTGGTCACCAATATGATATTTGTTCTGATTTGGGCGATACGTTTTTCTCCGCGTGCATTTTTATCTGCTTTTCTGCTGATTGTAGGTTATCCATTTATTTTACGAACAATCGTATGGCATAATATTGATAACAATGACACCCGTAAAGGCTTTAGCGTGATGAGTTATAATATGATGTGGTGCGATGCCATTACGTATGTACATGAGAATGATACAACAAATGCTATCAATTTGATAAAAAAAGCTGTTGATATTGACGCTGATATTAAATGCGTACAAGAATTATATAATTGGGATGGTTTTCCTCAGTTTAGAACTATCAAGAAATTTAGGGGGACTCACAAATATTATACCTATGTACATTCAACCCCTGGCAATGACCGTGGACAAGGCGAAATAGGACTTGCTATTTTCTCTAAATTTCCAATCATCAGAAAGCAAGAAAAGTATTGGTCAATTAATCATAATGGTTTGCTTTCGGCCGATATTGTTTTAAAAAAGGATACAATTCGAGTAATAAACGTACAATTACGATCAATGGGCGTGCGTGTACAGAAAGTAATTGAAGCAAAAGAAGATAAAGAATTAGCAAAAAAAGAAGCAAAAACAATATATCACCAACTCAAGGGTGGTTTTGAAGATAGAGCAATTCAGGTTAAGGAATTAGAAAAATGGATTGAAGAAAGCCCTTATCCAGTTATGGTATGCGGAGATTTGAATGAATTGCCTTATGGATTTGCCTACGGTAAAATAAGACAATATTTAAGAAATAGTTTTGAAGATGCTGGTCGTGGATTTGGGTTTACGTATCATCGTCAACCAGGTTTCTTGAGAATTGATAATTTATTTTATGATGAAAAGAAACTCGAAGTTAAACGTTTTAAAACATTTTCAGAAACACCTTACTCTGACCACTTCCCAATTTGGGGAGAATATTTATTTAAGTAATTTTTGATGCGGGGACGCCTTCGCGATTGATATTTAATATTTAAAGTTCAAAAAACGATTTGCCAACAACAATTTTCGTCATTTCTAACTTGCCAATAACGAGTTTTCCACAAACTAATTCCCCAAAAAATACATGGAAAAAATTTATCAGGTTGCATTATCAAATGTTGAGGGAGTTGGAAGTGTATTTTTTCGACAACTGATAAGCTATTGTGGTTCAGCCGAGAATGTTTTCAAGGCAAAAACTGATAAATTACTTAAAATTCCTGGTGTTGGTCGAGTTGTTATTGAAGGATTAAAGAAAAAAGAATTAATTTCTGATGCTGAAAAAACTTTTATTGATGCCGAAAAGAATGGAGTTCAACTTTTCTTTTCTACCGACAAAAATTACCCTTCACGCCTAAAACCGCTTTATGATTCACCTGCTGTTTTGTTTTATAGAGGAAGTGCCAATTTAGACCATTTTCGCTCTATATGCATTGTTGGTACTCGCCAAGCTACTGATTATGGCAAAAAAGTAACTGAAAGTATAATCGAGCAATCAAAGAATTATAACCCTCTAATTGTGAGTGGTTTAGCTTACGGAATTGATATTACTGCTCATAAAGCAGCTATTAATTTTGGGCTTCCAACGATTGCAGTCATGGCGAGTGGAATTGATGTGATTTATCCTTCTCAGCATGAAAAATATATTGAACAAATTATGGCCAATGGTGGAATCGTTTCAGAGCATCCGTTTGGAAAACAGCCGGTCAGAAATATGTTTTTATCTCGAAATAGAATCATTGCTGGGTTGAGTGATGCGACAATTGTGATTGAGTCCGCTGCAAAAGGTGGTTCTTTAGTAACAGCTGAATATGCAAACAACTATCATCGTCAAGTATTTGCAGTTCCAGGGACCCTAATAAACAGAGCTTCTGAGGGATGCAATAAACTAATCCAACAAAATAAAGCTAACATTTACACTCAAATCAAAGACCTTGTTGAAACACTTAATTGGGATTTAGAGGAAAACCCAGATAATATTAAATTCAAGAAAAACGACGTAGATTTAAGTATGTTTACCGATGAAGAAGCACAAGTAATTTCTCATCTACGCACTAACGGAGAAATTCAAATTGATGAACTTAGTTGGCAAACCCAAGTTCCAATCAACCGATTGGCTTCGCTCCTACTCAATCTCGAATTTCAAGGAATCATCAAAGCAATGCCTGGAAAAAAATTTGGCTTAAAGTAATATTATTTCTCTTTTAATCAAACGTTTTAGTAGCCAATTGTGTTATTATGACTGTAATCATAGTTTATAATCAGCCAATTAGCCAATAAAGTGAAATCTCGACCAAAATTAGTTTTTATATTTTTTTCTTTAAGTATCATTTTTGCTTCGTGTTTTAACCGATGGATTTTAACCGAAAAAGAATTAAAGAATCATTATGCAGACAGAGTTTCCAAACCATTATTTCACTTTATAGAAAACGATTCAACGAAACTTTATTATGCAACTTTTGGCTTCGATACTGCCCAACCAGTTTTATTTGTGCATGGAGCCCCGGGCTCGTGGGACAGCTACCTAAATTTATTAGATGATACTTTACTTCAACATAATTTTCATCTTATTTCTGTTGACCGCCCAGGTTATGGCAAATCTCAAAAGCGACCTAAAAAGAAAGTTTATAGTTTAGAGGAACAAGCAAAAAGCATAATTCTCGCCTTAAAAAGCAATCATTCCAATAAAAAAGCGATTATAATAGGGCGTTCTTATGGAGCTCCAGTTGCTGCAAAATTGGCAGTAATGTATCCTGATAAAATCGAAAAAATTGTTTTACTATCACCTGCTATCGACCCCGACACAGAAAAGTTTTGGTGGTTTTCAAATTTAGGAAAATTATTCTTAGTTCGTTGGTTTTTGCCGGAAAGAATGAATACCGCAACGGATGAAAAATACGCACACATAAAAGAGTTGAAAATACTTAAAAATGATTGGAAAAAAATTCAATCAGATGTAACGGTAATGGCTGGAGGAAAGGACTGGATTGTGGATACAACAAATTTTTCGTTTGCAAAAAAGATGCTTATCGGAAAAAATGCTAAATTTATATTTATTCCAGAATCAGGTCATTTAATTTCAAGTTCGAGACCCGATTTAGTAAAAAAAGAAATATTTAACTAATCGATAGTTCACAGACGACTGTCAACAGCACTTTATTATAATTTCTTTTGACTTTCGGCAATAGCCTTTTGACTTAAAATCTAACCATTAACCAATATTTTTAAACATTATGAAGCAACTCTTTTTATTATGCTCTCTCGTTAATGTGAGTATTTTTGCCCAATCTCCCAAAGACAAAATGCTCGAAAACATTGGCAAAAAAGAAATGTATTATGGCGGAATTGCCAAACAAATCTGGAATTATGCCGAAGTAGGTTATCAAGAAACTAAAAGCTCGGCACTATTACAGGAAACTCTTGTTAAAGAAGGTTTTAAAATCGAAAAAGGTGTAGCAGGAATTCCAACGGCATTCACTGCAACTTTTGGAGAAGGAAAACCAGTTGTCGGAATTTTAGGCGAGTTTGATGCCCTACCGGGTTTGTCACAAGATTCAACTGCAGACCAAAAATCAACCGGTGGAATTGCTGGTCACGCCTGCGGACACCATTTATTTGGCACAGCATCAGCCGCTGCAGCCATCTCAGTTAAAGAATATATGAAAGCCAATAATATAAAAGGTACGCTTCGTTTTTATGGAACTCCTGCCGAGGAAGGTGGCTCAGGAAAAGTCTATATGGTGCGTGAAGGACTTTTCAATGATGTTGATGCGGTCGTTCACTGGCATCCAGGCTCGTCGAATAGTGCAAGTTTTGGTACTTCTTTGGCCAATAAATCAGGAAAATTTCGTTTTTATGGTGTTTCGGCTCATGCAGCTGCTTCGCCCGAAAAAGGTCGTTCGGCACTGGATGGTGTTGAAGCAATGGATAATATGGTTAATATGCTCCGTGAACACGTGCCATCCGACACTCGTATTCACTATGTAATTACAAATGGCGGAAAAGCACCCAACGTTGTTCCTGATTTTGCAGAAGTCTATTATTATGCACGTAGCCCACGCCGAAGCGATGTAATGGATGTTTGGTCTAGAATTGAAAATGCAGCTAAAGGTGCAGCGATGGGAACTGGCACTCGTGTAGATTGGGAATTGACGGGTGGTACTTATGAATTATTGCCGAACGAAACACTTGCTAAAGTTATGCACGCAAATTTGACTAAAGTTGGTGGATTAAATTATACCACCGAAGAAAAAACATTTGCTGAGAAAATTATTAAAAGTTTAGGATTAGAAAGCGTAAAATATGAAGATGGAACTGGTGTAAAACCTTTGGCTGTTGAAAAAGGCGGCGGAGGCTCAACCGACGTTGGTGATGTAAGTTGGACAGTTCCAACGGTTGGTTTGACAACTGCAACTTGGGTTCCAGGCACACCTGCCCATAGCTGGCAAGCTGTTGCGGCTGGTGGCATGAGCATAGGTAGAAAAGGAATGATAAATGCCGCAAAAACAATGGCTTTAACTGTAACAGACCTTTTTGAAAGTCCGCTAACAATAAAAAATGCCAAGACAGAGTTTGAAAAAGCACGTGGTGCAAAAGAATTTAAATATCAAGCGATGGTTGGCGATAGAAAACCTGCTTTAGATTACAGAAAATAGTTTTCAGCACCCCAAAACCATCAAACTACAAGTTATTTAAACGAAGCCAATCAATATATGGCTTCGTTTATTTATAATTTCGTTAGCTTATCGTTGATTTTTAGTTCTTTTAGCTTTTCTTCTACCTTTGTCTTTATTAAACTGCTTGGTTGCGTTTCTTTGCATATTACATCATAGCCTTTGGGTGTAAAAAGTGTTGGCTCGAAGTAGATAATTGCCCATTGTTTGTTTGAATCCAAATACAAAAATTGCCATTTACTTGATAAAAGTGAGAGAAGCCCATTTCCACGCCATTCAAAAGAAGTATTTTCAATGTTTAGTGGTTTATCAAAACCATTGATTGATTTTATTCGGCCTTTTTGTGTGTATTTTACTTCATCTAATAAACCCATAACGCCATCGCTTTCGGCCATTTTGTAGTTAAAATTCGGACTTTTTTTATCACCTTTCAACCACATCGGAAAATTCGTTAAAATGATGTGCCATTTACCTTCGAGTTCATGTAAATTAATCTGTTCTATAGCCATTTATATTTAAGTGTTTAATGTAAACTGAAATTAGCTACCTCGCCATTCTTTCGGCGTTGCATTTTTGTACTTTCTAAATAATTTATTAAAATAGGGAACATCGCCAAAACCGCTTTCAAATGCCACTTGTTGAATTGGCAAATGCGTTTTATTGAGCAACTGACAAGCATATTGAAGCCTGAACTCAATCAAAACCTCTACAAAAGTTTTCATCGTAATATTTTTGAAATAACGACAAAACGAAGTTGGCGATAAATCGGCAATATTAGCAATTTGCTCAAGAGTAATTTTTTCTTTAAAGTTTTCAATCAAATACGAAAAAATCTTTTGAAAACGAGCCGTTTCTGACTGGTTATATTGATGCTCGAAAAAGAAATCATCAATCGTAATAATTTCGGTGGATTGACTAAGAATATCGAAAATCTCTAATAAACCAGCTATTTTTTGCAGCGGATTATTGTGCTGTAATCCTTTTACCTTTTGGGTGAGCATTTCCTTTGTTTTACCAACAATTTCAAAACCAGATTTTGACTTTTCTAGAAAAGCATTGACTTTTTGCATTTCTGGCAAATCATTCACGCCTTTTCCTAAGAATAACTCTCCAAATTGTATTACAATGGCAGAAGCGTTTTCATTTTCAATCGGTTGATTTACCCAACAATGAGGCAAATTAGCCCCTAAAAAAACCAAATCCCCAGCAATAAACTCATTCACCTGCTGACCAATATAGCGTTGGCCCTCCCCTTTCAAAATTAAAGTCAGTTCATATTCTGGATGAAAATGAAACGGAGCTTCAAACTTTGGCACATCAAATTGTCGGAAGATAAATGAACTCGATTGTTCGGTGTTTAATTGCTCAAAAACTGCTTTCATAGTTTCATTTTCTCTTCTTCAAACTTATTTTTCAATCATTTTGATAATATAGGACAATTATATGAAAAAAAACTCAAATCATAAGACATAAAATATGTTCTATTTTGCACAAAATATTTTTAAACAAATCTAAGCAATGAAAAGTCTTTTAAACGAAACGTACGAACTGCCAGCTGAAGCCATTACTTTTTATCAAAAAAATCGTTTTGTCAAACTAAAGAATGTATTAGATGCAGAAACTTTAACATATTATGGCGAGGCTATTACCCGAAAAGTAAAAGAAATAAACAAGCAAGAGAAGCCGATTGAACAGAGAGATACTTATGGAAAGGCGTTTCTTCAAATTTTTAACCTTTGGCGTGAAGATGAAACCTGCAAAGAATTTGTTTTAAGTCGGCGTATAGGGCAAATTGCCGCCGAATTGATGCAATCCGATGGAGCAAGACTTTACCACGACCAAGCACTTTTTAAAGAAGCTGGAGGTGGAATCACCCCGTGGCACGCAGACCAATATTATTGGCCGCTAAGTTCTGACAAAACAGTCACAGCTTGGATTCCTTTGCAGCCTGTTCCTCTTGAAATGGGGCCTTTAGAATTTAGTGCAGGTAGCCATTCTATTATTGAAGGGCGAGAACTGGCCATCAGTGATGATAGTGAACAAAAGATTCAACAAAAACTTAGAGTAACAGACTTCAAGCACATAATCGAACCTTTTGATTTGGGAGAGGTCAGTTTTCATTCGGGTTGGGTTTTTCACCGTGCAGGAGCAAACAATACGAACGAAGCACGAAAAGTGATGACGATGATTTACATGGACAGAGATATGATTTTGAAAGAACCAGAAAACGAAAATCAGAAAAAAGATTGGGAAGTATGGTGTCCTGGAGCAAAAGTTGGAGAAGTGATTGATACTTATTTAAACCCTATAATTTATAGCAAATGATACATTGTAAAGCAGCCATTGCCGATGGAAAAGGCAGTTTTTCCATCCAAGAAGTATCAGTTGCCGAGCCACAAGGCGACGAAATTTTAGTTGAAATCAAAGCTGCTGGCGTTTGCCACACCGATTGGGACTCTCAATCGTGGGGCAAGCTTTTGGTAATGGGCCACGAAGGTGCAGGGATTGTAAAGCAAATCGGTTCAAACGTAAGATCGCTAAAAATAGGCGATAAAGTTATGCTTAATTGGGCGATTCCTTGCTTTGAATGCTTTCAGTGCCAGGAGGGAAACCAGCATATTTGCGAGAGAAACTCAGCCGTAACCGCAGGGAATAAAATAAGTGAAGGGCACGCTACTTTTACCTCAACAACTTGGAAGAACAAACCAATCGAACGGGCATTTAGTCTTGGAACTATGTCGGAATACACACTCGTTAGAGAAGCGGCTTGTGTGAAAATATACGTAGAAATGCCATTGTCGTCAGCAGCTATTGTGGGTTGTGGTGTAATGACAGGCTACGGTTCTGTAGTGAACGCGGCCAAGGTAAAAGCGGGTAGTTCAGTTGTTGTATTGGGTACGGGAGGCGTTGGGTTGAATGT
>Ga0247831_1002173_pt1 | contig 33124 bp, 26 predicted proteins | sample LaCruzMarch2015__9_FD_192406 | JGI IMG/M metagenome (GOLD analysis project Ga0247831, IMG submission 192406) | Freshwater microbial communities from meromictic Lake La Cruz, Castile-La Mancha, Spain - LaCruzMarch2015_1m | ecosystem: Environmental > Aquatic > Freshwater > Lake | place: Spain...
GTTCCTGTTCGATAACGACTGACGTGTAGTTACCTTCGGAATCAACTGTGACGATTGGACGCAGCAGGTTCACGCCACTTGTTTGTAGCCACTCGCGGGTCCAGCCGGAAAGGTCTCGGCCACTTGTGGCTTCCAGTTCGGTGAGTAGGTCGCTTAGTTGTGTATTTCCCCAAGCATGCTTGTTGAAATAGACGCCGATCCCGGCCATGAATTCGGGTTCGCCCACCCACGCGACCAACTGGCGAAGGGCGGACGCACCCTTTGCGTAAGTGATTCCATCAAAGTTCACCCGAACCGCATCAAGGTCAACCATGTCGGCTGCAATCGGATGGGTTGAGGGTAACTGATCTTGGCGGTAGGCCCAGGCCTTACGCAAGTTGGCAAATGTTGTCCATGCATCGTTGTAACGGGTTGCATGCACATTTGCGTGATGCGCTGCCCACTCGGCAAATGATTCATTGAGCCAAAGATCATCCCACCAGGTCATGGTGACCAAGTTGCCAAACCACATGTGGGCTAACTCGTGCAAGATTGTGTTTGCCCGCTGTTCATAGGCAGCAATGGTGACGCGACTGCGGAAAATTAGGTCTTCTAGGAATGTGACACAGCCAGCATTTTCCATTGCTCCCGCATTGAATTCTGGGACAAAGAGCTGGTCGTACTTTGCAAAGGGGTAACCGACCTTGAATTGATCCTCAAAGAATGCGAAACCTTGCTTGGTGACTTCGAAGATTTCATCGGAGTCCAGATAATCCGAAAGTGACTGGCGGCAATAAATGCCCAGCGGGTAGGTTCCAAATGGCCCCGCGTATTCGTCGCGCACTTCGAAATAAGGACCAGCAACAAGTGCTGTGATGTAGGTGGAAATTATGGGAGTAGGTTCAAACTCCCAGGTCTTCGAACCATTGTCGTGTTCGGTCACTTGAGCCATGGGTGAATTACTGATCACCTTCCAATTTCCTGGTGCGGTGGCGCTCAAAGTGAACGTGGCTTTGAGGTCAGGTTGTTCAAAGCAGGCATACATGCGTCGCGCATCAGCGGACTCGAATTGCGTGTAAAGGTAGGTCTCGTTATCAACGGGATCAATGAAGCGATGCAGGCCCTCACCCGTATTCATGTACTTTCCTTGGGCAACAACAACGAGAGTGTTGCTCGCCTCCAAATTAGGGAGTGAAATTCGCGCGCCGTGGACTACTTCAGAGACCGTGAGTTCAGTTCCATTAAGGGTCACAGATTCAACGGTGGGTGCGATCAGGTCAATCCACGTTTGGGCGCCGGGAGTTGTGCAGGCAAATAGCGCGGTCGTGGTGGTCGTGAATGTTGGTCCTGTTGACATCAAATCAAGTTTAACCTCGTAGGAGGTGCTCGAGATCAAGTCTGAGCGCTTACTGGCCTCAGCGCGCGTGATGTTTTCCGAGCGGGAACCGGTTGCTTCAGTGAGAGTCATACCGGAATCTTTGCACGTCACACGTTCATTACTCGAACAGGTGGTCCTGCCAACAATCAGGGCGAGTGGGAAGATAAGGGTATGGCTACTAAAGTTGAATTCTGGTTTGATCCGCGGTGTCCGTGGGCGTGGATAACTTCCCGTTGGGTACTTGAAGTGAGCGTTCCGCGAGATCTTGACGTGACGTGGAGCGTCATGTCCCTTGCGGTCCTCAATGAAGGTAAGGACATCCCAGCGGAGTACGCCGAGAGGCTGGCGACAGCTTGGAAGCCTGTTCGAGTGTGTATTGCCGCTGAAGTTGAGTTCGGTAAATCTGTTCTCGGTCCGCTATACACCGCTATGGGGACCCGAATTCATGTTCAGGGCCGCAAGGATTACGACACCATAATCGCCGAATCTTTGGCTGAAGTGGGATTACCGGAGGCTCTGGCTGCCGCAGCCGACTCAGAAAACTTTGATGCGCAGTTGAGAGCAAGCCACGCGCGGGGCATTTCTTTGGTCGGCGAAGATGTCGGGACTCCCATCATTGCAATTCCGGGACCTTCCGGTGAGCCCGTCGCATTCTTTGGACCGGTGATAACTCCTATGCCCGTCGGTGAAGAAGCATTGAGGCTGTGGGACGGAGCGCTACTTGTTGCGTCTGTCCCGGGCTTCTATGAAATCAAGCGCTCTCGGACGCAGGACCCTTCATTTGACTAGTCATCGAAGCGGTCCACCCGCTATCTGTATTTTTGATGCAGATTGCGGGATTTGCCAATCCTCCGTTCGCCTAGCGGGGCGCCTTGGCGCCCGGGTCGACTTCATTGGATTCCAAGCATTTGATTTCGCAAATGCACCCGAAGACCTCACATTGGAGCGCGCTCAATCTGAGGTTGTTTTATTGGCTCCTTCAGGGAAGGTGTTTGGTGGGGCTGCGGCTGTGGCGCAGATTCTGCGGACAAGTCGGGTTGCTCCACTGGGAGCGATCTTGGATTCACGCCTAATGCTTCCCGCTGCCAACGTTGTTTACTCGTGGGTTGCTCGGAATCGAAGCCGGTTACCACAGGCCTGTGGAGTTAGCCCAGCCATGGAATCTGATAAGGGTGTCAAGGTGAGGAATACTGCCTCCCATGAGTGATCGAGCAGAGAACATCAGCATGCAACCGTGGCGCGGATTCGCTAGCGATAACTACGCGGGAGTACACCCGGAAATCCTTGCGGCACTGACACGGGTTAACTCTGGTCATCAGGTTGCATACGGTGATGATTCGATTACGGCTGAACTTGACGAACGCATGGCCGCTCTTTTTGGCCGACCTGTTGGTGTTTATCCAGTTTTCAACGGAACCGGCGCCAACGTGGTTGCCTTGTCTTCAATCATGAATCCATGGGAAGCTGTTGTGTGCACGAATACTGCACACATTCACATGGACGAGGGTGGAGCACCAGAAAAGGTTGCTGGAATCAAACTCTGGACAGTCCCCGGCGTGAATGGAAAACTCACCCCGGATCTGATTCGCTCTGCCGCCCACGATTTTGGTTTTGTGCATTACGCCCAACCAGGTGCCGTTTCAATTGCTCAATCCACCGAAATGGGAACCGTCTACACGGTCGAGGAAGTCACTGCAATCAGTGAGTGCGCGCATGAACTAGGCCTTCGCGTCCACATGGATGGTGCACGCATTGCCAATGCTGCGGTGGCTCTAGGAGTTCCCATTGCTGACTTCACGGTTAATGCCGGTGTGGACATTTTGTCCTTCGGGGGAACGAAAAATGGAATGCTCATGGGTGAAGTGATTGTTGTTTTTAACCCTGACGTTGTCCATGGCATCGAATACTTTCGAAAAAGCTTTATGCAACTCAATAGTAAGATGCGATTCGCTTCTGCCCAAATGATTGCTTTACTCAGCGATGATTTGTGGCTTAAGAGCGCGACCCACGCTAATGACATGGCTCAGAAACTCAAATCGGCCGTCGAGCAAATCCCGGGGATTTCCATTGAAGTTCCAACGGATGCCAACGCGGTCTTTGCGCGGATCCCAGAAGAAGTCGTTGAGCGTTTGCAGAGTAAGTGGCGTTTCTACACGTGGGACAGTCCGACGCTGGTGCGCTGGATGTGCGCGTGGGACACCCAAGAGTCCGACGTCGAGGCATTTGCGGCAGACATTGCGACAGAAATGGCCGCAAGCTGAATGCCTGATTTAATAGTGAACGCCAGCTAGTCGTGCCTGAAGGTCACGTTGTTCACAGACAAGCGCGCGAACTCAACAAACTCTTCACAATTCAAGTAGTAGAGGTCAGTAGCCCGCAAGGCCGGTTTTCTCAATCGGCATCGGTGCTCAACGAAACAAGGTTTGTCAGGTCACAGGCTTATGGCAAGCATCTTTTTATCGATTTTGAACACGCTCACGTCATCCACATTCATCTTGGTCTCTATGGAAAATGGACTTTTCTGAATTACACACCCGAACCGGTTGGATTAATTCGCCTACAAATTTCAACTCCAGAATCCTGTGCCCAGTTACGTGGACCAAATGCGTGCACACTCATTTCACCATCGGAAGCAAAAACGATAAAGTCGAAAATTGGTCCGGATCCCATTCGCAAGGATGACCCGAGCGCCGTGCGAACAAAAGTGTCGGCCAGTAATGCGCCGATCAGTGTTCTACTCATGGACCAAACACTCTTTGCGGGAGTGGGAAACATCTATCGAGCAGAGGCACTCTTCCGTGCTGGAATTAATCCACAGAGTCCAGGGAAGGAGCTGACCTCGGAGCAGTTTGACGCAATGTGGACGGACCTTGTTGACCTCATGAAAATTGGAGTCAGGCGTGGGCGCATCGATACGGTGCGAGCGGAACACTTACCAAAGGCCATGAAGCGCGCCCCGCGCGAAGATCGCCATGGCGGTGAGGTTTATGTGTACCGGCGAACTGGATTACCGTGTTTTATCTGCTCCCATGAGGTCGCCGAAGCGGACTTACGGGGAAGAAATCTTTTTTGGTGCCCGACCTGTCAAAAGTAAAGATTCAGCCGGGGATTCGCGGACTGCGAATACCGGGGTGATCGGCCGGCAGGCTGTTTTTGATTATTCGCCAAGACCAGAAAACAACACCAATGACCATTACATAGAAAAGCGGCCGAACGGCTGCAAGTGCCCACAGGTCTTCACCTTGAATCAGTGGCACTTGCACGGCGGCACGCACGACATTGAGCAAAACCCACAGCCATGAAGCTTTTGAGTAGGCCTTGAGCAAATCAGGGTCTTTGCGCCACCGCATCCCGGTACCAGAGAGCGGGCCAACGATTACGCCGAGAAGTGGCCAGCGAATCAGGATTGAAAAAGCGAATGCAAGAGCCGAGGCAATATTGGCCAGGACGAGTGGCCAAAAATATGCAACCGCGCTACCCGTGTAGTAAGCAACGGTGGCGGCAAGCACGACAACGAGTAGGGCACCAACGACTCGGACCGGTTTTTCTCCGCGAGAAATACGCAACCCAGCTAGAACAAGTCCGATTGCCAGCGCTGAAATGACCGCTGCGGTGAGATTACTGTTCGAAACTAAATAAACGACGACGAAAATAACCGGCGGCAACATCGACTCGATAGCGCCACGAGGTCCGCCAATTAATGCAGCGAGTGGATGGCCAGACCCTGGCTCTGCGGCACTCGCGTTACTCACCCGGCCAAATGTAGTGTCAAAGCTGCATTTTGTTTCCGACACGGTGTCAGCCACCTTCAGGGGTTAAGGTTCTAGCGTGAGTCAACCGCGGACCCAATCTTTGGCCGATCAATGGGCCACAGACCTTGCCGGTTGGGCAATCCCGCAGGACATCCTGGACCAAGCGAGCGAGGTCCCCTGGAAGCACTGCGTTGCCATGTTCACCGTTGCCTCAGACATCCCCGATTCGCCTTCACATCAGCGCGCTCGTGAGGCGCTGGAGCCTGGTGGCAGTGTTCTCGACATTGGATCAGGTGGCGGCCGAGCCTCAATGGCAATTACCCCACCGGCGGGGACTTTGACGGCTGTTGATCACCAGCAAGAAATGCTCGACGAATTTCTTAAAGCGGCGCAGACTCGTGGGGCAATTGCGCACACATTCCTGGGGGACTGGCCCGATGTCGCGTACCTGGTTCCTGAAGCTGATGTCGTCGTGTGTCACCACGTTGCCTACAACGTCTCAGAAATCGTCCCATTCCTCCAAGCCTTAAACGACCACGCACGCAAACGAGTGGTCATGGAAATTCCCATGACCCACCCCATGAGCAATATGAACGCGCTCTGGAAAAAGTTCTGGGACTTAGATCGACCCACCCAACCAACTCCATACCAATTGCAAGACATTTGTTTATCACTAGGCTTTGGAGCGGTTCTGGACATCTGGGAAGACGAAACGTGGGGAGCTCGGGTTGATCTCCCAGAAGCCGAACGAATCCGTCAGGCACGAATTCGGTTGTGTCTCACCGAGGATCGTGATGCAGAGCTAGCTGCTGCACTTCTGTCCGCAAAAGACTCCAAACCTCGATCAGTTGCAACTTTATGGTGGGATGTGAAGTAGATGAAATCAACGCAATACAGGTCAACTCCTTGGGTCCTACTCTTCTCGGGGATCATTGGACTTTTCGCTGCGTTCACTTTGACCCAGGACAAGATTGCGATCCTGTCTGATCCCAGTTACATCCCTAGTTGCAATATCAACCCAGTACTTGCGTGTGGTTCAGTCATCATCACTGAGCAGGCCTCGGTATTTGGTTTTCCCAATCCAATCATCGGGTTGATTTCCTTTTCGGTGGTCATCACGCTCGCTGTTCTTTTATTGGCGCGAGTGGTTTTACCGAACTGGGTGTGGTTGGGTCTCAACCTTGGTGCACTGGGTGGGTTGGCGTTTGCCATCTGGTTGATCGTCCAGAGTTTGTACGTAATTGAGGCACTATGTCCATGGTGCATGGTCGCTTGGGTTGGCACAATTCTGATTTTCTGGCTGACTACGGCTGAAAATGCGAAATCGGGTAGGTTCACGCGAAGTGGAGCCCCGGGATTTATGTCAGATGTTTTCAGTTCACTGCGCTGGGTGTTTATTGGCGCAACATTCTTGGTGATTTTAAGTTTGATCTTTATCAACTGGATGGACTTCTGGCTCGGTCGCACCTGATCCGGAGTTGACCGCCGCCCACTGCGGATGGTGTTTCTGCGCCCAACCTTGGGTGACTTCCCCCGAACGCATTCCCATCCTGGCTTGGGTGTCTTTCATTGCCATATAAATATGTCCGGTGAGGACTATGACAATTACCAGGGTAAGCCAGTCATGAACAAATGTTGCCCCAGTGCGAATATCGTCGGTGAAAAGTGAGCTGAAGAACATGACCATTCCGGTTGCGAACATAATCAAAATTGCCCCAAAACTGAATGCAGCATTGAGTTTTTGCCCGGCGTTAAATTTTCCGTAAACAGGTTCCGGGTTACTCATTTCAGGTGGGATGGACGCGCTATCGGCGCGTTTAAGCCACGCGAAATCATGGGGGTGGAATCGGTTGAGTTCGCGCATGTTCATGCGAAATACGGGGAATGCGATAGCAATGATGAGTGGGATGGGTAGTAAGAAACCGCTAACTGAGTGAATTGTCTTGACTATTCCACGGTTGCCAATGAGAACGCTGAAATCGGGTATATAGAGGGCGGCAGCTGTAGCAATCAGGATAAACATCAAGACGGATATGGAGCGGTGCGCGAAGCGTTCAATCGGGGTAAAACGTTTCACGTTACCGGCTCATCGCTGCGACCATTTGATTGGCCGACCCAGGCGTCAATGTCGTAACCGCGTTGCTCCCAGTAGCCAGGAATAACCGAGTCAACGACATCAATGTTCGACAACCATTTGAGTGATTTGTAGCCGTACATTGGCGCAACGAGTAACCGAACTGGTCCACCATGTTCGCGAGTTACGGGTTTGCCGTACATCGAGGTGGCAATTAAAACGTCAGGACGAACTGCCTGCTCCATGGTGAGCGATTCGGTATAGGCGCCGTCAAATGAATCAATTGTCAGCGCGGTTGCACTTGTTCGAGCACCCGCGACGGCGAGTAGGTCGCTCATGAGAACTCCCGACCAGGGAACGTTGTCAACGCGCCAGCCCGTTACACATTGGAAGTCCTTTGTCATAGAAGTCTGCGGGAGTGATTCGAGATCTGCAAAACTCAAGTTAAGTGGTGAGCTCACGGCGCCACCAACGGTTAAACGGTAGTCCTCCTTTGACATTTCCGGGTAACCGTTTGTCACCGTGTAAATTCGAAATCCACCGGCAGCTGGAATCACCGCCCCGAGTCCGGGTAGCGTGGAAGCGACAGTGTCACTCACCACCGAATTCAATTGTCGACCGAATACGACACCGAGGGCGCCAAGGCCCAACATGCCAAGAATCACGCGTCGCCCGACAGGTGACCCCTTTGATTCCATTGCTCTATGTGAACACAGAAAACGGGTTTTGGCGAGGGAACTTGGCATTCATGCCTGCATTCCGTGCTCCATTGCGGTGTCCAGAGTCAATCAATTTTTCACGTAAATGCATCTCCGATGGCCCGCAACGTGGGTAAAGTTCACCTATGAGTATCCGGCCACGCCCTAACGTTCTCGCCACCCGAACCATTCTCGCCATCTTGGTGTCGATCTTCGCCTTGGTTGCGGCAGGGATGCCTGCTGCACAAGCGAGCGACAACAACCTGGCTTTTGGGGGAAACCCTCCGGGCGGTTGGGTTGTGGATCCGAGTGTTTATCAACAACTTTTCGGGAATTTTGACGAGGGCGTCCCACAGGGAACAGTTATTGCCGACTCAGGTTTCCGTCCCTACCCTCATGGTTTCCCGGTACCAAACTGGGGATCAGGCGAGTCTTTTGTTGAGAACGCCATGGTGTACGGCGGGGCGACACGGGTCACATTGGAGCAACTCCAAAAGGGTGAGGCAGCTGGTCCGGCACCGCTCAATGCACTCGCTCTGCGCCGCACCCTCGGTGATGGCGTCTGTCGTGATGCCAAGTCCATTGATCCCAAAACCGGTAATTGCGATCTGATCCTTGGGGCCGAGCTCCTGGCCCAGATGGTCGAGTCAAGCGCGCTGGGCGGCCATTGTTTCGGAATAGCCGCCGCAGCCGCAGCCCTGTACAACGGACAACTCCCTGCCAATCAGGTCGGAGCTTCCGGCTTAGGACTCAATGCTCTCAACCCGATGGGTAATCCGGCAACACAGACGATCACCCGCCTGTTCGCCACCCAGTACCTGGACCCGAATGTGCTCCCCGATGCGATTGCCGGCCAGTCGCCAACGCAACTTGTTCGGACACTTATTCAGACGCTTCCCAGCGGCACCGTTCCCTTCGTTCTCACTGTTGCTGGGAGTGTCGGTGGACATGGCATTACCCCTTACGCCGTCTTGGATCGAGGTAACGGCCTGTACGACATCGCCGTGTACGACAACAACTTCCCGCTTCGGGCCCTCGCGGTCACCGTCGACACGACAACCGACAGCTTCGTCTATACCTCAGCGACCGACCCTAATTCGCCCTCGTACACCTGGAGCACGGCGAATGAGTCCACCATCTCCCTCGTTGAGATCGATGATCTCCTCGGTCAGCAGCCGTGTCCCGTCTGCCGGGGAAAGGATCAGGGGACGATGCTTGCTTTTAGTTCGATATCTCAGGTGAATGCCGGAGTCGTGGCTATCGGTTTGCTCGACCTTGAGGGTCAGCCGCTGGCTCCAAGCCTCTATCGCATCGTCAGCACCCTGAATCCGCCGTCCGAGGAGGTACAAAACATTCCGGTGATTTTTGTAAATCCTGGCGTAGAGTTCGCCGTCTCGATTCAAGCGGGACAGCTCTCCGGATCGCAGTCTTTTGAGGTATATGCATTGAGTAATGGTGCTTCCCAATATCTGCTGCTCGACGAACTCCGCTCGAATAGCGCTTCCATTTTCGCAGTAGGCGGAGACAAATCACTCTTCCAATCGACCAAAGCGTCGAGCCCACGCGTTCAGCAGTTGTATGACGGGCCGACCACGAGTTACGACGTTAACGGCCACCCGGTCGCGCTCCCTAAAGCGGTCTACGCAAATCAGGATTGGAATCGATCCAAGAAGCAGGTGCGCTACAGCAGCACGGCTACCCAAGCACTTGTCTGGAATGTGCAGGTGAACGGTACCCGTACAACCGGTGAAGCGGGCTGGGTCGGGATCGGTGTTTCGGTCCCGGCGGGGGGAGAGATTTTGGTGGATTATTCAGGAGCTTCTGCAACCAAAGCTCCACTCGCCTGGGTTATCGACAAAGACAAAACTCGTACCCCCTTGACGTTGCAGCGGGTCACCCCTGAACTCCTTGAGCAGTACCGCGACCAGCTCTATGTCGTTCAGGGGCCCTCCTAAACGTCATGCTGTGACGTAACTCGGGCTCCCGGGACATTGAGAATTCGGTTGATGGATGTTGACTGCTAATTATTTAATTAGTGGTTACTGTGCCGTTGATTTCGGCAAAATCAACTTTCGCCGACTTTGACATTTCGCTAGCGACTCGCTGAGCAACCTCTAGCGTGACTGGCTTGGCAAAATCAACTTGGTACATGCGGAAGCCTAAGTAGGTCCCTAAAGTGAGATCCGTTTTCTTCACTGCAGTAACTCGATCAGCTCCCGTAATCGGGACTTTGCTGGTCGGTTTCACTTTAACTTTGTATTGAACGATAAGTGAGTCAATAGTTGAGGCCTTCGAGGCTGAAGCGGCACTCAGACTGTTACCCGCTGGAGCCGCATAGATCAGAACGGCTCTGGACTGGACGAGTGTGTTGCCAACCGAAACGCCAGTTGAAGCGGTCACCCGTTGCGTCGCCAAAAACTTGGTGATCGCTGCCGAGCGTTGCTTTGCCAAGGTCGGGGAGACCTTGTATTTCCCGGTGCTAGTGAACGCTGTCACAGTTACTGTTGATCCGGCTGATTTCGCTTTCGATGCGAAGGCGGTCAGTTTCTTTTTGGCAGTTGCTGAAAGGGATGCGCTTCCCGCGGCGAAGTAGGCCAGGTCAGCAAACTCGGACTGCACACCATTGCTGCTTTGAGCGCCCGTAGTTGTCACCGGTGATTTATCGGCTGCAGCACCTGTGCCATCAAGATTCAAACCCACAGCAATACTGACCGGCAACGCTCCCTGCCTGACCATATTGATTTGCAATGTGTGAACACCCGCCGACAAATTCGGCATCACGAAACTCGCAGTGAAGCTTCCGTTGGACCCAACTGACCCTGCCCCAACCCAAGTTGGTGTCGACAGAATGTAAATCCCTGTCGTGGTCGATGGCTGCAATCCAGATCCAGAGATGGTGAATCTCTGACCCGGCGCAACACTTTGGCTATTAGAGCTCAGTGGACCCGCACCGCTCAATTCCCAGTCCGCTCCCGCGACACTGAAACCGGTGCCGGTTAGTTCTGCCTTGCGAAGTACCAATGGGGCACCTTTGGCATCAACGGCCTTGAACTCACCTGGTCGGGAGACTTGATTGGTTGCCACCGGTTGCTCGGTCACTGCAAGTCCACCGCCGCTGGAGCCACCACCGGAGGATCCACCGCCGCTGGAACCGCCTCCGCCACCGCCACCGCCACCACCGCTTGAGGGTGCGGCAGTAAAGGTAAACGCGCTAGCCAAGGTTGCAGAACCGGCAAGGGTTGTCACAACTACGTCGACGGTACCGGCGGCACTGGCCGGAGTGAATGCATAGAGCTCCGTGCCTCCAATAATGAAGTACGTTGCTGCGGTACCACCAAAGGTGATGGACACAGTGGAATCAAGGTTTGTACCCGTAATGGATGTTCCTGTCCCACCCGAAGCGGAGCCGGTGGCGATTGATAGTGAGCTCACGGTCGGTGCTGGGTAATAGGTGTATGAGCTTGGTGCGGTTGCGGTGCCACCGGGAGTGACCACCACTACGTCGACCGTGCCCGCGGATCTGGCTGGGACGGTAACGCGCAATTGTGTTGAGCCGACATAAGTAACCGACGTGGCTGAGTTAGAACCAAATCTCACCGTGGAGCCCGTGGTGAAATTCGCACCCAGGATGGTGAGTGTTTGTCCACCTGCGATCGGGCCACCCTCACTGCTCAGCGAAGTAATGCTGGGTTGGGAGACGAACGCGAATGGAACAATGTTGGTGCTGGTTCCACACGCGCTACTTACAACGACATTGACGTCCGAGACCGGACTGACCGGTGCTGTTGTCGTGATGGAGGTGTCGCTGACAATTGTGAAGGTTGCTGGTCGACCACCGAAAGTGACCGTGGTCGCTCCGGTAAACCCGGTGCCGGTAATTGTGACCGCGGTCGAACCATCAGCGGCACCAATCGAAGTGGATAGCGACGTAACAACAGGTGTACAAAGCCCCGTCGTGTAGGTGAATCCACTGCTAAATGTCGTGGTCCCAGCTGAATTGGTCACCGCAATTGCGGCGGTACCTGAAGCACCGGCCGGAGTCACGAATGTCAGTTGTGAATCTGACACAACGGTGACGCTGGTAGCTGCGACGCTTCGAACACTTACACCCGTTGTTCCGGTGAAATTAGATCCGGTAAGTGTGACAGTGGTGCCACCGCTGGTGGTACCACTAACTGGCGAGAGTGAGTTAATCACTGGCGCAGCACTGTATGCGCGCGCATAGAGCAAAGTGTTTTGCGAACCCGATCCAGGATTGCCCACTGCATTGGATGTGGCTGCAAGGGTCAGTGCGGCGTCCACCTGAGCCGGTGTTGCCGACCCGTTACCCGGAATTCCAAGATAGGTGGCCACCGCTCCGGCGACGTGCGGGGCAGCCATGGAGGTACCGCTGAGGGTCGCGGTCGAGGTGGCGCTTGTATTCGAGGTGGAAAGGATGGAACTGCCTGGAGCGAAAATATCAACCAGGGTCCCGAAATTAGAGAAAGATGAACGGGCATCGGTGCTCGTTGTGGATCCGACGGTGATTGCAGTGGGTTCCCGGGCTGGGCTGTAATTAGATGCGTCCGCGTTGTCATTGCCGGCAGCAACTACGACCGTGACACCCAGAGCCACAAGCGCTGCAACCGCGTCATCGGATGACTTACTCGCGCCGCCTCCGAGGGACATGTTTACGACAGCAGGTTGTCCATAAAGTGTGTCACCGGCATTGTCGTACTGACTTCCGATCCAATTCAGGCCGCTGACAATCGAACTCACGTAACCCGAACCTGAACAATCCAGCACGCGAACGGGTACCAGGGTGACATTTTTGGCTACCCCGTACAAGGTGCCACCGATCGTGCCAGCGACGTGGGTGCCGTGGCCGTTGCAGTCAACGGTGCTTGCACTACCCGGTACATAGGAAATACCGGAAACCAACCGAGACGAAAAATCAGTATTGGCATAGATGCCGGTATCAACAACGTATGCGCGAACACCGGCACCGTCATCGGGGCAGGTGTAGGAGTTGTCCAATGGCAGGGATCGCTGATCAATGCGATCTAATCCCCAGGTCGCAGGAGTTTGAGCACTGGGTGTGCAGTTCGCAGCCCCAGGAGTCGGATCCGCTGGTGGGGTGGGTGGTGTTGGAAGCGGGACGGTCGGTCGAATTTGATAGGTGTACCGGCCGGCTTGGGCGCCCGACTCAGGGAATCTGTTACTCACCAAGGCATTCGCTCCACCGTTGGCGTACGGAGCTGGTGAATCAGTATTGCGAACCCGCACCAGCGAATTACCGCGGTCGTTGGGATCCGCGTAACCGACGACAAAAGTCGGATTACTCGTTGACGCAGGCACCGACACATTGCCGTAGTTAAATTCGAGATCGATATTGCCCGAACCCTGATTAATGAGAATCAATTGGAATGAATGGCGCGCCGCGCTACTGGGATATTCACCCACATTGACCCAATTGATGCAGTAAGCAGATTGGCCGCTCACCGTAATGGGGCCATAGGTAACGTCACTGCTGGAACGGGTATCAAGGTCGGTAAACAACGGTAGGACAAGTGGGCGCAATGTTGTGTTCAGGTTCACACCGGTGTAAGAACGGAAATCACCAAGTCCATCGTCAAAAGTCATTCCGCCGTTGTTGTTAATGATGATCGAGCTGTAAGCGGTTCCAAACCAGTTCACCGGGAAACCTAAACTCACAGATCCCGTTGAAGCATCATCGATGAATCCCATGGAATTCGCCGTGCATCCCGCATCCGTCCTAATGGCGGTGCTGGATGTACTTACTCTCTCCGCATTGACGCTCACCGGTAAATCGCGTTCGATGTAGTCAACACCGGGTTCAACCGAGAGTGTTGCCCGTTGCTGTGGAGTCAGATCTGCGGCTACGCCTTCAATTAAACCCTGTAAAAGAGTCTCGACATCTACTCCGAGCGCAACCGCTCGGGCTTTGACTTCTTCCGCCGAGGTTCCCGACTTGGCTATCACCAGGTAGGGCTGGGTTGCACCTGCGGGCGTTGGTGTTGGCGTGGGCGTTGGTGTTGGCGTGGGCGTTGGTGTTGGCGTGGGCGTTGGTGTTGGTTCGGGGCTCGCGCTAGGCGTCGGGGTTGGGCTTGGGTCAGTGGAAGTACTCGCCAAAGTGGGGGAGACGCCTATAAAGGCCAACAACAGTAGAACCGACGCACTGACTCGTGCGAGAGGGTTCATGTCGTGGGGGAGGCGCATCTCGAAATTCTAAGTGCTGATTAGCCATCTGGCTAATGTGGTGCTGAGCGAAGGTGCAGGAAACACTCATGAAAATGGATTGGAGCGGGTGACCGGGATCGAACCGGCATGGCCAGCTTGGAAGGCTGGGGCTCTACCATTGAGCTACACCCGCGAGGTGCACCGACGTTGAATCAACTTGAACACCCTAGGCTCCGTAAGAATAGTGGTAGCGCGCGGATGCGTGCCAGCAGGCTTGCTACTTGGGTGGAATGTATGCCCCATGAGGCGGGAAAATCCTTACCCATAGACTCTGCCACTCAATGTTGTTTGGCCAGTCCGGGGCGTAGCGTAGTGGCTAGCGCGCCTGCTTTGGGAGCAGGAGACCGGGAGTTCGAATCTCCCCGCCCCGACAATGTGGTTTGTTTTCATTAGTGGATCACACGTGAAATTGCCGGAAATTTCCAACCTCAAGACCTGGAGCAGTACATGAAGAGTGAGATCGAGACCCTCAGCCCAACCCGCATCAAGCTCAGCGTTGAGATTCCTTTTGCGGAATTGCAGCCAAGCCTGGATGAGGCACTCACCCGTATTGGCAAGCAAATCAATATCCCGGGCTTTCGTAAAGGCAAAGTCCCAGCCCGGGTAGTTGAGCAGCGCGTTGGCCGTGGCGCCGTATTAGAAGAGGCAGTTAATAATGCGATCCCGAAGGCCTATGACGAACTCGTGGTCGAGAACAAAATCCGTCCCATCGGGCAGCCAACAATTGAGGTCACTGAAGTAACTGACGGCGACAAGCTCACCTTCACCGCTGAAGTTGATGTTCGCCCCGAGTTCACCCTCCCCGCATTTGATTCGCTGACGGTGGAAGTTGAGCCGGTTGTCTTAGAAGAATCTGATATCACCCAGCAAATCGATGCCCTTCGCGCACGCTTTGCAAATTTGGCCGAAGTTGACCGCGCCAGCGCCGACGGTTACATCCTTTTGGTCAACATTTCGGGCAAGACCGAAACTGGTGATGAAGTTGATGACCTCAGTGCATCGGCAATGTCCTACGAACTGGGTACCGAAGGCATGCTGCCCGGTTTTGACGAAGCAGTCCGTGGAGCCAAGAAGGGTGAATCTCGCACATTTGAATTCACTCCGCAAAACGGCGACTGGGTAGGCGTTCCGTTAACCGTCACCGTTGAAGTCAGTGCCGTTCGTGAACGCGAACTCCCAGAGCTTGATGCCGATTTCGTTTCAATGGCATCTGAGTTCGATTCCGTTGAGGAGTTGCGCGCCGATATTGAAACCCGTCTTGGTCGCCTGAAAAAAATGGAACAGGGTAACGAGGCTCGCAACAAGATCCACGATGTTTTACTGGAAAAGGTTGAGTTGCCTTTGCCTGAAGATTTGATCGCGGCTGAAATTGAAGGTCACTTCCACGACGGACACGATTCAGGCGAAGAGCACCGCGCAGAGGTCGAAGCCGAAATTCGCACGGGTCTTAAGAGCCAGTTCATTTTGGACAAGATTGCCGAAGACGAGGAACTCACCGTTGGCGAAAGCGAACTCAGCGCCTGGCTCATGCAGCAAGCGCCGCGCTACGGCATGGCACCTGATGCGTTCGCTCAAGCACTGGTTGAAGCAGGACAGGTCCCCATGGCCATGGCCGACATTCGTCGGGCCAAAGCCCTGGCCAAAGTGCTCGAGAGCGCCAAAGTGGTTGATACGAACGGTGTGGTTGTTGACCTTGCGGCCCTTGATGCTGAAATGGCAGCCCTGGCTTCAGGTTCTCGGCCTTAGTGGTGACCGGACTAGTGGTGTCCGGGTAAATGTTGTGCGGGTCCTGCGCCTTGTCCCTTTGCGTCAACTATGTCGAAGACGCCCATCATGCCGTGATCTTCATGGTAGAGGAGATGGCAGTGGTACACGCTTCTGCCGACAAAGTCAGCGAAGTTCGTTCGGAATCGCATGTAGGTATTCCACGGAATCGTTGCGGTGTCTGAATAACTGCGCAAAGGTGCAGGCCGCCGATTGCTGATCTCATTCGTCAGTGGATTCCAATCTCCACGTTCGACGACGACAAAGTCATTGACATGAATATGGAATGGATGTTCCTCGTTTGCGGGAGCCCCCGCCATTGTCGATGATGCGTTACGGATCACCCACTCTTCTGTGGTTCCTAGACGAACTTGAATGACATCTTTGAACGTGAGTTCATCAAAGATCATGCCGTCGATATAGAACTGCGGGCTGCCGTTAACGAGGTTTTGACTCAGTGTGAGAACCCTTCGTTTGGCAACCGGTCCGGTGAGCCAACTCGGTGGTTCAGCGAGGTGAGTGGGCACGGTAACCGGGCGATCTTGTTCACCGGCGATCCGAACGCGCATGAGTTGTCGTGCCGGCCACACTGCCTTGCCCTGGTTGTAGCCCAATTGTCGAAGATAAACGGTGCCTTGACCACGCCGTGCTGTGACGAGGACCCCGTATCTTTTTCCGGGAGGCATGATCAATGTTTCGGTTTGCCATGAACGCCAAACCATCGTGCCGTCTTCTTCCACGACGGTGAACTCGTGCCCGTCAAGGCCAAGTGCGTAGTAGGTCGCCACTCCGATATTGCCGATCTGCCAAAACTGTGTCTCACCGGGGCGAATGGAGACGCGAGGGTTGAGCATGCCATTGACGTACAACTGTGTCTGATCGGTTGACAATTCTTCGTAGTCAGCCCAAGAACCATCGGGGCTTAGGCCTCCTTCGCGAAGGGCAATGGTGTGTCGGCGCAATCCCTGTACCTGTGGCAAGAGTGCGGCGCCACCTTCAACGATGATCAGGCCAGATAGCCCCGACCAGACTTGAGCCCCCGTTTCGGCGTGATAGTGGGGGTGGTACCAGAACAGACCACCCGGGTGGTCTTGAGGGATTTTGACGTCGTACTCGTGAGCTTTGCCAGGGTCAACCTCGATGAAAACATTGTCTTGATGTCCTTTGGGCGATACGTGCATACCGTGGAAGTGCAGGTTGGTTGTGGTGGACCCGTTATTTACTAATCGAATCCGCATGTGATCCCCAGGCCGCACCACCAAAGTCGGGGCTGGGAATTCACTGTTGTAGGTCGACAACCCGGCGACGGCTGAGCCGTCAACCATTGCGGTGCCCGGTTTCACCGTGAGTTGAACACGCAACTCGCCGTTCTTGCTGCGGAGAACTTTCCCGAGGCGTGCTGGCCCGTCCGGAGTTCCCTGAAGGGCTACGCTCGCCCAGGCACCGAAGGCACCCGCACTCGTTGCCGCAATGGCGCCAGCCCCGCCTCCCAGGAGCGCGAGGAGCTGCCTGCGGGAAAGACTCACTGAGAACCTCCTCATTACTGGCGCTTTGCGCTTGAGCCACCTGATGGGCATGACCACCTGATGAGCATGACCACCTGATGGACACAGGGATTGTAAGAGCGGAAGCATACTCACGCTTGCCGAGGCAAATGCACTGCTACAGGCCTTCTCGTTCCTTGTGCGATCACTAGTTCGGCTATGGGCGAACTCGGCGCTTTTAGACGAGTCTTTCCGTTTCGCCGGGTTAGAGTTGAGTCAGTATTTCGGAGCAAACCCGAATTCCGCGTGAATCAGAATGCGGAATTACCCAATGCGAGGAGACTCGGTGTCTAGTCAGCAATTTGAAGTGAACCAGCCTTTCGGTTATGGCATGCGTTCTAGTGGCAGCATGGCCGGCTTCGGCGACATGCTGGACGAGCGTCTGCTTCGCGAGCGGATCATCTGGCTTGAAGGCCCGGTCATGGATGACAACTCCAACCGAATCGCCAAGCAGTTGCAGGTGCTCGCAGCGGAAGACCCTGACAAAGACATTAGCCTGTACATCAACTCACCCGGTGGATCCATTTCTGCCGGAATGGTCATCTACGACACCATGGCATTGATCCCCAATGACGTCACCACGGTCGCCATGGGTCTTGCCGCTTCAATGGGCCAGTTCCTGCTGTGCGCGGGTGCACCCGGAAAGCGTTACGCCACACCGAATACTCGGATCATGATGCATCAGCCATCGGGTGGACTTGGTGGAACCGCGAGTGACATCAAGATTCAGGCCGAGCAAATGCTGTTCATCAAAAAGCGGATGGCTGTTCTCATTGCTGAGCACAGCGGCCAGACTTTGGAGCAAATTGAAAAAGATTCAGATCGTGACCGCTGGTTTGATGCGCAGGCAGCTCGCGAGTACGGCTTGATCGATCATGTTTACAGCACTTCAGCAGACGCCCCCAAGGGCGAAACCAAGACCAAGGGAGCCACGAAGTGATTAACCCAACCAGTCGTTACATCCTCCCAGAGTTTCGTGAGCGCACGGCTAACGGCGAACGCACTCACAATCCGTACACGAAACTTTTTGAAGAACGCATTATTTTCCTCGGGGTTCAAATTGACGATGCTTCAGCCGACGACGTCATGGCCCAGTTGCTCACCCTGGAGTCAATGGACCCTGATCGTGATATCCAGATTTACATCAACTCACCCGGTGGCTCCTACACGGCCATGACTGCGATTTATGACACCATGCAGTTCGTTAAGCCACAGGTTCAGACCGTGTGTTTGGGCCAGGCAGCTTCGGCCGCCGCGGTCCTACTCGCCGCAGGGTCCCCCGGGAAGCGCTTCGCCCTCCCGCACGCACGAATCCTGATCCATCAGCCATACACCGAGGGTGGGGGCCAAGGCTCCGATATCGAGATTCAGGCCAACGAAATCATCCGGATGCGCGTTGAAATGGAAGGAATCCTGGCCAAGCACACCGGCCGCTCCATTGAACAGATTGAAAAAGACATTGAGCGCGACAAAATCCTCACGGCCGACATGGCTAAAGAGTTTGGCGTTATTGATTCGGTTATTTCCTCTCGTAAGGGCTAATCGCTGCCGATAGGCTCTGTATTGACGGATCGGCTTTTCGACTTTGTCTCGACCCACCCTGTGTATATCGCGCGTAAGTACCCCTTTACAGGGTACGGTTACCGGGTTATTGGTACTGGATTGTTGGTGCTGGATATTGATCGAGGAATCTGACTAAGGGGCGTTGTGGCGCGTATTGGCGAGAGTGGCGACCTGCTGAAGTGTTCTTTCTGTGGAAAGAGCCAAAAGCAGGTCAAGAAATTGATCGCTGGCCCCGGCGTTTACATCTGCGACGAGTGCATTGACCTGTGCAATGAAATCATTGAAGAGGAACTCACAGATGCAAACGCATCCGATCTTGGCGAATTACCCAAGCCCCGTGAGATTTATGCATTTCTCGATGAATACGTCATTGGTCAAGACGCCGCGAAAAAATCCCTCTCGGTTGCGGTGTACAACCACTACAAGCGCGTGCAGGCCGGAGCCAATCACAAGGGCAAGGAAGACTCGGTTGAACTAGCCAAGTCCAATATTTTGCTTTTAGGACCCACCGGCTCTGGCAAAACCCTGCTGGCCCAAACACTGGCTCGTGTACTCAACGTTCCTTTTGCCATCGCCGATGCCACTGCATTGACCGAAGCTGGCTACGTTGGCGAAGATGTTGAAAACATTTTGCTCAAGCTCATTCAGGCTGCTGAATTTGATACCAAGCGTGCTGAAATGGGGATCATCTACATCGACGAGATTGACAAGGTGGCTCGCAAAAGCGAGAACCCTTCAATCACTCGCGATGTCTCCGGTGAAGGTGTTCAGCAGGCCCTACTTAAGATCATCGAGGGAACATCCGCTTCGGTTCCACCACAGGGTGGTCGCAAGCACCCACACCAGGAATTCATCTCCATCGACACCACGAACGTGCTGTTCATCGTTGGTGGAGCATTCGCAGGCCTGGACAAAATCGTTGAAGCTCGGTTAGGCAAAAAGAGCCTCGGCTTCACATTTGACATCGTTGAGGGTGAGCGCGAGGAACCTAAAGACATCTCAGCGGATGTGTTCTCACATGTAATGCCCGAAGACTTGATCAAGTTTGGCATGATCCCTGAATTCATCGGGCGCCTTCCCGTATTTACATCAGTCAGCAAGCTTGACCGTGAGGCTCTGATCGCCGTTCTCGTCGAGCCAAAGAACGCACTCATTAAGCAGTACCAGAAACTATTGGAACTTGACAGTGTCGACCTTGAATTTGAACCTGAGGCATTGGATGAGATTGCTGAACTGGCTCTCTTGCGGGGAACCGGTGCTCGCGGATTGCGAGCAATCTTGGAAGAAGTTCTGCTTAACGTGATGTACGAAGTACCAAGTCGGACCGACGTGGCGAAGGTTGTTATTACCGGTGAAGTTGTGCGAGAGCGCGTCAACCCAACTTTGGTACCTCGCGGTGCACCTAAGCGTGCACCCCGTGAAAAAACTGCCTAGTTTACTGATCAGCGAGAATTATTTGACTCGTAAGCACTGCGTCCGCTGACCCAGTTACGGTTGTGATTGATTCCAGTGAACCAGCGGCAGTAAGGTCCGTTGAAACAAGGTTGATGTGTTCAATCATTGCGGGACTTCCGGTGAACTCTGCACTGGCAACAACAGCCCGCATCGACAACTTGGCTTCTGATTTGGCCTTGCGAATCATCCGGAGTGCTTCGGTTGCAGTTGTCAGCACCGCAACGTCACCCTGGGTTGACAGCGCGCGAAGGGCTTCACTGTCTGGCCAGGAACTCGTGTGAATTGATTCTTTGTTAAACCACGACCAAGTTTCTTCCGTTGTGAATGGCAGGAACGGGGCGAATAGTCGAAGGATGGTGTCAAGGGTTACCAGCAGGGTCGCCCGGGCGCTTTGTGTATTCACACCCACTGTTTCGCCGTAAGCGCGCTCTTTAATGAGTTCAACGTAATCATCGGTGAACTCCCAAAAGAATGACTCGGTGGCATCAAGTGCTTTCGCGTAATTGAATTCCTCAAAAGCCTTTGTTGCGTCCTCAACGGTGAGGGCAAGTTTTGCCAACAGCGCTTGGTCAACTGGTTCAGAAACCGTTGCCGGCGTAATGCTCTTCCGATCCTGATCACTTGAGAGTGCCGAGAGGGTGAGGGCAAACTTGCTGGCGTTGAGGAGCTTGATTGCTAGTCGGCGACCGATTTTCATTTGACCAATATCAAATGCAGTATCGGTTCCGGGACGACCCGAGGCTGCCCAATAGCGAACCGCATCAGAGCTGTACTCATCGAGCATGTCCATGGGAGTAACAACGTTGCCCTTGGACTTGCTCATCTTCTTGCGATCAGGGTCGAGGATCCAACCTGAGATCGCAGCATGTTTCCACGGCAACTCGTTGTTCTCCAGGTCAGCGCGAACTACGGAGGAAAACAACCAGGTCCGGATGATCTCGTGGGCCTGTGGGCGCATATCCATGGGAAATACCCGCTCGAATAAATCTGGATCGCGTTCCCAACCGCCAGCGATTTGGGGAGTCAGTGAACTTGTTGCCCACGTGTCCATGACATCGGGATCACCCATGAAGCCACCTGGCTGGTTGCGTTGATCTTCGGTGTAACCCGCAGGAACGTCACTACTGGGATCAATGGGAAGTTCTGCCTCGCTGGGAGTGAGTACCTGTTCGTAGTCAGGATTGCCGTCTGCGTCGAGTGCATACCAAACGGGAACCGGGACGCCAAAGAATCTTTGTCGTGAAATCAACCAGTCACCATTGAGTCCCTCAACCCAGTTTTCATAGCGAACCAACATGTGAGGTGGATGCCAGATAATTTCGCGCCCACGCTCAAGGAGTTCCCCGCGCAGTTGTGGGTCGCGGCCCCCGTTGGCGATATACCACTGGCGGGTGGTCACAATTTCAAGTGGTTTATCGCCTTTTTCAAAGAACTTAACGGGGTGGGTGATTGCTTTCGGTTCGCCCACCATGTCGCCTGATTCACGTAAGACTTCCACCATGCGTTGTTTGGCGGTGAAACTCGTTGTTCCGGCGATAGCGGCAAAGCGTTCTTTACCCGAACGAGTGGTGATCCACGGTGGGGTTTCCGAAGTGATTCGACCATCCCAGCCAACTATTGGGCGAGTGGGAAGTTGTAACTCGCGCCACCACGTGACGTCGGCGAGGTCGCCGAATGTGCACACCATCGCGATTCCAGACCCTTTTTCAGGATCAGCCAAGGTGTGGGCCATGACGGGAACTTCGACACCAAATACGGGGGTAATCACGTTGGTACCAAAGAGTGGTTGGTAGCGAGGATCGTCGGGGTGCGCAACGAGAGCCACGCAGGCTGCCAGTAATTCTGGCCTGGTTGTTTCAATGAAGACTTTGTTGGCCGGATTTTCTGTTGGCGCGAAACCGATCCGGTGATAGGCGCCAGGGACTTCGCGGTCCTCAAGTTCTGCCTGTGCAACCGCGGTACGGAAAGTGACATCCCAGAGGGTTGGTGCTTCCGACTGATATGCCTCGCCACGGGCGAGGTTTCTCAGGAAAGCAAGTTGGCTCACGCGCTGCGCATTTTTATCAATTGTTTGGTAAGTCTGCGCCCAGTCAATGGAGAGTCCCATGCGCCGCCAGAGGTCTTCAAAGACAACTTCATCTTCGATTGTTAATTGTTCGCATAACTCAATAAAGTTTTTCCGAGAAATCGGATCCTGCTTTTTCGCATCAGGTTTCGCGGGAGGGGTGTAGTCCGCGACATAGGGCAAACTCGGATCGCAGCGAACTCCGAAATAGTTTTGAACGCGACGTTCGGTGGGGAGTCCATTGTCATCCCAGCCCATGGGGTAAAAAACTTCAAAACCGCGCATGCGTTTGTACCGCGCGATGCAGTCGGTATGGGTGTAACTGAAAACATGCCCAACGTGCAGTGATCCACTGACGGTGGGGGGTGGAGTGTCAATGGAAAAGATTTCATCTCGGGTCTTAGTGCGGTCAAATGAGTAAGTGCCAGCGTCCTGCCAGGTCTTGGCCCACTTTTCCTCAATCCCGGAAAGGCTTGGCTTTTCTGGAATATTGACCACTGGGGAATCTGACTTCGACGACATGGTTGCGAAGTCTATTCGCCCACCTAGACTGCCACCGTGGGTATTACGAGCGCGCAGCAATTATGGGATGAATTCGGGTCCCGTTGGCCAGAAAATGTCATCGAACCATCGCTTTCTCGAATGAATGCGGTGTCAAACCTGCTGGGGGACCCGCAGCTGACATATCCGGTGATCCAAGTGGCCGGCACCAACGGGAAAAGCTCCACGGCCCGCATGATTGAGTCCATATTGCGATCCTTCGGCCTGCGTACCGGGCTGTACACCTCACCGCATCTGGTTGACCCGACCGAGCGGATTTGCCTCGACGGGGTGCCCATTTCGAGCGAGACGGCAATTGCCGCGTGGAATGACATTGAGCCTTTTGTTTCCATGGTTGACCGCAATTCACTCGCTGATGGCGGGCCTCAGCTTTCATCCTTTGAAGCAATGACGGTGCTGGCGTATTCGATTTTTGCCGATTCACCGGTTGACGTGGCCATCATTGAAGTGGGAATGGGTGGGACGTGGGATGCAACGAGTGTGTGTCGACCACAGGTGGCGGTCGTGACAACTGTTGATTTGGATCATCAAGAATTTCTCGGGGAAACCCTTGCGGAGATTGCAGCGGAAAAAGCCGGCATCGTGGCGAACGCTCAATCAGTCGTATTAGGCCCCCAGGCTCCACAAGCCGCTGCAGTCCTGATGGCCGCGTGTGAACTTGCTGAACTTGTTCCCGCGCGGTTTGGAGTTGAGTACGGTGTTAATTCGCAGGAGTTAGCCGTTGGGGGACAACTTATGTCCTTTCACGGACTTCGCGGGGACTACTCACATATTTTCCTTCCACTTTTTGGTGAGCATCAAGGTAACAACGCGGCGGTGGCACTGGCAGCCTGTGAGATGTTTATGGGATCAGCGCTGTTAGCGCCGCTGGACATCGATGTCGTAACTGAAGGTTTTGCATATGTGAAATCACCGGGGAGACTGGAGATTGTTCGAACAGGTCCAACCGTGTTGGTCGACGCCGCCCACAATCCACATGGTGCAAGATCACTTGCCGCTGCATTGGAGACCAGTTTCACCTTTGTTGGGATTGTGGCGGTTATCGGAATGTTGAGGGAAAAAGATGCTGTTGGTTTCCTCGAAGCGTTGTCACCTGTCGTATCGCAGGTTGTGATTACCGAGCCAAACTCACCCCGGGCGCTACCAGCGAGTGAACTTGCCCGACTGGCAACCGAAGTCCTAGGCGGTGATCGAGTCATTCTCGGTGGCGACCTCATGACCTCGCTGGAAGAGGCAATGGGGTTGGCTGACAGTTCGGGTGAATACGGGGGAGTTGGAGTAGTTGTTACCGGCTCGGTGGTGCTGGTCGGGGATACAATCCGACTGTTGTCAGCCACCGACACAAAGAAAGTGAGGTGAGATATGCGAGTACTGGGTTCGACCGTTCTTATCCTTGAAGCGCTCGTGGTTTTACTCGCGGTCCCCATTGCCATCAATGTCGCCAATGTGAATGCGACCTACGCACTCGTTATTGGAATTGCACTGGCCGGTTTGCTGGTATTGACCGTTGGTGTGATCACGAAACCGATTGCGGTGCCCATCGGTTGGGTGCTTCAGGTGCTCGTTATCGCCTCAGGAATTATCGTCCCCACAATGTTTTTCATAGGTGGACTTTTTGCGCTGCTGTGGTTCTTCGCCGTGCGCAACGGGCAGCGAGTTGACCGGGCACGGGAGTTGCCCGAAAGTTAGGTGAACGACTCCTCTAGCATCAGGCTCGATAGTTTCTCTCTACCGCAGTAATCCGTGTATATATATATGAGGAGTCACTGAATGTCTGAACGCACACTTGTTTTGGTCAAGCCCGATGGTGTTGCCCGTGGTTTGGTTGGCGAAGTTCTTGCCCGCATTGAGCGCAAAGGCTTCACTTTTGCAGCCATCGAGCTGATGAATGTCAGTGCTGATCTGGCCAAAGCTCATTATGGGGAACATGCCGACAAACCGTTCTTCGGCGATCTTGTCGCTTTCATCACAGGTGGTCCGCTGTTGGCTGCGGTGATTGAAGGGCCCGATGCAATCGTGGCTTGGCGAACCATGATGGGTGCTACCAACCCAATCACGGCGGCACCCGGAACTATCCGTGGGGATCTTGCCACCGAAATGCAAAATAACGTTACTCACGGTTCCGACTCACCAGAGTCAGCCGCTCGTGAAATTGCACTCTTCTTTCCTAATCTCTAAGCACTTTCCCAAGATCAAAGAATTGGCGTGAACTATGGAAGACCTCATCGGCTCGGTTGCCCTCGGTGTTGGGGTGGGAGTTCCCACGGCTGCAGCGGCGCAAGGTCCAAGTCTGGTTCAGTGGCCAGACAGAGTCCGCAAACTTTTCCCCACGGTCTTGGGTTCGATTGTCGGGGTTGGGCTAGTCCTTGGTTCGCGCGTACCGGGACTCCGTGGAATAAAGGCACTTGCCACAGGTGCGGGCTTAGCCGGGATCGGTACCGCGGGGTTTCTTGTGGCAAGAAACAAATTGGGTGAACTAGAAGTGCAGAATGCCCAGATTGATGAGTGCTTTGCGCAAGCGCCAACAGATGTACACCTTTCAGGGAGTGAGCATTCAGCTGTTGACTACTCGCTGCTTGGTCGCGAGGGCGCCCGCTTTGTTAATAGCGTGACGACTGCAGCACACGCCGAAAAGTTGGGTGTGAAGCGCACCCACGACCCCATTCGAGTTTTTGTCAGTATTGCGAATGCGGACTCGGTATCTTCACGGGTTTCGCTAGCGATGTCAGAGCTCATCCGAAACAAGGCTTTTGATCGCGAGTATTTGTTTATTCAAGCTCCTGCCGGCTCAGGTTATTCAAACTCCACTCCGGTTGACGTTGTGGAATTACTCTCCGGTGGAAATTGTGCTGCGGTGTCGGTGAGTTATGGACTGTTGCCTAGTTTCCTGTCTCTCACCAAGGTGCGATTGGCCGGTGAGACACAACTTGAGTTACTCAACGCAATCGAACACGAACTCAATGGTCGTCGTAATAAAGGAAAGCATGTCCCAAAAATTTTGCTCTACGGTGAGAGTTTGGGGGCGCGGGTTCAACAGTTCGCAATTCCGCTGGGATCAAGTGACTTGGACAAGTATTCCGTTTATCGAGCGCTGTGGGTCGGCACACCCGGTGGCCGAATTTCTGACAGCTTTCATCGGCTCTGCGCGAGTGAGTCGGTCACGGTGGATCGACCCGAGCAAATACCCGCCAATACGGATAATCGGGTGTGGTTTCTCGAGCACGACGGTGATCCGGTGGTGCGCTTTCGGCCCGATCTAGCTTGGACCCAACCGAAGTGGCTCGATCCGGAACTTCCTCGTGGGCGAAATATTCCAGCGGAAATGTCCTGGACCATGGGGGTTACCTGGGCAACCGTGCTTGTTGACACCATTTTTGCGACCAATGTAAAGCCGGGTGATTTCCAAAGCTTGGGTCACGACTACCGAGCTGATCTCGGTGCGGTTGCAACTGCAGCCTATGGTTTTAGTGGCCGGTTGACCCCTGAGCAGACTAAAGGTTTAGAAGACCTTCTACGGGAAATTGAGGTGACGCGCGCCCAAAAGTTGGGCGAGGGTTAAGCAAGAGCTTCTCAGGGCTACTATAAGGATTCGCATCGAGTCTCTTCCCAGCCTGATAAATTCCGGCTTTACCATCTCAGACCGATTGGAGGCACCGCGTGGGCTTTGGCTCGAACTCCTCATTTGTCGGCAGAGATATGGCCGTTGACCTCGGAACTGCCAACACGCTGGTGTACGTCCGCGGTCATGGAATTGTCCTGAACGAGCCCTCCGTTGTCGCTATCAATAACAACACCGGGGGAATTTTGGCCGTGGGTATGGAAGCCAAAGAAATGATTGGTCGCACGCCAGGCAACATTGTTGCGATCCGTCCCCTCAAAGACGGTGTGATTGCAGACTTCGACACAACTGAACGCATGCTTCGTTACTTTATTCAAAAAGTTCACCGCAGGCGGCACCTGGCAAAACCGCGACTTATCATTTGTGTCCCTTCCGGAATCACCGGTGTTGAACAGCGAGCCGTAAAAGACGCGGGTTACGCAGCGGGTGCTCGCAAAGTTTTCATCATTGAAGAACCCATGGCGGCGGCAATTGGTGCAGGACTTCCAGTGCACGAACCGACTGGCAACATGGTCGTCGACATCGGCGGAGGAACGTCAGAGGTCGCGGTCATCTCCCTTGGTGGAATTGTTACGAGCCTTTCGGTTCGAGTTGGCGGAGACGAATTAGATAACGCGATCATTCAATACATAAAAAAGGAGTACTCACTCCTCCTCGGTGAGCGAACTGCTGAGGAAATCAAGATCGCGATCGGCTCTGCATTCCCAAAGCCCGACGAACCACATGCCGAGATTCGTGGGCGTGATTTGATCACGGGTTTACCTCGGACAGTCGTTGTGTCCGCAGAGGAAATCCGGCGGGCAATCGACGAACCTGTCAATGCAATCGTTAGTGCAGTGAAGTCAACCCTTGACCGCACACCCCCTGAGTTATCCGGAGACATTATGGATAGGGGAATTGTTTTGACAGGCGGTGGAGCCCTGATGACTGGACTCGACGAGCGTTTGCGGCATGAAACCGGGATGCCCATTATCGTCGCAGATCGTCCGCTCGAATGTGTTGTGCTTGGTTCAGGCAAGTGCGTTGAAGAGTTTGACGCGTTGCAGCAGGTGCTCGTGTCTGAACCGCGCAGGTAGCCGTGTTTTCGCGCCGAACGCGGATCATCCTTTCTATATTGGTGGTTGCATCACTGAGTTTCGTGATTCTTGACCTTCGCGGTGGAGACGGGCCGTTTTCTAGTGCGCGATCAGCCGTGAGTTCTATTATCGGCGGAATCCAGAGTGGAGCGGCACTAATTTTTTCACCCTTCACGGGGGCGGGCGAATGGTGGAGCACTCAGGTCGATCAGTCCGGGCAAATTCGAGAATTGACAGTGGAAAATGAGAGACTGAATTCTGCTCTCGTGAGTTCGCAAAACGACATAGCTCGCGCAGATCAACTTGATGCGCTCCTGCGAGTAGCCAGCGTTGGCAGGTATCTGGTAACCCCGGCGGAAGTAATTGCGGTTGGCCCAAGTCAAGATTTTGCTTGGACCGTGTCTATCGACGCCGGAAGCCTTGATGGAGTAGAAGAAGACATGACCGTCATTAACGGCGATGGCTTGGTGGGTCGAGTACTAAAGGTGTACAACAGCACATCAACCGTTGTCTTGATCGTTGACCCCGTGTCCTCAGTCGGTGGGCGGGTTGCAGGTTCACAAGAAATCGGAATTGTCTCAGGTACTGGTCGACAAAACTCACTTGAATTTCAATTACTTGACCCGTTAGGTGAAGTGAATCCTGGTGATGCCGTCGTGACATTTGGTTCAAAAGATGGCCGACCGTATGCACCTGGGTTGCCCATCGGTGAAGTTGTTGACGTAACCGGATCTGCGGGTCAATTGGCTCGAATCGCAACGGTTAGGCCCTATGCAAATATGTCTCAACTCAGTGTGGTTGGGGTTGTTGTGAAACCGCCTCGAGAAGATCCGCGAGACTCGGTTTTGCCGAATGCTCCATTAGTAACTCCGACGCCGGCCCCAGCAGATACCTCCGTCCCTAGTCCAGCGAATGAAAAAGAGACGGCAGCGACTCCGGCTCCTGATGGAAGTTAGCCCATGATTATTCGGCAAGGGCTGTTTATCGGGACCTGTGTTTTTTTTGCCGTTCTCATTGAATTGACGTTGCTCAGTCGGCTTGGGATCCCGGGAGCTACTCCAGACCTTGTCGTGGTCACTGTGGTTGCTATTGCATTTGCCATGGGTCCGGTGCAAGGGGCAGCCAGTGGATTTGCTGCGGGAATAATTCTTGACCTTTCACCATCCTCGGACACCATCGTTGGAGTAAACGCGATCATCTATCTCATCATTGGTTTTGTCGCTGGATTCTGGATTGACCCACGTGATCGAACTCTGCCGATCATGATCGGAATCACGGCTCTGAGTACTTCGGCTGCCGCACTGGGGACCGCCATTGTGGACACAGCTCTGGGCGGGGATCGAGTTAACTGGGCAGAAGTTCCGTGGATCACCCTAAGTTCGGCGCTCTATGGGGTTTTGTTTTCTGCCTTGGTCATCCCGCTGATTGCTCGATTATCGCGTCCGTTCCTGCCCGAATTGTCCCCTTCGCAAGGGAACCTCCCCTAGGTCTAGAGCGTCGTAGATCTACTAGGGCCAAGTAGTCACATCGGATGCACTTGCAGGGCGCCTTCGAGCCGTCATGACCCGGTCAACGCATAATGGTGTGGTCATCATGGACACTGTATTGAGCCCGGGTTAGGGAAAGGAGCGCGCGTGAGCGAAAGATCCAATCTGCGACTGATCGTTCTGGGCATCCTGATCTTCTCTCTCTTTGCCACCCTGATTTCACGCCTGTTTTATTTACAGGTCATGGAAGGAGATGAATACCGGGCGGCGGCGGCAAATAATGCGGTCCGCGAGGTTGTTGAACCGGCCGTTCGGGGCCTGATTTTGGACCAAGCAGGGCGACCACTCGTGTCCAACCGGACGTCAATTGTCGTCACAATAAATCGGCAGGAGTTAAATCAAGGGAAGCAAAAAGGTGACGAGGTAATCAAACGGCTCGCTGAAATCTTGGGAACTACCCCAGAATCTATTTCGGAGCGCTTACTGCCATGTGGCACCGAAGGTGCACCAAAGCCACCTATTTGTTGGAATGGTTCAACTTATCAAGCAGTACCGGTGGCATCTGATGTTGATCCACAAACCGCATTAACAATCATGGAGAAACGATCCGAGTTTGCGGGTGTCACGGCAAAACTGACAGCGGTCCGAGAGTACGGCGGCCCATTCGAAGTAAATGCAGCGCATATTTTGGGTTATCTGGGGCCGGTAACTGAGGAACAAATCGCTGACCAGGGTCAATCAGATGCTTATGATCGTCTGCGGCGAACAGACACGATCGGTCGCTCGGGGCTCGAGAGTTATTACGACACTCAATTGCGCGGAAAGCCAAGTGTCACCACTCTCGAAGTTGACACCATGGGTCAAGTGACCGGCACCATCGACCAAAAACCAGCCGTTTCAGGTGACTACTTAGTGTCCACCATCGACGCAAAGTTGCAATCGGTCGTCGAGGAGCAACTGGTGGCAGCAGTTCAACGGGCTCAGGGACAGGGTTACCCGGGAGACTCGGGCGCGGCCGTTGTGGTTGACGTGCGCAACGGTCAAGTTCTTGCAATGGCGAGCTATCCCACCTACGACCCGGGGATCTGGGTTGGTGGTGTGAGCCAAAAGCAATACAAGTCACTCGTCAAAAGTGATTCACTTTCCTCCAACGCCACACAGGGACTATTTGCGCCAGGCTCGACCTACAAAGTTGTCAGCACTGCTGCAGCGGGCAAGGAGGGTTATTCGTTGTACGGCGATTATCAATGCCCAAAGAAATTCATATTAGGTACTCAAATCTTTAGAAACTATGAGTCCGCCGCTTACGGTCGAATTTCCCTTGCCAAAGCATTAGAAGTTTCTTGCAATACGGTGTTTTATGGGTTAGCAGATAAAATGTGGGAGGCTGCCGGTGGCAATGATGCGACCCGTGATTCAGCGGATCCAATAGCTGATACCGCATCCATGTTTGGATTCGGTTCGCCAACTGGAATTGACCTTCCCGGTGATTCAGCCGGAAGGGTTGCCGGCCGTGCCTTCAAAGTTCAAAACTGGGAAGCCAAGCGAGACACGTGGTGTGCAAATGCAATCACCGGTTACCCAGAAACGCGCAAGACCGACCCAAAGCTGGCGGACTACTTCACGGCACTTGACCGCGAAAACTGCGCCGACGGTTTTCGTTGGCGTGAAGGTGACGCCCTCAACGCAGCCATCGGACAGGGTGACACCACGGTCACCCCATTACAGATGGCAATGGCGTATGCCGCGATAGCAAATGGTGGAACGGTCTATGAACCGAAGCTGGTCAAGGCGATCATTGGTGCAGACGGAACAGTTATTGAACGAAATGCCCCAACTGTCAAGTCCAAATTGGATCTTCCGAAGTCGACAATAAACTTTCTACAAAATTCGCTGCCCGGGGTAACAACAGATGGTTCTGGTGAAGCACCATTCATTGGTTTCCCGTTGAATCAAATCCCGGTTGCGTCAAAGACCGGATCGGCTCAGGTCACAGGGGACAAAGTCTCAACTTCTTGGTTCGCTTCCTATGCCCCTGCCAATAAGCCGCGCTATGCGATAGTCATGATGGTTACGCAGGGTGGTACTGGTTCGAAGACAAGTGGTCCCAGTGTTCGAAAAATCTACGAAGCACTTTTTGGGGTCGATGGAACTACGGTCAATCCAAACAAAAGCGTTCTCATTGGCGGTGCGCCTTCGAGAGAGCTTCCGGTTATTCGACCCGATGGAACCCCTGTTACGCCAAAGGGCAAGATGTCGGGTGTGGTTACTGCGACGGGGTCAAATTAGTGGCAAAGTTTTCCGTGAGAACACGACCCGACAACTCATCAATGGGTCCGGGTTCTTCGCGAGGAAGCAGAGGCCAAGGATATTGGCGGGATCTGGATTGGATCCTGTTAATTTCGGGCTTAGCCCTGACCGTTGTGGGCTCGTTATTGGTCTGGTCGGCCAGCCGAGCTGATCTTGCTTCTGAAACAGATCCGCACTCCTATCTCAAGCGCCATCTGATTAATGTCGTGATCGCAATTGCTCTGGGATACATAGCTTCACGGTTAAATTATCGATGGCTTCGTGCTTACACCCCAGTCCTTTATATAGCATCCTTTTTCCTCCTGCTTTTGCCATTTGTACCCGGGATTGGAGTTACGGTCGCCGGTGCACGCGCCTGGATTGATCTTCCCGGTGGCTTAACCCTTCAGCCTTCCGAGTTCATGAAGATCGCCATTATTTTAATGATGGCAGCACTTCTTTCTGAGCCTCAAGATATCGAGGATGAACCCTCAGGTCGAGATTTCCTGATGGCGTTGGGTGTGGCGGCGTTACCAATTTGTGTGATTTTGGTTCAAAATGACACGGGAACAGTGCTGGTCTTGGGAACTGTGGCCGTTTCTGTCATCGCTGTGGCGGGAGTGCGGTCCCGCTGGCTTGTTGCTTTGATCGGGGGATCGATTCTTTCGATCTTGCTGGCCATTCAGTTAGGCCTGCTCAAGGAATATCAGGTTGCGCGGTTGACATCATTCATTTCGCCCGAACAGGATATGGGTGCATCCGCGTACAACGCGAACCAAGCTCGAATTGCCATTGGTGGGGGTGGGTGGTTGGGAACGGGCCTATTTGAAGGTCCCCAGACCCAAGGAAAATTCGTTCCGGTTAATGAGAGTGACTTCATTTTCACTGTGAGTGGCGAGGAACTAGGTTTCCTTGGATCGCTGGTGCTGATCCTTTTGCTGGGCGTGCTCCTGTGGCGGGCCGCAATGATTGCCTGGAAGGCCGATGACCAATATGGCCGACTTGTGGCCACCGGGGTGCTCGCATGGCTGGCATTTCAAACATTTGAAAATATCGGGATGACTTTGGGGATCATGCCGATCACGGGAATTCCTTTGCCGCTTGTGTCGGCTGGAGGCACGTCCATGATGTCGGTGTGGATTGCAATCGGTTTGCTTCAAACAGTGCGTTTACACGAAGTTCGAGCGGCAATTTAGCGCTTTGCCCGAAATTAGGTAACCTTTGTTCTATGACTTCCTCAACCATTGAAGCCGGTTCCCGCGCGGTCCGTCAACGTGGACACCGTCAACGTGGGCGGACTGTCTTCCCCGAACTTGAGACACTTCTGCCCTTAATCGCCAAGCCGATTCAATACGTTGGTGGCGAACTCAACGCGGTCACAAAGCCGTGGGATGACGCGGTGGTTCATTGGGCACTGATGTATCCCGACGCTTATGAAGTGGGCGCGCCAAATCAAGGCGTGCAAATTCTCTATGAAGTACTGAATGAACAACCCGATGTACTTGCCGAGCGAACCTATGCGGTTTGGCCCGACCTCGAAGCTTTGATGCGCGAAAACAACGTCCCGGCATTTACGGTAG
>Ga0247831_1002182_pt1 | contig 32998 bp, 40 predicted proteins | sample LaCruzMarch2015__9_FD_192406 | JGI IMG/M metagenome (GOLD analysis project Ga0247831, IMG submission 192406) | Freshwater microbial communities from meromictic Lake La Cruz, Castile-La Mancha, Spain - LaCruzMarch2015_1m | ecosystem: Environmental > Aquatic > Freshwater > Lake | place: Spain...
TCAACTGTATTTTGAAAAATCTCAAATTTCACACGCTCTAATTATCATAAAAGATAATTTACGCAAGTAATAATTGCATCTAACTGTCGCAATGTGACAGTTTGAAGCAATAAAAACCATTCGAGAATTGATGAAGATTCAAAACCAAATTTTCAACCACGAATAACTTTCACGAATTGCGCACTGCCACGCGGTAGCTGTGGCGGCGTCTCTACGAGGGCCGGGAGGGCATCCAATTTGGCAGCCATAGACAGCCGCCACAAACCGCTCGGCAGCGGAGGTTTTATTCGTGTTCATTCGGAAATTCGTGGTTCAAGGACATTCGGGGAGTAAAGGCCCATGTGTTTTCCCGGCGGATCAGGATTTCTGATTTTGGCAAACCGTGCTCTCAAAAAAATTTTTGCTGTCCATGATTTTGCCTTCAAACGAAGACCACCTTCATTCACTTCACGCCAAGCCTGTAGGATATTCCAGCAGAGATTTTTCCTATCATAAAGGCACCCCACCCGATTGCCTTAATAAAAAAGCCACCTACCTTTCCTGGCGCACTGATGATTTGAAAATGCTTGGACCTCAGCTCGCCAAGTTGTGTGAAGAACACACGGGGACTTTGACTGGAGTTTAGTAATTTTTCCAAGGCCGGCATATCCTTCTGCCGCCCATGGATCACCCTCACAGGCCCACGCCCGATGGCTCCCGGCAGGATAGTCCTTAAGTTATACTCAGGAGGGAGAATGAGTAAGCGAAGATTTGAATGGTAGAGCGCCATGCGCAACGGGGGTTGATCGTCTAGGCGAACCGTCGTCTGGACATGGTTTGCGTAGCGCTCCAACCAGTCGGCAAATAATTTTTTGACTTCTGCATTTGACCTGTAAGCCAGAAAACCACTGTTCACCTCCGGAAAAGCATCCGGCAAATTCTGGGCCATGGTCACACGCATCGCGGGGTGTGCGGCGGCAACATCAAAGCGATCCAAAACATGATAAACGTCATGCAGAGGCGTGCAAACATGAGTGTCTGTGTCCAGAAAAATTGTCTTTTGGAACGGCGACTCCGCGAGAGGTTTTATTTTATCTTCGAAAGAATGGGAGGGCTTTGAAATCTCCACCACATTGTCAAAGAGGTCATTGCGATGTGGGTTGATATCGCTCCAAAGCCACACCGGTATGTCCGGCATGGCGGCCTTGAAGGATGAAGCCGACCTGATTGCCTCCTCGATGTATTTGGGCCCCGTGGCCACATAAATGCAGCCCTTTTCGAAATTCTCTTTCAAAATTTAAAAACTCCAAACCAAATTGATGCTCATATTTTTGAGCTAATACGACTTAATAACTCCTCTCCCTCCGGAAGTCTCCTGACGATACTTTGAAAATGGGGATTTAATTTGCCCTTGGCCATCACACCGCTAAAAACCATCGGATGGGGCCCGTTTGAAAAAACACGGTCAAAATTGAAGAGGCGAAAGGCTCTTTCACGAAGATTCTGATCGCGAGCCAGAGGCATAAGCCCAAGCATCCGCATATAAAAAAACCGCTCCAGAGCAGAGCGGATTTTTCTTGGCCAAGACATCTTCTTGAGCGCCATACTCTCAGCGCACACTTGGAAGCACTCGGAGTGATGTCTGACTAGGTTCGGACTCGTCGAGCGAGCCGATATTCTTTCAAACTGCCATGCGGACGCCTCTGGCCCGATATTGCCTAATACTTCCTCACAGCATTTCAATAGCACATCCAACTTCCAGAGTCCTGGATGCAAATTGTATCTCGGATCCCGCTCACCAGCAAGATGCTTGAGGTGAAAAAACTCCTTTCCCAAGACCGGAGATTTCGAAGGGTGTCGGCGATTGTCCCAGCCCATAAGCGAAATATGGGATGCAGGCAGGGAATCCATGAGGCCCGGCAATGTCTGGTTGAGATGACCGGAATGGCATTTTGCCACCGGCAACTGCTCCTCCAAAATTAAATAAGCCATCGCAAAACCCTGGCTACGAGCTTTTATTGCACCCCGCTGCAGCATTTGCGTCCAACACAGACGGCCCTCCGCCGTTGTATCCTCCGGCAAAGCTTCTGCCACGATGACGGGTGAATGATGTGGCCAATATTTTTTAAGATAATCCAGCAGAATCAGCAAGAGCCATGAATAACGCGGCGCCACTGGGATCAAGATACACAAATCAGCTCGGTTCATGAGAAGACGCAAACAGCGATTTTTCGAAAGACATGGATTTTCCCGATAGGAATGGCTAGAGATAGCCCGACCATTTCATAGTTTCCCAATTTCCCCATTTCTAAATTTTCCCCAAACTCCTCAGCTTTGGAATCCACTCATGCCTTGGCATGTATCCTTTAGGCTTCATCGCAAAATTGCTGTAATGCACTGTGGGAGAAGTTTCCCAACCGGGCTCGCCATGATTCACACAGTCGAACCTTTTTACTACTTGGTTTTGGTTGTCTCTCAACACGAGCATATCCGAAATGTGAGCCCGCTTGACCCAGAACTTCCAAAGCGGCACGGTCTCCAATTTCTCAAACCACGCCACACCTCGCATAAACTCACCCTCACTCCCACTCATGAGGCAAGGAACCACTCCACTATAACAAGTTAGATCTCCAAATGTTCGAGGCTCGAAGGAATAGTTCATCACATCATAGTCACACATGAATCCGCCTCCTTGTTGGGCCACAGCCAGCCACCGCGCGTAGCACCACATATCCAGATGGCGCTTGTTGCGCGATGGCAGCGCAGCAAATTTTTTGAGGAGTCGTCTGGTTTCTCCATCCTTTCTTAGCGACTCCGGAGTGAGAACTACAGGCTCCCATCCCAAAGCGCTCCAGCTTCGTTTCCAAAGTTCCACCAAGGCCAGCTCCTCGGATTCCAGCTTGCCGCTTACCGGACCTAAAAAAGTGTAAATTTTCAATCAGCTATTTCTTGAATGCCCTAAGAATTCGATGGATTCGTTTCTCCGGTGTTTTTTTCTGATCGGGGATATCCAAAAACAAATCCAGCCTTCCCGCTTTAGCCAGAATGCTTTGGAGCAATTCGGATGTCTTCACGCCGTGAATGGCATAGCCCCCACTTTCCACGCATCGTAAAACCGCTTCCTTTTCCTCAGCGTATTGAATCGTGTTCCGAGAATATCCCTCGCCAGAATCTTGTAATCCATGGAATGGAATTCCCAGCCGCTCCATCTGCGCCGCCAACCACCGATCCACAAACCCACGCTCAAATGGCTCGAAATTCGCTTCCGCAACAAACCTTTCCAACACTGCTGCCCGGAATACCCAGGGAAAATGCGGGCAAAAGGAAGCTGCATACCCATCATCCTTGCCCTTGCGGTGGAACACATTTGCCTGCACAGCATCCCTTGGTTCCGGTCGCCGCAGCAGAAAACCATCGTATTCAATGAAAACATAATAATCCGCCTTGTAGCGCAGCGCCGCCTTCATTCCAAAAAACTGCCGCTTTAAACAAGGCATACCGTATTTATTGCTCACCTCGTGAGCAATCAGATCCACATCCGGCAAAACACAGGGATCATCATAAGGAAAAACCAATAAAAGTTCGTCAGTGTGAGCACGCCAGATGGGCAGGTGGCGTTGCGTAATCTCCCGCCCACCGCCGAAAGTGAAAATTGTCGTTGCGATGCGCATGAGAACGAAATTAGGGGTCTCCTGCCTTCTCAAATTCCAAATGCCGCTCCCACCAATCGATTGGGATATCCGAAAATTGACCGCCACTCAGATGGAGAAAACTACACCGTGAAAGCCGATCTAGAATGCAACCGAAGCGAATCTCGCACGCCAACTTACGGATAGGAGCAACATGATGCAACAGATTTTTTCGGTTTGTCCGAATTTGATCCAGTTTTGTAAAAAATGGAAATGCCATCCGGTCAATCGACCAATTGGTATTGAAATCCTCAGGCAAGGTTTGCACAAGACTGGTCGTTACCAATTCATGGCTCAGCGCCGGCTGCTCATAGTAAATGGTTTCTTCGTAATCCCTCCAAACGCGCTCAAACAATTCCTTGGCAACATTGGGGCGAAAAGCCATCACACCAGTATTATAGACAATGTCTGCGGGAGAATCGATTTGTGCCGTTCTTTGGTAATACTCCTGAGCCGACATGATATGGTTTTTACCAGCCCATAAACGGACGGAGCGCCTATAGTTGGGCCCTCTCGGTTCAGGCACGACTCCCACGCAGCCCTCTTGAAGTAAAGCCAAAGGGTCGGAAGCACGATTTGAAAAAATAATATCGGCATCAACAAAAAGCATATGTTCCGCATTGGCAAAATACTCTGGCAAAGCCAATTTCTGCCACGCCGGCGAGCGGTTGTCAGGACGCAACATTTTGTTAATCACAACCAGTTCATATCCATGTCGGGACGCAAAATGCTCCCACGACGTTTTACAATAAGTGTTCCAAAGCGTCTCGTAGCGTTGACCGATTGCAAAAGTTGTTAAGATTTTGGTGAATTTTTTCAAAGCGGAGTCAAACTTTATGCAATTTTCATTTTTTTTAGCGATTCCATTTTAAGAATTTCCAAGTAAGCAGGTTTTGCATGCTCTTCGATGAGTTCGAGTGTGTAACTCTCCAATTGTTGTTTTCCTTTACCTGAACCGGCGGCAATGTATTGCCCAACGCCTTTGTTAATTTTTGGAACTTTTCTCGCATCTTCGATGGCTTGGTCTATTTGCAAGCCAGTTCTTTCAATTTTTAACCATTCAAATACAGCTTGCAAGCTCTCTTTTGTTTGATTAAGAAGTGTTTCATAGCTTAATAAAAACCATTTTTCAGGATAGACAGAGGCCATGGATTGAACTGCTTGGATTTGGTAAGCCCATGTCCGGATAGAACGACAAACAAAGTTGTCACATCCGCCTGCGGACCGGCCCGCAAAATGTGCATAGCTGACCAATGAATCCTCGGCATTTCGGAATAGATAAATATGTTTAAAATTATTCAAGTCACAGATTGTATGACTTTTATATAATATCGCTCCTTCATCTGACTGCCTAGGAACATCCCGAAATCCAGGAACATGAAGATCTGGAATCAGATGATTGGGTTTTTTCTGAAGACTTCCAGAAATAAGATGGCGCATCCATGTGTTTCCAGATCGAGGAAAAGAAGTTAGAAAAATATCATTCGACTGAAATTGCTTCAAAATATTCGATGGAAATCGAAAAAAATTCTCATCTGCAGGTGCAAGAAATGCTTTCTTTTTTAATAAATGGAACATAGCTGAATTAATCACACAAAATTTGGGTTGGAATGCTCTCTAACATTCGTTGAGAGGTATTTGCATGAGATCGGAGCACTTTGAGATTTCCCAGCGGATCGCAAAGCCAATTTTCTACAGCACCGACTTTGAAGAGAATGCCCATGGTTTTATGCACTTCGCTTTCGGCTCGGTCGGGTCCGGGTAAGTGGACACAGATTTCCGGAGCTCCGCTATAAGCCGGTTCCCGGCACAGGGTCGAGCGCCGGGCATTTGAAATCCACGCGACATCTGCCTTGCGAACACCATCGTGTGTTTCAATAGGCACATCCACGAGCACATGGCCTTGGGGCAACTCGCGAGCCAATAAAGCACCAATGGCTCCGATCAACTCCCCTCTCCGACTGGTGAAGCCTATGGTGGAATCCGGATTCGAGTGCAAGTGGAGACTTTGCATGTAGAAATCCGTCCCCTCCTTGGCAGTGCCATCATACACCAATCGCCCATCCTTCAGCACAATTGCTCGGTTGCACAGCTGTCGCACGCTAGCAGCCGAGTGGCTCACGAAAAGAATCGTCACGCCGGAATTCTTAGTCGCCTCGATTTTCTCCAAACATTTCTCCTGAAACGCCGCATCACCAACAGCCAGCACCTCATCGAGAATCAAAATCTCGGGTTCCAAATGCGCCGCCACGGCAAAAGCCAAACGCACCCGCATACCGCTTGAGTAGCGCTTCACCGGCGTATCCATAAAATCTGGAATCTCTGCAAAATCCACAATCAATTGGTAGCGTTCCTCCACCTCTTTGCGCTTGAGTCCCAGTATACTGCCATTAAGAAAAACATTTTCCCGCCCGGTGAGTTCCGGATGAAATCCCGTTCCGACCTCCAACAAACTGGCGACGCGACCATGCAGTTCCGCCTCCCCTTCGGTGGGAGCGGTGATACGCGAAAGCAACTTAAGCAAGGTTGATTTGCCAGACCCATTGCGCCCCATCACGCCCACAATATCTCCCTTTTTCACCTCGAAGCTCACATTTTTCAGAGCCCAGAAGTCACGCATAGACGGCATGCGATCCGTATCTTTCTCATGGACATAGGCATGAGGATCGGGCCTCCCTAACTTGCGGGCGACATAACTCTCGATTTGATCGACAAGCATCTTGCGGGTTATTACCCCAAGACGATATTTTTTGGAAAGGCCAGTGGCTTTAATGACGGACATGGAAGAAGGAAGTGAGGAGTGAAAATGAAAAGTGAGAGTGGAAGCGCCTTGAGTTGATTAGCGATTGCGGTTTGGATCATTGACTTGCCCAGGGAGCGTGTTTTTAAGTGATTGAATGGATGTTGTGAGAATCCGGATGATTTCATAGCAGAGCGCGACTCGTGCTTCCACGGTCTCCGGTTGAATCCAGTGCCTCATTCGCGCATATCGGCCAAGAGTTTCTTGGGCTGAGCCTCGAGCAATGATGAGGAACTGTGCGTATTCCTTTCTGGATCCGCGACCATAGCCCTCTTCGATATTTGCGGCAATTGAAACCGCGCTGGCAATCTGTTGTGAAACAAGCTTAGAAAGTTCGAAGCGCGAAGCGAGATGACCCAAGTCATGAACAACAAGATCAAACAACTCCAAAGCTTTCTTATAAGCAGTAAAATTCTTCAAGCCACTTTCCACAGGTTTGACTCCCTTCTCACTCTCACTTTTTCACTCCTCACTTTTCCTACGCCGTATCCACACTGGTCTGCTCGACCTTGTTGAAGACGATCAGTCCAAGCACGAGTATGCCGAAGCTTAAAACCGCGCTAATGGCGACTTGTGTGAAGGTCACCGTGCCCTCGCCCATGAAGGCAAAGCGAAAGGACTCAATCACAAAAACGATAGGATTTAATTCATAAACCCAGCGGTAGCTTTGTGGCACCACCTTGAGCGGATAGACTACGCAGCTCGCATACATCCAGAGTTGCATGAAGAAACCGAGCAAAACCTGCAAGTCGCGAAAGCGATTCGTCATCCCAGAAATCAGGCATCCTACTCCCAAACCTAATGCCGCCATCTGGATTATAAGCACGGGAAGGACAATTATTCTCCAATCTGGATGGATCGGAACGCCATGAAAATAATACCATAAGTAAAATCCCAAAAACATTACAAATCCCATCGAGAAGCCAACGAGATTGGTAATAAGCTGGGATATCGGCACCGCCAATCTCGGAAAATACACCTTATCAAAAAGATGCTGATTCCCCGTGAATGTATTGGCTGTCTTGGTCACGCACTCAGAGAAATACCGCCAGCATACAATTCCCGAGAGGTAAAACAACATTGGAGGTAGATCGCCGGTGGAAATTTTTGCCACATTGCTGAAAACAAAAATAAACATAAAGGCCTGCAAAAGCGGTTGCAAAACATACCAAAATGATCCCAGAACGGTCTGCTTGTATTGAGAAACAAAGTCCCGGTGCGCGAGTAATCCGATCAACTCCCGATACTCCCACAATTCCCGCAACGGAATATGCAAAAGCCCCCGATGCGGTGTAATCCGCGTGATCTGTTTATTTTCTGAACTCATTTCATCCATTTTCAAATTTCTCCATTTTTCAATTTCTTGACTTCAGTCACCGGCTTCACGCAAAAGAAACCGCTCTACAGGCATTCGATGTATTCCTTCTTCGCTGGAAGCCGGAATTTCATCCATCGTAACCAGATACTTTGGATAATTATCCGGAATATCTCGCAAGGGTCGCAATTCACGGTCGAGAGTTTCCTTGTCCGGAGTCAAATACGCCACTTGGACATAGCATTTATCCGCACCCTTTTGGGCAACAAAATCGACTTCCCATTCGCCTAAACGACCTACAGCCACTTGCCAACCGCGTTGTTTCCAATCCAAATAGACAATGTTTTCCAAATATTGCCCGATCGCCGAATGCCACTCAAGACCTTGATAACTGGACGCCCCATCCAAGCCATCACACGGTCTTCATAACAGGGACGCGGAGCTATAAGTCTGACTTCCACAATAGACACTTTAACTAGAAAATGAGGAATTGTCTACCATGTTTTTTGACACAGCAAATTTTGAGCGAACCTCCCAAACACGTTTTTCGTGGTTCCAAAAATGATTTTGCTGTCAATGATTTTGCCAACCCTGATTCTGCATTTCTCAATTTTCCAATTTCCTAATTTCTTTATTTCCCTGCCAATCATTACTTTCACTCTCCCTCGTCACTCCCTTATCACTCCTGAGCCTCGTAGCGCGCAGGCGGACCACCCGCTACTTCTTCCCGTTGCTCCCCATAATTTTGCTGTCAATGATTTTGCCTAAAAGGAAAGTCGCGAGGCCCGTTTATTTACATAACCCGGACGCCAGAACGATGTTTTTCTCCTCAGCGGCCAATTTCTCAAGATCCGATGTAAAACCAGAGTTACTAAAAAGAATATAGCGGCCATCCTCCGCCATCGGAAGATTGCAGGAAAGGACTTTTTCTTCTAATTCCCGGAAAAGTGAAATTCCTATTTTGTTTTCCGACCATTTGCACTCACCAACGACAGTGAGTTCAAATCTCGTATTGACTGCAGCCACATCGATTTCATACGCACTCGACCACTGCCGTCCCACGCTCGCGGCATTGAAATTAAGCGCCCGTTCCCGAATCCATTGTCTGCAAACCTCCTCGTAGCACTCCGCTATCAGCTTGTTGATGAGCGGTTCGATTCTTGAATAAGCTGGCTCCGTTTCGGCAAACTCAAAGAAACTCATGTAGGGATAGATGGCTCCAAACCAAATGCGGAAAAAAGGATCAGAGACAACATAAATCCCCTTCTTAGATTTTGCGGGATTTTTTTCCAGAACAGGTGTCTCCCGCCGAACAAGGTGAAGGTCCTTCAATAAATCCAGATAACGGGTGAGCTTATTAGCTGGCTGTCCAGTCCTACCAGCAATCTCCGAAATCCGGTTGGCACCGGAACCTATCGCATTCAGGATGCTCCAGCACTGGTTCGGCGTCTGTATCTCCTCTTGGAGCAGTTGCCTGGCTTCGTTATGCAGGATGCCATCGGGGTGCAACACCAACGCCGCCAAAGCCTCCTTGAAGTTAGGATAAGGCGATGCCAGGCGGAGATAACGGGGCACGCCGCCAGTCAAAGCGAAAAACTCAAGCCGCTCCGTGCAATTTTTGTCCGGTAGAAATTTTGAGATGTGACTGAATGCAATGGGACGCAATAAAAGCTGTGCGCTTGCCCTACCATAGAGCGGTGATGATGCAGCCAAAGTTTCCTTATACATCATCGAGGTCACCGAACCGCAGAGGATCAACACTATATTGGCACGAAACCAATGCTCGTCCCACCATTTTTGCAAAAAAGACGAAAAAGCCGGCTGAACCTGACACAAATACTGATACTCATCGAAAATCAATACGAAGCGTTGATCCGACGGCCGGAACCGATCAAACGCCGCAAACAGGTCATACCACGAAGCATATTCCGCAGTTTCAAGAATCGGTTCCTTGAGAGCCAGCGCCATAGCCTTGGCAAGCGAACGGCGAAGGTCGCATTCGCCCGCCCGGTCCGCCATGAAGTAACAGTGCGGTTTATCCGCTGCAAAATGCCGCAGTAAACATGTCTTGCCCAAACGCCGCCGCCCATAGAGGACTACCAAACTGCCAGAGGCACTCCCATACTGGCTCTCCAGTTGGGCAAGCTCTGAGTCACGATTGATAAAATTATTCATATTTAGAATATAATATTCTAAAGTAGAATTTCAAGCTTTTTGTTTTTCCCACCACCCGCGCAGTGCGCAGGAGGATATAAATATCCTGAAAAATCCTGCCATCCGTCTAAAAATGACTAAGTTTGGGACCGACCACAAATTGGTGATAACCTATGGATTTTTGCTTTTTACCAGCAACAAGTTACTCGCCACGAATTACTTTTTTTGTTTTTTTTCGCGCCTCTTCACGGCTAATTCTTGCTCGCCCCTCGACTCTGGACGCTCGACCGGCTTGGTATTGCCACAAAAAGGCTCAAAAATCACAAAAGCTTTTACCAGCTAACAGTTACCCGTTACCCGCCACCACCCTGTCACGCCGAACCCGCGCAGCGCACAGGCGGATTTTTCACAAATCAGCGAGAATCCGTTCCAAATCAGATAAAACTACCGGGAAATTCATTTCCACCGCATCCCACAGAACTTCGTGAGCCAAGTCTTCGTAAGCATGGCTGATCACATCACGCATGCCGACTATTTTTCTCCAAGGTATTTCAGGATAGGCATCTCGGAAATCTTGTGGAACCCTTTTTATTGACTCCCCAACAAGTTCCATGATCCGCTCAAAGGCTCGTAACTTGATCGAATCGGTCAAAAGTTCATCGAGTGTTACTTCCTTGGCTAAATCTTGAGCCTCTTTGATAAAATTTGTCGTCTGACACAAAGTTATAACTGGGTCAAACTTGCTCATAAAGCGGAACACATTCTTTCTCCACGAGGGGCTTGATGTATTTATTCAATTTCGAGCAAAAGTCGACTTTCCCTCCAAGAATTTTTTCCAAGTCGGAACCGTATGCAAAAAAATCCAAGCCAACACCTCTCAACGCGCCTGGCTCGAATTCCGCGAAAACATCCAAATCACTTTCGCCAGGTTGATAGTCATCACGAACAGCAGAGCCAAACAAACTCAGCCGACGAATGCCTCGAAACTTACAAAATTCAGCGACGGCTTGCTCATCGAAATTCACAGGTAAATTGGAACGCGCCATATGTCGCTAATAGTCTTTCTTGAAAAACTTTGATTTTTCAACTTTTTCTTTTTTTATCACTGATTCTGGGTCTTTACCCGCCACCCGCCACTTCCTTGTCCCGCCGGAGCCACGCAGCGCGTAGGCGGATTACTCATTACTCCGTAATAATAACTTCGCTATAAACATCAAGAATTCGTTGGATGATGATTTCTCGGTTGAATCCTTTTGATTATTCGGCATCAAGCCGTTTAAGAATCTTTTTTGCCAGAGGTTCTTTGATTTCGTTGTGGCGCGGAACCGCTTCAGTCACTCCATTTTTTGGATTTAACCAAAGAGAATGACTACCACCTTCGCGCTTGAGAAAGCAACCCGCCACCCGAAGTTTTCGCTCTAACTCCCTCCGCTTCATCCTACTAGAATCTTATCTTGAATAGCATCATCGGGTAATCCGCGAAGAAAGTCCAAGCGGCGATCTTCCAAAATCAACTGAATGGCCTTAATCAGGTTATGTTTTGCGTCCTCTACCGTCTCTCCCTGCCCATTGGCTCCAGAAATTTCGGGACAAATAGCCCAAAAACCACCTTCAGGCGCTGCTTCAATGATTGCTGTGAATTCCGATTTCATAATTGAAATCTAAACAACTAACTGAATATAACAAGCATGTTTTTTTGAATTTCCCATTTCCTATAAATTTCCCTATTTCCCTATTTCTTTATTTTTCAGTTTCCCCATTTCCCCGTCACCAGTTACTCGACACGCGACAATCCTTTTTGTGTCTTCTCGCGCCTCTTCGCGGAAAATGCTCGACCCTCAACCCTGGACGCTCGACTCTGTTTACATTGCCACAAAAAGGCTCGAAATTCACGAAAGTCTGACGCATTACCAGTTGCCAGCCACCCGTCTTTTCCCATTTCTTAATGTTTCGGTTTCTTAATTTCCCTCATTCCCATGTTCCCCTATTCTGCCACATTTCTAAACCATTTTTGCGGAAAGCCTGTGAAGTTTTTTAAAACCTTGTCCGTGTGAATAAGCGTAAGGTTCCTCTCTTTGGCAATCGCTGCCAATGTGCGGTCCACCAAATCGCCATGATCCCAATCCCACAACCCAGCAATCATTGATGCCGTGCAATCAGGCATTTCAATCGCAAAGTTTTGAAGTGAATGGGCAATCCACCTTTGAGGGTCTGGAATATCTGGCAAGCGACCCCGCTGCCACTTGAAGCAAATTTCCGAGACACTCAAAGGACAAATGTGAAACTCGTCAACTTCCTCGTTAAGAAAATCCCGCAAGGGTTGGCTCATTGGAAGACCGTGGTATCGGCGAAACCAAACGCCGGTATCAAGCAACGCTTTCATGCGAAAGGGAATCAAATTCCGGTGCATCGAGATCCAGGCCAGACAATAAATCCCAGGAAACTGGGTTTGGAGAAACTGGTGGAACACCCATCGGAACAGGCTTTAACAAATGAAGAACGATCACATCGCCTGTGGACATCACTTCCAAGGCATCTCCAGGCTTCACGGATTTTGGCAGCACAATACGGCGCTTTTGATCAACAATAAGCTTCATATGTGGGATGATCCCACATTCGACCGAGTTGTCAACAAAACTTTTTCGACCATGTTTCATCGGAGACTCACCGATGCTGGCTTTTGCCTTTCGGCTTTCTCATGGATTTCTGCATTTCTCAATTTTGTTTTTTCTCTTCCGGCCATCCCTGGACCATGAGCGGCGGATCCTTGAAAAGATTCCAGCAGATATGATCAAAGAGCTTGCGCGGCAAGCGCATCGACTGCTTTGCCAGAGAGTCCCGGATTTGGAAGGATAGGAAATTGCGATCGAGCGCTCCGTTGTGACTTCGCGCAATGCGCGCAATCTCGCGCATTCGCTTCCAACCTCCAGTATTCGTCTTGGTCTCTGGATAATATCGTATATTTGCCAAATGATCTGGAATTGCCACCACCTTGCCAACCTTGGCGAGTTTCAGGAGCAAATCCCAATCCATGGCATAGTGCAGGGATTCGTCGAGCCCTCCCACTTTCCAATAGGCATCACGACGAAAAAACATAGCAGGCTGCACAGCTCCAAAGGCATAGGATAAACGCTTAGGGCAAAAATTCCGAAAAGGCACCCGCTTGATTTCTCGCCCTTCCAAATCCGTTTTAGCACCTACACCATAAACTACCACAGCATCCGGATTCTTCTCAAAAGCTTCTGCCACCTTCGCCAAGGCCCCCGGCAAAAAAACATCATCCGCATTCAGCCACCCGACAATTTCACCCGTCGCCACCCGCATTCCCTTATTGATCGCATCGCTCTGCCCACGATCCGGCTCCACAAATACCCGCACCCGTCTTTCCCCACTCCCACTCTCACTCTCACTCTCACTCTCACTCTCACTCTCACTCTCACTCTCACTCTCACTCTCACTCCTCATTTTCCCTTCCCACTCTCTCCAGACCTCCACGCTCCCGTCCGTGGACCCCGCATCAAAAACAACATGCTCCCAATCCGGATATTCTTGGCTCCCCAGCGAAGCCAGCATCTCCGGAATAAACCCACACTGATTCAAACTCGGCGTTACAATCGATATCCTCATTTCACTATTTTCTGGTTCTCTTCACTATTTGATTTCCTAATTTCTTAATTTCCCAACTCCCCTCCATCCAAAAATCGTGTGCCCTTTTCCAAGTCCATCACAATTGGCACGGCATCCTTGTAACGCTGACAAAACCGCTCCAGCCCCCCCATGCGTTTCACCCTGCCGGATTTCACTTCGATTGCCACAATACCCCGCTGGGTTTTTACAACGAAATCCACCTCGGCGCCACCCTCTCGCCAATACATGACCTCTTCATAGCGCCGACAGAGTTCGGCACCCACCGCGCACTCGAAAAGCCGTCCCTTCCATTCGGTATCTTGATCGGGCGGAAAAGAATCCCTCCGGGCATTCACCAGCGCCGTATTGAGGGGGACAATCTTCGGACTTGATCCCCGCTTTTTTATTTCCGATCCGCTATATTTTTGTAATACCTTGATCAGAAAAGCCCCCTCGAAGAGTTCGAGATAATGCTTGATTGTCGTTACATTCCCTGACTCCTGCAATTGCCCCAGCAGCTTTTGAAGGGAAATCTCCATTGCAGGATAGGCGAGGCACAACTGAAACGCCTGTCGAAAAAGAGCCGGCTTGTTCACGACGGCCAGCGACAACAAATCCCGCAGCAGAACCGGCTCAATGATCGAATGGTTGATAAAATCTCTCCAACGGGAGAAATCCCCGGTGAGTTCCGCCGCAGCCGGATACCCGCCGAAATTTAGAAACTCCTTCAAGCCCCATCCAAAAGCCTCGCGACACTCCGGCAAGCTCCAGTGTCCTGCGTGAATGACCTCGTAACGACCCGCTAAGCTCTCAGCCATTCCCTTCTGCATCAGCAGGCTGGCTGAGCCTAGCAAAACCACCTTCAAACTACGAGATTCGCGATCCTCATCGAAAAGCCTCTTCACTCGCTCACTCCAGCCCGGCACTTTCTGAATCTCATCAATCACCAGCAAAGCCCCCTCACCCATGCCCCGCGCGATTTTCCAGTTCAACTCGATCCAATCCGCAGTAGGTGGTGCCACCTCATCAGCCGAGGCCAAATACACAGGCCCCTTCCACCTCCGAGCAATTTGCCGGAGTCCCGTGGTCTTTCCCACCTGACGCGGCCCAGTAACGACCTGAATAAAGTTCAGCCTCTCCTGCAAACGAACTTCTAATTTTTTGCTGAAATCACGAAAAATTTGCATCACTCAATGAAACTACTATTTTTGGTAGATGCGTCTACCATTTATTTCGAATCAAAACAATTTCCGATAAAGTCAACTCGGCCCCCTCGAATCCACGATTTTCCTTACTGCTGGATTTATTAATTTCTTAGTTTCTAAATTTCCAATTTCTGAATTTTTTAGCTTCCCCATTTCCCTATCACAACCGCAATTACGGCCTCGCGGCAAGTCCGGCGCAGAATTTTGAACTGCCAGAACAGGGCCTGAATAGCAATAAGCCTCGAAATCTTTTGCGCCTCACCGCTGCGCACTGCCTGCGGCAAGTGGACGACCAATTTACCTTCAGCAACCAAACACAGGACTTGCCGATAAATATTGAAAGGCAGTGTTTTGAAGTTGCCAGCAGTGGCAATTTTCTGGCCTCTGACAAACAACGCCCCCATTGAGATCGGATTCATACGAGCCATATCCAAGCGGTTGAGAGCCTTGAAATCCTCCACTTTGATTTCCGAGTAATCTCTACAGCCAGATGGCAGAAGAATCGCATCCAAACTCGGGAAACTCAGCCAATAATCCCTCAGCCGCACCGGGGCAGACCGTCTTTGCATCACTTCCGGATCCGGTCCGCGCGAGGAAACCTCCTCCATAGCTTCCAAAAGAAGCTTTGCCGAGCGATCAAAAGTAAACTTTGCGGCTTGCCTTCTCGCGCGCTCCTGCCACTCGGGATTGCTTGCGTTGCTAATTGCCCTTTCTACGGCCTGGGCCATTTGGGCTGCATCGTTTGGGTCAAAATACTCCGCAGCCTCTCCGCCCACTTCCGGCAGGCTCGTCGTATTGCTGCAGGCCACCGGTGTTCCGACCCTCAAGGCTTCAATCACTGGCATGCCAAATCCTTCATAAAGAGATGGAAAAACAAGGCATTTAGCACTCCGCATCAATTCCTGGAGTTTTTCTGCAGAGACATAGCCTAGATGCTCCAGGCCCGGCGTATCGCGTATCAACCGCCGAATTTCTGCGCCTTGCCCTTGATCGCCTGTAAAGATAAGACGCAGGGAGGGAAATTGTTTACGCAGAATTTGAAAAGCCTCTACGAGTCTACCATGGTTTTTATGCGGCCACGCGTTGGCGGGATAAAAAATAAAATCTGAAGCTTTGTGAGATTGGTTGTCAATTTCGCAGGCTTGCGATGGGCCAGCGTAAATCACAGAAACCCGGTCTTGCGGAATTGAAAAATGCTTTCTGATTTGTTTGGCCGAAAAATCCGAGATCGTGGCAATCAAATCCGCACAGCGGATTGCCTTGGAAAAAGCTTTGTCGCGCTTCCAGCGATCTGCTGGCAGAAACAAGTTTGCACAATCAAGATGTTGAATATCATAAATGCACACACAGCGATATATCTTAGAGTCGGCAGTGAATGAATCGTTACCACTTGGAAAAGGATAAAAACACCATTCAGCAGATAAATCTTTTATTAAGGCCTCCTCCTGCCTTGCGATTTCCAGATCGCATTCCCCATCGAGCTGAGTGCATTTGGCTCCCGCATCCAGCAATTGAGCGAACTGCGTCTTGTTTTTTTTCGCAACACCGATCGTGCAATCCACATTTTTCAGAGCGGAGAGCCGATTTGCCAAGCTGGCTGTGATCTGGAGAGCCCCACCCGATGCAGGAGGCGCAATGACCCTCGTGCTGATGTATATTTTCGTTTTTTCAGCCATCACATAGCACGAGCCTTTTCGTGTGTCTCTATTGTCTTCGTGGCACAGCTCTCTCCGGCTGAAAAGAGCCTAGATCGCTCAAGTGTCCAGATTACGGGCTACCTCTTTGATTTTCTGGCCGCTCTCCACCTGCGCCACGGCGTTTTCATTGAACTCGCGGTCATACCGCCGCGCATGCCTGCTTTGCGTCTCTTCGATTTTTGGAGCTTTCTTTTACAAGCCCCTCACGGGTTTTCGAGGCAGGATCAGGTTTGCCCGAAATCTCCGCGAAGTAGACCTTCAAAAGACAAGTCTTCATCCAATTCAGGCCAATGCAATCCATAGGGCGAGGCCTCCACATTCCTCAACTGGGCAGGCGATCCTTTGGCAAGGCGCGGATTGTCTTTGACTGGAAAATTTAGCACCACACCACTTGCCATCTCGATCACAAGGTTCGGCGTGGCATAATCCACTTTTTTTACAGTATCAACCAAGGTGTTCATTCCATTTTTGTATTATCAGCTCTCTATTCTCTTCGGCAAGACGCTGGGCTTTATTGAGATCATTAATTTTAAAGCCCTGGGATTCTCGCAACTCGACTTCGTCATCTACATCAAAGATCGCCTCAGCTCCGGCCTTGCGCACATGCTCCTACGCGCAGCGCCATCCGCCATCTGTCCTCGGCTGTGCATCAGCTTCCCATTTCAAGAATTCATGCCTTGCCTTGCAACCTTTTGCATGATCAAGCTTTCATTTCGCCTGCCCCCTCAAGCAAGCCCCCGCTACAGCGGTTCCGCCGCAAGCCACCCCCTTATCAAGAATGGCTGACTCCTACAGCACCCTACCAGCTTTGGCTTTTTGAAGATCGAAAGCTGTGCGTCCAGATTGTTGCTGCCTCTTTTGGGCATCCGCAAAAAGGCGCTCCAGGTCATGATTGTAAGATGCTGAAAGCTCATCTTTGATTCTCCAAACCTCACGAAGCACTTCATCTGCTAGATTGGCTTTGGGTGGAATGGCGATCGTTTTCATTTGGTAACATCCATTAGTTCTTCAGGAGTGCATATGACAGGCAACTCATAGCCCTCGCGCAAAGCCAAGCGGCGAAGACGCATTTGAATTGACGCATTCACCAGATGGCGAAAATTGAGAGAAAGCAATGCGTCCAACTGATGAACGGTCGCAGTGGCAATATGAGCAGAATCACGATCAGCTTCTACAGGCAGAAGGCCGCCCATAATGATTTTTTGAGCAAACAGTAGCACAGGCTGCGAGATTTCCAGCAACGGTAGGGGCTCGAGCAAATCTAAACGGGCTTGAGCCGATTGTGGGTCGCCTGCACCAGCCTCATCAAGGACGATTTGCGAAGTAAACAATTCATGATCGCCTCGACAGGTCTCCCACCAGTAGCGTGTCATTTGCTGCCGGGCCATTTGAACAAGATCACGCGCTGGTCGAGACACCAGATAACTCGGGATCGTTGTTTCAACAAAAATCTTCAAACCAGATCGACCGTAATCAAACTCGCACCCATTGCAAGTCGATATTTCAACACTTAAGACGCGGGGACTGGAATGTCGGCCGAACGATTCAGCGAACGAAAAACCCTGCCAGATGGCGATGCTCTCTCGAAGTCGGGTGCCATGTCGCCCACTCTTGCAGCACAGCAGCCCTCCTCACCGCCGCGGCACTCGTATCCGTCAGGGCTGCGCAGCACCTTACCGTCCACAGCTACGCACAAGCTTCGGTGCCCCCCTTTTCACTGTCACTTTTTCCTCTCACTTTTACCCCGCCCTCGGCAGTCATATAGACAGCCGCTACAGCGGCTCCGCCGCAGCCCTCGACGCTCGCGACAGTAGCCACTTCATCACGCTGTAGTCGCGCAGCACGAAGGAGGCCCGCCACAACTGCACAGAAGCTTACCGTCCACGACTGGTCCAGCAGCAAGCCATTCCCTTCTAGTTTTCTGTAAAAATATGTTATTATGTTTTCCCGCAACTGCTTTTGCGTCATTCCGATTAGTTGTGCCCACCAAGCAAGTCTAAACAGGATTCGAGACAATCGCATTTGCCAAGTTGGCTGTGATCTGGAGAGCTCCACCCGATGCAGGAGGCGCAATGACCCTCGTGCTGATGTAAATTTTCGTTCCTTCAGCCATCACATGGCCAGAGCCTTTTCGTATGCCTGCATTGTCTCGGCGGCACACCTCTCCCAGCTGAAAAGTTTGGATCGCTCGAGCCCTGCAGCTGAAAGCTCTTTGCGGAGCTCACTTTTGGAATATATCGTGCACAGGGCCTCGGCAATTTCGTTGATTTGAAACGGATTAACAAGCAGAGCACTCTCTCCAGTGATCTCGGGAAGTGAAGACACATTGGAAGTGATCACCGGAACTCCCATCGACATGGAATCAAGGACGGGCAGTCCAAAACCCTCGTATAGTGAAGGATAAATAAAAGCGAGCGCATTTTTATAGAGAGAGGAAAGCATCTCATTTGGAACATAACCCGTTACCACGACATCCGAGGAGAACTTGCCAAGTGGACGCAAAAGCTCCTCGATATCTTGTAGCCATCCCGTTCCTCCCACCAAGGCAAGCAAACAATCGGACTTTGTGGTTTCTTTAAATTCTTTATAAGCGAGAAGCAATCGACCAAGATTTTTCCTGGGCTCGATGGTGCAGACACTTAATAGATACTCCCGCCCGACCAAAGCTGGTGGAAGGTTAGCTGAATGGTTGGACGGATTTCCCGTATCATGACTACCATTCTTTAGAGAGGGCCCCAAATAAACAACGGCTGTTTGCTTCTCTAAAACTTCTGGAAAAATTTCCAATAAATCATTTTTTGTTGCTGCCGAAACACAAATAAGAAAATTTGATTGCTTAATCCAATTGCACCACCGCTGCCTGTAACCAGTCACCTCGCTAGGAAACCACTCGGGATGCTTCCAGGCAATGAGATCGTGCACAGTAAGGCATCGCCGCCATTTCTTGTCATCTTTCGACCACTCGGGCCATTTCCCAAACCATGGGTTATGCAAAACATCAGGGGTTTTAGATTTCTGGGCAAACAGCCAAAATTTAAAAAAGGAGGGGTCGAAAAAATTCCGGAGATTTAAATTTTTGCTGAAATCCTCAGAAATGAATTCTATATGCCTAATTTTATCAAAAATGCTCGAAAGATTTTTGGCATAGTTGGACACACCCGTTTCGGATTGTATTTTTTTTGATAAAGCTGAGTTATTGAATAATATCAATTAATTTAAAATATTTAGCCGATAAAGAGTTTTCTTATTTTTTCAAAACATCATCCAAGGTTTTATTCCATGAAGTGGCAACAAAATTTGATGTTCTGGCCAAAAGTTCTTGCCGATATACCTCGCTGGACTCAAAGCGATCTATAAGCTCAGCTAAGCCGCGTGAATCCCATGGCTCAAAATAATCAACCAAGTCTCCAGCAACTTCAGGAATAGATGTTGCATTAGAAGCGATTACTGGTATACCTGCCTGAAGAGATTCAGCGACTGGAAGTCCATACCCCTCTTCCCAAGAAGTAAACAAAGAAAGGGCAGTCCCAGTTTGCAAGTCTTTCACAAGTTCATCGGATGGCGCAATGATGAGGATGATGTTTTTTTTCAAAACCGGGTTGTTGCGGATTTTTGCCTCATAGTAATTAAACCCAGTGGATGGCCGTCCCGCGATGACCACAGGTCGATTACATTTGCCATCGGAAAAAAGATACTCTAGCGCAAGCAACAGCACATCCAAATTTTTCCGGACATCAATCGATCCAAGCCATAGAAGCCAGCTGGTGGCTTGCAGATTTTGCTCCGAGTAGACACCTGAATGAAGCTTATGAGCCATAAGAATATCCCCTAGTGTCTTACTAGGCCGATTCTCATCAGAAAGCTTATCTTCAATCATATTACCGAATGCAATCGGTCGGATGGATTTTAGACTCGGTAAATGTAAGGATTCCCATAAAACGAAATTATTTAACCTTTGAGCAGAATACCGCGAAATGCATACCACTTCTTGGCTATGCACCAGCATTTCTATTATCCATTCTTTAAATATGCGTCGTGCGGAATCGATTACAAAATCCGGGCGGTCTATAGGTATAATATCATAGCAGAACCCGATGATGGATGGAGGCTTTTCCGAGGCACTGAGTGCATTCAAAAAACCAGCTTGATTCCAGAGACTGTCTGCTAAAAGAATAGAATCACCTATACCCCAAGATATAATGGGAGTAAACTTCGAAAGAATTTCACGCCGCGCTATTTCTCGATTGACTGATTGTACTTGTTTGGCCATCGTATCTTTGAGGCGAGAGTAATCCCACCATCTTCGGACGATGTAATTAGGTAAAATATACATGACCCATTTAAAAAGGGTAATTAAAATTTTATTGCAAGCAGTGAGGATTTTTAATTCTAAGCCAGATTTTTTTATATTTATTTTACTTTGATAAAAACTAGGTTTAGATGATGATTTTTTTCGAGTTTTGGTATTTTTTTTCCATCTCTCATAAATTTTAATTAGGCAGAATGGAGATACTTGATAAAGTAGATTATTCACGCCTACGAAACAATCTTGAGCTAGTATTTTACAAAAATTGAAAATGACCCGCGCTTCTATGAACTCAACTGGCTGGCTTGACACAGGCCCCTTGTCTTCCGCACAGGGTGAATCTTTGCTAAAGATGCGCGCAAAGTGATCTACCGGAATTTCCCTCCACAAATTTTTTTCCTTGTCCCATGCACAAAGAGCGCAATCATCTCTTTGCTTGGAGGCTTCCGCCAAACCAAGCAGCGTCCTCTGTATTCCAGTTGGGCTGCCGCTCCAATTTAGAAACGTGTCTGTAACATCAATCCAAAACATTAAGCCTGTCCTTTTTTAATAATTAGCGCAACCGAGGTTGATATGTATTTATCAAATAGCAAAAGTTTTAGGTGTCGGTTTTCGCTATAAGGCATCAAGTCTAATGCCCGGTCAATTTCGGCACCTCCAAGAAATGGGCACAACGGCTCAACATGGTGTCCGGATGCTTGAAGGCGTTTAATAATTGCTTCAATATCCTTCCTGCGAAATATAACGGTTGGCCCCTCTGTGATCGTATCATCTAGCGACGAGAGGTTGAACTCCGTTGTATGCACTGCGATTCCTCCAGGTCGAAGGCAACGGAGTTGATTTTCGATGAACTGCGAACCAAGTTCAATGCTGCCGCAATGCTCAAAAGAACATGTAGACCAGGTAAAATCGAAATTTATCAGATCGCAAGGAATGCGATTCATATCTACAGGCTTGAATGCAACCTTTCGGTTAAAAATCAAATCTGGACATATTTCCGGCTTACGAAGTTTTGAAAGGTCCGTTGCAAGCTGGGCTGTTTGGGCCCATACATCCGCACGAGCATCAGTTGAATCTAGGTCAGTTGCTGTGATTTCACACCCCATTGAAGCAAATAATGCAGGAAGCGGTTCCTCTCCTACCGCGAAACCTAAACCTCTACAGTCGGTATTTAAGCAACCTCTCTCATAGAGCGCTTGAATAACAAACCCAAACTCCCAGAGCTTTCGATGAAGCCTCCATTCCAGACCCAGAATTGAGAGCCAATGCCTGAAAGCAGGCGATCTAAGCTGTTCACTAATGCAAAAACCTGATGTGAGAACTGGGCATGGACTTGTTTCAACAAAACCAGGAAAGGCAAGATTCGTTGGGTCAGGACGGCCGCTTTGAAGATAGATTTTAGGTTCACGATCAACCTCTAATGAAATTAACTCGGGTGCGCTTGCAGGGAACTGCCTGACAGATTTTTTGTTAGTGGTTTCATTCGAAGCCAGCACCGGACTTACCTTCCCAGCAGATTTAGAAAAAACTAACCTAGCAATTCTGCGGAGATGTGTTAAAATATCGCGCAATGGTTTAGTAATACGCCACGATAGAGAGTTTTCAAACCATGCAACTCTTGCCTGAATATCCGTTATTTTTTTTTGGTCAGCTTGCCGAGCAGTTCTCTCCAAGAGCAATTCAGCCCTCTCCGAGAGCAAAGCAGTCCTCTCCGAGAGCGACTCTGCTGCAACTTCAGACAAAAATAGGTTGGATCGATTAAGGCGGCACCCCTCAATTGCATCGAATATATTCACAGGGGAACCGAAGGATGCTTTCAACTCTTTCCGCTCAGAGGCGACATAAAAACTATTTAATCCGTCAAAATAGACGAATTCATAGTTGGCCTCGCGCAGTAAATATTCCCATTTCTCCGAATTTACTATGCGTGAGTTTGGGATAGTGGCTTCGACTAGGATAATCCAAGGACGAAGAAGGAGAGGATCCCATCCTTTTAAAACTTGTTCCTCCATCCCTTCCACATCGATCTTCATCCAATGAACCGTTTTGCACTCAAAGGCTTTGGAAATCGTTGCGAGTCGCTTCCCCAAAACCATAATGGGTTCAACCGATAGGCCCAATCGCTTGTTTGCTTCAGCATTCTGCTCCAGTGCAGTTGACACACCAGAATCTGAAGATACATAAAATAAGATCTCGCCCTCCTGATCACCAAGAGCAACTTCATACACTAACTCATCAGGCCGATCCGCGCGAAGCTTTCTGGCATATTCAGGGGTAGGCTCGATATGAACGCCCCGCCATCCCTTTTCATAAAAGCCCCTGCTCACCGAATCATTGTGTGGATCTTGAGCGCCGATATCAATGTAGAAGCCATTTTTGATATGTTTTAAGGCACGCCAAAGCATGATATCCTCAAAATTTTTTGCATAAGATATAAAACCTGTTGGAAGGTTAATTGTCTGTGCTGTTTTTTGATTCATATTTTTGTAAGTATTATAAAATAAGCTACGTAAACTCTGGAAAGTTATGCTTTAGAATGTTTGCTTTTTGGAAGAGTAGGACTCATGATTCATTTGAAAGTAACGCCTCAATTACTCTACTTTGCTCCTCCGCTGTCATGCTTGTATAAAACGGCAACCTTACGATCCGATCACTCACATCTTCCGTTACTGAACATTCAGTCCTCCGCCATCCACTACTTGTCATGCCGTAGGGATTCGCAGACGGATCCGCCATCTGGAGCGCATAAGCACTGCGATTCAGCGGTAAGTAATGAAACACAGCCGTTACGCCCTTCTCCTTCAAACGCGCGATGAACTTCGTTCGCGTCTCCAGCGACGGCATTAGAAGGTAATACATATGCCAAGCCTGCTCGCAATGCTCTGGAACCACCGGCTGCCGCGCCCCGTTCGCCGCCGCCCAATCCGCCAGCTCCGTATCATACCGCTCCCAGATCGCCCGCCGCTTCGCCTGGATCTCCCGCCACTTCTCCAACTGCCCGTAGAGGAAGGCCGCCAGCACATCGCTCATCACATAGCTCGACCCTACATCCACCCACGAGTATTTATCTACCTGACCTCGGAAAAACCGCGCCCGATTCGTCCCCTTTTCCCGAATGATCTCTGCCCGCTCGATAAACCGTTCGTCATTGATTAAAAGCGCCCCTCCCTCGCCGCAGGTTATGTTCTTTGTCTCATGGAAACTCTGCGTCACCAAGCACCCGAACGACCCTAGCCACTGCCCACGGTATTTGCCGAAAAGCCCGTGCGCATTGTCCTCCACCACAGCTACCCCGTGCCGCCCTGCGATCTCTAGAATCGGATCCATTTCGCACCCGACCCCTGCATAATGCACCGGCACGATCGCCCGCGTCCTAGGCGTGATCAATTCCTCCAATTTCGCCTCATCCAGATTGAGCGTATCTGGCCGTATGTCACAAAAAACCGGCCGCGCCCCACGCAAAACAAAGGCATTCGCCGTTGAAACGAATGTGAAGGCTGGCACAATCACTTCGTCCCCTGGCTCGATTCCTAGTAAAATCGCCGCCATCTCCAGCGCATGCGTGCATGAAGTCGTCACTAGCGCCCGCCGCGCTCCAGTTACCCCCTCCAAAAGCCCATGACACTTCTTTGAAAACGATTGATCCCCCGCGATCTGGCCGTTCGAGATGGTTTGGAAAATAAATTCCAACTCCCGCCCTTGGAGTGAGGATTTATTGAATGGCAATATGGGAAGCATAGAAATGAAAGGAGCGCTATGCCTAACAGGAAAGCCAGCGATGGAACCAGATTTTCACATCGCAAACGCGAAAACCCGCTTTTTCATACAATTTCAAAGCGGCCACATTCGTTCCTTGCGTAGCCACACGGGTTTTCTTTGCTCCATGATCCGCTGCCAGCGTCATTGCTGAATTAAGTAACATACGACCACCTCCACGACCACGCTGGGGTTCTTCAACCGCAATCAACCCTATTCGGGCCGTATCACTGCTTTCCATAGAGAAAGTTACATAGCCACCCGCTTCGGACCGATTTTTTGGAAAGAAACCAAGCACGAGCCCGGACTCGAAATCCCGTTCGATCCATTTTTCATAAAGCTCCGCACATTTCGAGCGATCAAAATTCAAATCCTTGAAGAATCGCGTATCGTGATGCGCACCGCGCGCGATAGCCTTCAAAGTCAACATATCCGCCTTCTCCACAGGACATACTGACGAGTTCGGAGAAGGCACCGCAATTTCTGTAGGCTCATAGCATTCCAAATCCACACGAACATCCACAAACTGATATCCTGCCCTATGGGCCCTTTGGAGCGTTTCGGCGTCGGAGCCATCCGCCGCAAAATAGAGACAACGGATTTTTTTTCCTCTGCACCAATCCAAAACACGCCGCTCCACTCCCTCTCGCAACAATGACCCATCCAGTCTTCCCACTGGAAACCCCCAGAAATTGGAATCCCACTCAAGAATACGGCACCCCACCTCCACATTTTTATCTTTATTCATTACTTCTAGCCCCCCTCTCTTCGCGAATAATAAACGTCGGTCGCCGCTTCACACCCTCAAAACACTTGCCCACGTAGAGCCCCACCACCCCCATAATGAAAATCATCAATCCAGCCAGAACCCAAAGGGAAACAATCAAACTCGCATAGCCCAACACCTGAATCTCTCCACGAAAAGCCTGCACCACTGTGAACCCAGCAAAAACAAATCCAATCAAGGAAACCGCGAAACCCGTCCCCACAGCCATACGCAACGGCTTGTCCGAGTAAGCTAGGCAAATATCCAGGGCCAAATTAAATAACCTTCGCAAATTGTAGCTCGTTTTCCCCTCAGGTCTTGCCGCATGCTCAACATCCAAACTTTCCGTCCGAAAACCAACCCACCTTACCATGGTAGGAAAATATCGAATGCTCTCCGGCATTGAGTTGATCGCCGCAATAACCTTGGCAGAATAAATTCCGAAATTTGCAATTGCAGGATCATGCGTGGTCCCAGTAAGCCAGCCTAATGTCCCATAAAAAATCTTCGAGGAAAGCTTCTTTAAAAAACCATCCTGACGCATAGCCCTACGCGCCACCACTACATCGTAGCCCTCCTTAGCTTTTTCCAGTAGGCGGGGAATTTCCGCAGGGCGGTCCTGCAAATCGCAATCCATTACAACCACCCAATTGCCATGAGCCAACGACAACCCCGCCGAGATGGCATAGTGCTGGCCAAAATTCCGACTCAACCGCACGCCGCGAACTTCGGAAAACTTGCAGCAGGTCTTGCAAATTGACTCCCAACTCTTGTCAGGGCTCCCATCTTCAACCAAAATGATTTCAAAGGAAATCCCAAGCGATTCAAGTGCTGCGCGAATTTCATCCACCAGTTTTTCAACCAAGCGCTCTGCTCTGTAAACCGGGCTCACAACCGAAAGAAAAACGGGAGAGTCTTGGCGGGTTGTTTTATTCGGATGTGAAGTGAGCATTCCCTTATTCTTTTCGTGCTGCCATCAAGCAACTCCCCCCGAACGACAAGGATTTACCTCGTTTGATGAGGTTCAACTCGTGACCAAGAAGCATTGTTAGTAGTCGACCAAACCCACCCTCTGAAATCACATGGTCTTTGGCAGAGATTTTTTCATTTTTGATCCGCTGAGCAAACCCAAACCTGTAAGGAAGCGCCCTAAAAATAAAAACCGGTAACGGCAAAAAACTAAAGATATAGCTTCCAAAAATTGGTTGGAATCCCGACTCCAATAGTTTCTTTTTTATACCACCTACCGTATATCTTCGGAAATGCCCGGCATCCATATCCTCGTGCGACCATAGAAAATTGTATGACGGAACCGTGAGATACAACATCCCGCACGGTTCCAACAAATCCCGCAAATGGCGCAAGAAGCCAAGATCATCCTCAATATGCTCGACAACATCGAAAACGCCGATCGCCGGCAAACTGCTATTTTTAAACGCCGCCGAATGCGTCGTCCCACAGATCACATGCTCGACGCCTCGCTTCTTCGCATTCCTCGCCCCGCTTGATCCCGGCTCCACCAACACAACCTCCCACCCCACATCCATCAACCCCTTTGCCACAAACCCATTTCCGCCACCCACATCAAAAATCGGCCGCTTTCCCATTGGCGGAAAATTCCGCACCAACTCCCGGATACAATCATTACGATGATGAAACCAAAATGACTTATCCTCGATCTCGAAGCACAGCTCATTCCCCTCCTCCGGATAAGAAATCTCCCCAACTTCGCCGACATAAAAAATCCCATCCTCTCCACGCTGAAGGATCGAATATTCCGCCGAAAAATCAAAATGAGCGTCGATTTTCATCTTACTCCCGAAGCAATCCTCTTCAATTTTTCAAGCACCAGAACAAGGCATACTCATGATGAACATTCCAAATTCTTGTTGATTGGATGGAAAAAAATTCCGAGACTTGTCCAGCCAACATGTCTCGCGTTTTCGGATAACTCCCCCGATCCAAAGACCAAAGAAACCTCCCAGGCAAATTCGCAGGATTCCAAACGGCATCCATTAACATGAACTTCCCTCCGGGGCGGAGAAGCCGCTTGATTTCGGAAAGCGCAAGGCGAAGCTCCTTATTGGTCAAATGATGCGAAACCGCAATCATAATACAGAGATCAAAAGATTCGTCGTTCAAAGGAATCTCACAAGCAGAGGCCTGCACAGCCTCATCATCAGGGAATTTGGCACGGAACCCCTCCAACTTTTGCGGATCGGGGTCTAAACAAAAATATTCCCACCCAATCGGCAATAACGGCCTAGTCAACCCGGTCCCGGCCCCAACATCCAAAACGCAACCCGTTGCCGGAAGCGCCGCAAACTCCTCCCGAAGAACCTTCCTGCTAGTAGAAGCCCCAGCCAGCCACTGGCTCAAATCGTAAATCCAAGGCACAGCAACTAGCTTGTGAATCAAAGAAAGGATTAGCATCGCAGTATATTTATAATTAGCACACTAAAATTTTTTTAAACTATTCGTATCAGATGGAGATTTTTTTACCATTAGAGTAATCGCATTAAAATTCACACTCCCTGATTCGATTTTCGTTTTTTCAAGCACGACCGTATCTAGACCGGCGTCTACAAGTTGAGCTACGGAATCAGCCTGCAAACTTGTTCCACTCTCCGAAAGTATCATAATCAGCGACCCACTCCTAATTGGCTCTCCGCGCATGTCAGTTGAACTCTTAAGCGAGGGAAAATCACGGTTGATAAGGCGAAATCCCCACCAATGGGTGCAGGCTACTGCGTTGAAAATAGGAGCGAACTTTTCCTTGTTGTCGAACCAAAACCAAATATTTGCATCTGGCGCGATGCGATTAGCCAGATTTGCGCACTGGACTATTGCCCCATAGCTCTCACGTTTGAGCGAATCGAAGGATTGCTGTATGTCTAAAGCCTCCGCATGTTCTTCGGGGAAAGCAACACGCATGCGAAAATTACTGGCAGTTAGGAGATTTGAAGCTGCAAAAACAATGATGATTGCTAAGACACATGCAATTGGGCCGCTGCGCCAAAGAAACAGGCTGCAGACAGTTATATTTGCAATAAAAGAAATAACGAGAATTGCTTGGATAGACGTGCGTGTTTCTGCAAATATTGAAAAAATGCAAGCAAATAAGCATACGCTCAACGTGACAAACCAAGCTCTCATGGAAATTTTTTCCAGAGACCTGCCAAGAAGAGTTCCGAAAACAATAAAAGAAAGCGGTAGAAAAATCCAGTTGGTATAGAACCAGAACTGAATAATAGGATATTTTCCTGTTAATTGAAGCAGGAACAAGACCAAAAATAATAGAACAAGGTAAAAGTAATTTAACAGTTGTATTATTGCAATACGCGACCGAAAAAGCGAAAAGATCGTAATATTGGAACATAGTGCGGCAACCGGGACCAAGCAGATTACCAGCGCAGGAATAAGAAGCCAATAGGCCTGATCTAGCCAATTGCCTATCGCGCTATGAAATGGTGATGTGTTTGGCGCGGATGATGCAGCAAACATCAATTGCGGTTTCAGTAACCAGATACGCCCATTTAACAGATATCCCACCAAAGAAAGAGCGAGGAAAGCCAGCAAGAAGCCAGTAAGAAAAATTCCAACTTTGAATGAACTTTGTTTAATCGAAAATAGCGTTCGACTTCTCAAACAGGCTAGAATCAGAAGGTAGGGAATAAAAATAATTGCCGTTATGTTTGAATTAAACATCCCAAAAGCCAACGCTCCGGCACAAAGTATCTGCAAATCAAAATAAAAATTTTTCTCTGTTTTACAAATGAGAAGGGACACCGCGCCTAAAAAATAGGCAATTATATATGCATCTACATAGTCTGACCCAAAAGTTTTAATAAGGAAAAAGTTTGTCCCAAAAAATACAGCCGCAACAAGTGCTTCGCGTCTGCCACTCAGATGTATGGAGATGAAATAAAGAGCGAATGTTGCCAAATAATATAAGCTGAAGTGCAAAATTGCATTCGCTAAGTGAGGTGAAAGGAAGCTGTATAAAATTGCCCCTGGAAGAATAGCACTTAATCGAGATGCAGCATACTGGTCAGCAAAAGCGTGCATGTGACCACTAAGATTCAGCATATGCCCAAGATATATCCAGGGATCGAATTCCAGCCCACTATAAATCCATTGCGGCTTAACTAGAAGCAATATCAAAGGTAGAAAAATAATAAGAGCTATATCACTTATGGGAAACCCCACTTTAGCATCGAAAGATTTTTTGGCTTTTATGGCAAAGGATTTAAAGAAAGAAAGCATTGTATCTTTTAGAGCACTTTCCTTAGGTCAAATAATAACCGGTGCTATTTTTTCAGCAGATAGCAACTTCTCAATGATTTTGCAAAAAGCGACCTCCGACTTCCAACCAAGAAGCTTGTAGGCCTTTTCTGGACAACCAACGCTCACTGCAATGTCGGCCGGGCGAAGAAGTGATGAATCGGAATCCACATAATCAGAGCTATTCAGCCCGAGAGCCAGAAAAGTCTTATTCACAAAATCATGCAGAGAGTGCATTTGCCCCGTAGCTATCACGAAATCATCTGGAGCATCCTCCTGAAGAATCCTCCACATGGCATCGACATAGTCGGGAGCCCAACCCCAATCTCGATAAATATCCAAGTTTCCCAATTTTAGGCGTTCGTTCGAGCCATTCGCAATTCTGACCGCCGTCGTAACAATTTTCTGCGTGACGAATCGTGTGGGTCGCAAAGGTGACTCATGGTTGAAAAGAATACCCGTGCAAGCAAACAACCCGTAGGCCTCGCGATAATTGGCGACTGCATAGTGCGCAGCGGCTTTTGCTGTGGCATAAGGGCTTCGAGGGTGGAAGGGCGTTTCTTCCGTGGCTGGTAGAGGAGTGTTCCCGAAAACCTCGCTGGAGCCGGCATTGTAAAACTTGACTGGCTTCCCGAGCAAGCGAATGCACTCGAGCAAGTTCATCGTGCCGATCATAATACTATCAAATGTCTCCACCGGGTAGGCGAAAGACATTCCGACAGAGGTCTGTCCAGCAAGGTTGTAAATCTCATCGGCATCAGCTTTCTGCAGAGCCGTGAGCACACTCCGGAAATCGGAGGTCACCATAGACATAAGGCGAACTTTTTCCTTAATCCCGAGAATTTGGAGATTGCGGAAAGTGCCGACCTCGTGATCGCGCGAGGTTCCATAAACCTCGTAGCCTTTTTTGAGAAGAAATTCTGCGAGGTAGGCGCCATCTTGCCCAGAAACGCCGATGATGAGAGCTTTTTTCATTTTTGGATGCGACAAAAGGGCGCGGGTCACGCTTTCTCGAAGTAGGCTGGAGTCAGCGGATCCGGCACAGGCAAACCTTGCAGGGCGGCGAGGTCGGCATCTACCATGATACGAGCCAGGTCGGCGAATTTTACCTTGGGTTCCCAGCCGAGTTGTTTCTTGGCCTTGGCGGGATCGCCAATGAGAAGATCAACCTCAGAGGGTCGCTCGTAGCGGGCGTCGTATTTCACATAGTCGCGCCAGTCGAGGTTCACATGGCCAAAGGCGACTTCCAGAAATTCTTCAATCGAATGGGTCTCATTGGTAGCCACCACATAGTCGTCGGGATTGTCTTGCTGGAGCATGAGCCACATGGCCTCGACATACTCGGGCGCGTAGCCCCAGTCGCGCTTGGCGTCGAGGTTGCCGAGGTAGAGATGCTCCTGCTTCCCAAGCTTGATGGCGGCGACGGCACGGGTAATTTTGCGGGTCACAAAAGTCTCTCCACGACGAGGGCTTTCGTGGTTGAAAAGAATGCCATTTGAAGCATGCATGCCGTAGCCCTCCCGGTAGTTCACCGTGATCCAATAGGCATACATCTTCGCAGCTCCGTAGGGACTGCGTGGCCAGAAAGGCGTGGTCTCCGTCTGTGGCACCTCTTGCACCTTGCCAAACATTTCGCTGCTGGACGCTTGATAGAAGCGGGCATTCACACCGGCTTCACGCATAGCCTCCAGGATACGAGTAGTGGCTATGCCTGTGACATCGCCAGTGTATTCGGGGATGTCGAAACTAACGCACACATGGCTCTGAGCGCCAAGGTGGTAGACCTCATCGGGCTTAAGTTCATATACAAGCTTGACAAGATGCGTAGAGTCCGCAAGGTCACCATAGTGCAAATGCATGCGAACCCCATTAATGTGAGGATCCTGATAAAGATGATCGATACGCGCTGTATTGAATGTGCTGGCACGGCGGATAATGCCATGCACTTCGTGGCCCTTTGCTAAAAGAAGATCCGCAAGATAAGATCCGTCTTGGCCAGTGATGCCGGTGATGAGTGCTTTTTTCATTAATGCGAAGGAGAGATCAACAGAAAGCGAAAGAAAAAGGAAGCAGAAAAAAATTCAGAAATTTAGAAACTGATCCTCCTACGCGCTGCGCGACTCCGGCGGGACGATGGAAGTAGATAGCTGCAAGTAATTGGTATAATGATGTTAAGGAAAAAATATTCCAGTCAGGACACAGATAGGCAACAATCGTCTGTTGGCGGTTTGCTCGGCTGCCCTCATAGCTCATCACCGAAGGGGGCTTGGGCAGGAGTGAGGAAGGTTTTAATTAACGCTCCGTCGCCACAGACTATCATGGCAGGGAAGCGTTTGAACCAACTTCCTCTTGGAACCTCGGGGTTGGTATCGAGCCAAGCTGCCAAAGATTGAATTGCAGCCTCATCGATGTCCCTTTCCCTCACACGCAGTAGCAGATGCTCAAAGAGTGGCCGAGGGATGTCGCCACGCTGTATTTTCGCCATTACGAACCGTAGAAGCCCTCGGTGATCTTGGCGACCAGTCGAGCGGATTCGGCAGGGTTTTTGTTGCCCGCCAGATAATGGGCGAGTGCTCCGAGTTCCTCGGGGGACATCGGCTCGGCGACGAGCTTGATCTTGAGACCAACAGCTTGGGCTGCACGGCTCATGGATCGGAATGTGGTGGATGTGTTTCGGGCATCAAGAATACGCCGCACGGCGGTTCGAGCGGTGCCCATGCGTTCGGCCAAAGCAGCGATCGACAGGTTGTCTTCCTTCATTCTCTGTCGAATCGAGGCGGTTAGGGAACGCTTGAAATTAATGTCTGGTGAAGTGCTTCTCATACCTTTCAGGGTGGTTCAAAATTGAACCGATGTCAATAAACAAAAGTAAAAATGCGAAGGGGGAAAGGCGCAAAGTAGAAGAAAAATTGGAAAATTTAGAAACTCAGAAATGGAGAAATAAGGGGGAGTCCGCCTACGCGCTGCGCGATTCCGGCGTGACGCGAAGGAGGCGGGGGCAAGGCCGTCGAGTGACCAGAGCCGAGAGTCGAGGAAGGATTTGCCACAAAAAGGCGCAAAAAGGGGAAGGGGGAAGACTAAAAATCTGGAAACTGAGAATCAATTTTCAAGGCCGCTCTTATGGCAGCCACATATCTGCAGGGAGCCAGGTTTCAGAGCCATCCCTGTGCTTGCAGACAACGACGGCCCCCTCACAACCGATGGCAAACCCGACAATTGGTGAAGCAGACTCGAAATCTTCTTCCGGTATTTCGGAAAGAGGAAAAGCAAACTCAATCCCCGCGATTAGCGCATGAATTTCGTTGCTACGAGGATCGAACGAGACTTGCTCGACCACTGGGCTTGATTCAAAGACCACGTTCATTCAGTAATTCTATAAATTGGTCTAAAGCTTCTCGCAAGTTTTTTCCGAAGTGGTCT
>Ga0247831_1002187_pt1 | contig 32931 bp, 18 predicted proteins | sample LaCruzMarch2015__9_FD_192406 | JGI IMG/M metagenome (GOLD analysis project Ga0247831, IMG submission 192406) | Freshwater microbial communities from meromictic Lake La Cruz, Castile-La Mancha, Spain - LaCruzMarch2015_1m | ecosystem: Environmental > Aquatic > Freshwater > Lake | place: Spain...
TACCTGCAGATCCTCTTCTTATACATGTGCGCCCTTATTCCTATAGTGAAATAACCAAGACCAGTATTAAGACCCTTGAGCAGCAGAGAATATTTGCCATCGTCAATGATGAGACCATGGATGACGAAGAAAAATTAGAAAGATTTGGAAAAAGTTTTGTAAAGTTAACCGAACTAACTGTAGATTTAATTGCAGAATGTATCAGCCAAATAGATACTCCAGACGGCCCAGTTACAGACAAACAAATGATAAATGAATTTATTCACAACTGCAACAAAGATCTCTTTGAAACAATTTCAAAGCATGTTGTATCAATGAAAGACCAAATTGAATTAAAATCTCATATTGTGGCTTGTAGTGAATGTACCAAAGAATTTACCATGCCTATAACAATGGATCAGGCAAATTTTTTCGCCGTAAAATCTCAAAATTAACCTTGCCGGAGATTTTACGGGAATCTGATAACTTAGACAAAGAAGCAAGGTTAATAAAAAAAGACTGTCTAAAACTCTGTTGGTATATGCGAGGACTATCCTATAATGAAGTCGTCAACATGAGTTGGGACGAACGTGAGATAATTGGAGAGATTGTTGCAGAAAATCTTGAAACAACTAAAAAATCAGGACTGCCTTTCTTTTAGAGTTTAGCATATATCTTTTTGATCATTGACATTTGTCTAGGGTCCAAAGGCTGACCATTAATGATATTAGCTAATATTTTTTTTGTGTCTCTAGGATCTAACATAGAAAACACAGATTGTTTTGTATCGGCAGATCTCGCGGGTGTTGATACCGTGCTAGGTCCAGGAGCAGTTTTAGAGTATCCTTTTTTAAAACTGTCAACAAACCCTTCATGCAACTCACTGATTCTCATTTTACAAACACACTAGCGGTGCCCTGAGACAGTGCAGATTCAAACATTCTTCGCTTGTGCATTTCTAATTTCTGAGCCAACACTTCATTCAAACTCTTTCCATGATGTACTAGGCTGGCAGTAACCGCAGCTGGTTGTTTGGCTGCGGCGGCCGCAGCTCTGTCTGCACGTCGTTTCACTGCTCTAGGATTCTGACTTAATTCACCTGCTACCTTACCACCGCCTTGTGCTCTACCAACAGGTTTAGCCAATTGCTGTGCTACATTAGCAAATGCTCCTTGCCCTGCTGCAGGGTCTGCTGCAGGTGCCGCTGCATCCGCTGCTGGTTGAGCTAAATTAGGATTGCTAGGATCAGCAGTGTTTGTTGCACTGACAGGTGCGTTAGCCATAGTATTCGCTGGTGCAGGTGCTGCTGGATCTGCTGCTCCTGCTGCTGGATCTGCTGCTCCTCCTACCGCTGGTGCTGCTCCTGGTTTAGGTGCTCCTCCTGGTTTAGGTGCTCCTCCTGCTGGTGCTGCCTTAGGATCAGGTGTTGCCATTGATTTTGTTAACAACTGTAAAATTCTCTGCTTGCCTTTCTTATCTAACTTGTCTACGTTGGCTTTGACCTGAGCGTAAACAGTTTCTCCGGCTTTGGTCGAAGTTTGCTTATCTACTGCTGCTGTAGTTTTGGCCAACGCTGCACCAGCGGCTCCTGTCTGTGGCTTAGCTGGTGCTGTGCCTGCAGGTCCTTGCGCATTGATATTTTGTGTTGTAGGAGCTGCTCCACTAGGTGCCGCTGCTGGCGCTTCTGCCGGTGGAGTGTATCCAGGCTTTCCTGCATTGGGATCTGGATCATCTCCTACTACAGCTTTTCCAGACTGATAACCTTTCTTCAATGCTGTGCCAGCACCAACTACTCCGCCAGCTACCGCACCTATGCCTTTGGCAACACCGCCTACAGCTTTGCCTATACCACGGCCCAAGGCTCCTAGAGGGCCTTCGTCTAGCTGTTCAAGCTGTGATTCAGTTAATAGTTCGTTAATTCTCATTTTATGCAGTTCCTAGTTGTTTGGTAAGATAAGCAATCATGCGTGTTCTATCTTTAGTATTTAACTGCGCAATTGCCTTTTTAACTTCTGCATATCCGACAGTTGCTGCTTGAGCTGCTGGTTCTGTAGAAATTTTTAAATCTGTAAACACTTTATCAACTACTGGAGCTTCAATTCCGCCATAGTTTAATAAAAATTGTTTGAATTCTTCGCTGTCAGTTGGTGATCCTTCCATCTTCCATGCTGCTAACAGTTTGGCTGATGTGACTTTCTCTGTGGCTTGTTTGCCGATCCAAGCAGCACCTTTAGCAACTGCTCCAGCACCGGCTTTGAGCTTGTCCATAAAACCAGCTTCTGTTAGCACACGATCAATGATCATGTAGACCTGCCCTTCGCTTAATGGGCGAGTCTGTACATAATAACTTTCTTTTTTCTCTGTGCCAGTTGATGCTGCTACAGCGCCTTGACTCATGGCTTGGCCTGCTTTGGCCATTCCGTCAATCCAATTCATTAACCCGTCATTTTCTAATTGTACCTGGCGAGCACCTGCTAGAATATCCTTCATGGCGGATTTGTAATCAGCTGATTGAATTTCTCTAGCTATCGTTCTAAGAGTATCAAACCCGCCTGCTTGGCCATCTCGAATTGCCTGCATGGCTTGGGTAATAGCTTCTTGATCTGCAGGAAACACTGTGACATTGAATCCTTGAACCATTTCGCTAGAACTTATTCCAGGAGCTGTTAAAGTTCTAGTGGCGCCGTAAGTAACTTTAGCTAATCCAGAATCACCTGCGCCAGGAATAGGCAATGAGTCTGCTCTCATTCCGCCTACAAATTTACCAAGCACTTCAAATGCTTTGCCTGACAGATAGCCTAGTGCTGCTGTTTTAATACCTTTGCCTATAGCAGTGGAAAGTTTTTCACCTTTGATTAATTCAGCGGCACCACGTAGAACTTGACCAGCTATGGCACCGCCAACCGGACCGCCTGCTAATGATGCTAATGCGGTAAGCACACCAATAACTGCTGCGCTTTTTCCTGGATTCTCTTTCATCCAGATACCTAAATTCGAAATGCCGTCTAAGAGTTTTGAATCTGGAAATTTTTTGTTGATGTCGTTTTTGAGTTTTTCAAATTTTTCATCCATCATCTTCACAGGAGCTGTGTTTTGCAGCCATTTACCAACATTGTTGATCACTTCATTGGCTTTCTTAGCTACATCAACCCCTGCACCTGCAATAGTACGATTAGCACCACCTGCTACTGATTGCTTTTCTAATTCACCAAATACCTGTTTGATTTGATCTGCTGTTAGAGTAGCTTCAATTAAAGGCACGAATTCATTATAAATGCCTTCAACAATACGTCTTTGATCACGGGTTAATCCGTCACACGATTCCCTAAGTATTTGTCGATGATTATTATGTTCTAATAGATTTTCAATACGCATGAATGATTCCACTGATGTATCTTTTATTTATTGTAAAAACGAGCTTGCGCTCGTTTGCGTTTTCGCTGATCGCTCAACGCGATTGTCTTCTTTTTAATAGTTATCGACAATATAATTGCGAAGCAATTTAAGTATTATGCAGATTGTTTTAGTCAGACGGAACCGTTTTTAGCGGTTCCGTTTGCTTGCATTATGCGAGTTGCATTAGCCGAGACTTTGGAAGTAGGTAATTTTTATACACCGTATGCTAAAGGACTCTGTGCTTTTCCTTCCTACCACGATTTCACAACATTTCTATTGTTATCTTAAACCTCGTTCCTAGTGTTTAAGTGTTTATAGCCGGTGTTTTCGTATGCTAACATTCATACTATATTAATGCGTTGGTTATCTTTGTTTTCAACCTCAGACCCACTTCCGATTTTTCAGGATAGTCGTTTCCACGACGGGGGTGCATCGATATGTTACGTGTCCGGTTATTCCCCGGTTTTTCCACAGCGGTATTACAAACTGGCCCGCTAACCTTAAGTGTTAGGTGATATGTAGTCTTTGGGTAACCAAGCAACAAATTTCTCGTTACAAGTGTTACAGACTATCTTGCCTGCATGCGGGCCTGTGGGTTTATTGATTATTTGCCAGTTGTGATCTTTGTGTATGCCAAGGATTTGGTGCATATTTTTACGTTGATTATGCCATTTTTGGTCAAATCCAGTCTTGGGATTTAGAAAATACTTCGTATCCAACACACTATTTTGTGGTGATCTATCCCATTTTAGCTTTGTCATATTCAGTAAATTTAATGTTATTTTGTCTTTTTTTGTTCTTCTAGACGCTGTCTAAGTATATTTGATCCGCCAACTCTGACGTTTATAATGCCATTATAATAGTCATCTGTTTCTAAAACTCTGCGTTCAAACTGCTCTCGAGCTTCTAAATATGATAGTTCTGCCTTGGATTTGCAAAGGTAAAGTATTTCTCTGGTGAAGTTTTCCGGACCTAATGCTTGAACGTCTGCATTTAACCTATCAGATGAACCGTAGTATTCGCGCCAATCGCTTTCTACTACACTTCTTCTTTTAAGTCGTTTGCCTTTGAGTGGGGGTTTAGTACGTTTAAATTGTGCTAATTTCTTGCCTATGTACTTCTGTCCGGTGATTGTATTCGTGATTATATAAACAAAGCCAATATAGCCTTCTGGTATTTCGTTTACGGGTTGATTTTGATACGTCCATTGCACTCATTTAGTTAGTTTCGGAGGTCTGCCAAGCTGTCCCTTTCTGGATTTTTTTCGTTCTAGTCTCTTTGCCTGTATTTCCATGCGCCTTGTTGATGCGTAATTGCGTATTTCTGATAGCCAATACCGTGCCTTGATGCCTGCTTCATCTGAATTTTTGTACTCAAAACGATCCTGCCACTTGAAGTATTCTTGAAAAGCAGCGATCATTGAATCGTGGCTATCTGTGCTCACTCGATGATCTCCACATCGTTGGAATAACTAGTAAATCCGTTTTCTTTGATCACTTTCAGCACATGATTTACACGGCTGGTCAAATCATCTCTGTGCGAAATTAGAAACACATTCTTGTCACGTTCGCGAGTCATGCGCTTCAGCACAGCAATACTAGATTCTACACCTGATGCATCCATGCCCGAATCTACCAGCTCGTCTATGAACAGGAGATTGATGCTGTGATACAGATTTTCCCATACATCACGGAAGGCCCAGCTGAGGCTCAATATCAATCTGTTACGTTCACCACGACTTAAATTGTCAAAATCTAGATCCTGTCCTAGCTGCGTAATTATCACAGTTAGGTCGTTCTGAAACTCCACGGTGTGGGGTAGACCAATTTTGTCTAGATAGTAGGTTAGTCGTTGATTTAGGAATGCTAGGTTTTGATCTATGATGCGCTTGCGCACGAACGAATCTTTATTAGTCAGTAGTTTGTACAAAAACTCCTGATGATCTTTGACACGCACTAATTCATTCATGTAGTTCCAGTCGATTTCCTGTACCGCAGTGGCCTTGAGCTCGATGATCTGTTCATCATAGGGATTTTCATCTGCGGCCTTTATCTCAAGATCTTTTTCTAGACTGGTTAATGTGTTCTTGTGATTCAGTGCTTCTTCAAGTGTATCATACTGCACAGTAGGACAATCACCTAACGGGCCTAGTTCATTTATTACTGTGTCAAATGCAGCTATATTTTCAGTCTGTGCCTGATATTCTTTACAGGCAGCGACATGATCTGCACGTTTGGTAGCCATCACTGCATCATGCTTGGCATCGTGGAACTCCTGACCACAAGCATGACACAGATGTCGTTCTAGAGTAGCGATTTCAGCAGCTAGTCTGTCTCTGTTTTTTTCTTCTCTGCTTTGATCCAGCCTGGCACGATTTAGTTGAGCAGTGACTTCGTTGATGTCTTTGCGCAGTTGATTGTATACAGCCAGAGCCTTGTGCGCAGCCACTTCCTGTTCGATGTCTATATGACTCAGATGATCGATGCTCTTGAGAATATTTTCAAGATTCTTTTCTTTGGCTTCTTCCCACATGTTCTGCTTGCGCTCTAGAGCAGTGATGCTCTGCTGTATGCGCTCATTGCTGGCTTTAACAGTTTCTACTCGAGTGTTCTCCGTGCTGATACTGTCTTTGGTCAACTTGATCTGTTCTTTGAGAGCTTCTGCTTTTTCACTCAACAGGGTAATGCCCAACAACTGTTCGATGATAGCACGTTGTTCTGCAGCCTTCTGCGCCAAGAATGGTTCTGTGTAGGTGTTTAATGCTACAAGGTGCTTGAACATATCGTGGCTCATACAGAATCGTTCTTCGATGCTTTTCTGTGTTTCTCTGCTGTCGCCTTGTGATTCGTCTAGATCTGTGAGCTGTTGTTCTTCACCGTTAACACTGAATTTCAGTATGTTAGGTTTACGACCCCGTTCAATGTGATATTCCACACCGTCTACATCAAAGGTCACAGTGACCAGCATGCCCTTGTTGTTGATCTTATTGACTAGATTATCACGTTTGATATTGGTCAAGGCCTGGCCGTATATACCGTAGCTGAGACCATTGATGATGGTGGTTTTGCCTGTGCCGTTTCTAGCACCCGAGTCGTCCCCGCCTAGGTCCATGTTTTCACCTAAGACTAGTGTGAGCTGTCCGCGATCGAAGTCGATGGCCTGGGTCTGTGCGCCCACGCTCATGAAGTTACGAACGGTGAGATTCTTGATTTTAATCATAGGTCGTTGTATATCTCCAACAGCAGGCTCTTGTCAAAGGTATCGCTGTCAATGGCATTGATTTGATTCATCACTATGGTATCTACACTTTCAAAATTTATATCTATAGGAGTAGAATTTGCATCTACTTCTATTTTTTCGGGTATCAACATCAGTTCTCTGAGATCATATTCAGGCATGAACTTTTCTTTGATGAAGTTGGCTTCTTCAAATGTGATAGGTAAATCAATGGTCACACGACAGTGCATCTTAGGACGCAGAAGTTTTTCTGGGGTGTCGATGATCTGACTCAGCTTGTAGGTTCTATATATGGGTTGATCAGGCCAAGATATGTATTCAGGTTTTCCACCCCATTCTAGAATCATCATGCCACGATCATCATCACCAGCATCTGCATAGTTGTGAGGAAATGCATTGCCTATGTACACGATGTTGTTGTTTTGTTGTCGTTTGTGGAAGTGTCCTGAGAACACATAGTCCTGATGTTGGAAATGGCTGCGCTGCAACTGACCATGATCTGGCATCTGTACCATGGCGTTCATGTAAAAACTAGGCAGTTCGAAATGACCAAAAATGTATCGGCTTTTGATCTTGGGAATGTCCCGCCATTCATCGCCTACCAGCCAAGGCAGTATGGTCACATCTTCCATGGTCAGTGGATCTTTGATAGCAATGATGTTGGGAAACAGACGCATGAATTCTATGCTGTTGATTTCACGTTTGTCTTTGTAGAACAGATCGTGATTGCCTAGTATAAAAAATACCTTTTCAAACGAAGCATTTAATCTTTCAAGATTGCTCACAGTATAGTTCATGGTACTGACATCAGTAGTGCTTCTATTATGATGCCAATCTCCGAGGAATACAGCAGTTTCACAGCCGTTGGCCTTAGCAGTGTCGCAGAACCAATCCACAAACTGTTCACAGTCAGTGTTGTGTGTTCTTGAACCGCCTTTGAGACCAAAGTGTATGTCCGTGAAACAAGCGACTTTTTTAAATAGACTCATAGATTTATTATGCTGCCTTTATGATGAAAGATCAATCCCAATCACTGCCTGTGTTATCCACAGTGGTGGTAACTATAGCAGGACCGGGTACACTGCTGCCTGCGTTCTGTCTAGTCCATGAAGGATTCATGCCGTTCATTTCTAGAATGTCGTCTCGAATATTTTGGTTGCGCTTTTCAATGTTGATGATTCGCACGAATGAATTAGTAACAGCAGCGGTATAATAAGCAAAAGGATTATCGGATTTGGATTCATCGAATTGTAGTCCTATCTGTGTTAATTGTAAGATAGCCTGCCCACGCATTTCATCGTTGTATGTGTAGCCACGAACATTGCCTCTAGTAGCATATCTTTCACACAGCTTGATAAACATGCGAGCTAGATCGTTAGTCATTTGACCGTGATCCTTAGAGAATTCGCCTTGATCAAGAGCTCCCTTCCAATGGCTCTTGCCCACACAGCTGATGTTGCCTTTGTCATCAAACTTCCAATGTTGGAATGGAGGAAAATTAACTTTGTCGTGACTGTCTGCAGTATTTTTCAGAGTCTTTTTACGACCAGGAGCCAACGGTATGTGTTCAAAAGTCATCACCCGGAATATGAGATCTTCTTTGCGCATCTTTTTGTAATCTACTTCAAATTCTTTAGCAGGAAGTTTTTTTCCTCCAGCTATCACCGCTGCTTCGTGTGCCTGTTTGCTGAGTCTACTAGCACAGTTTCTTTTAGCTTCTGCTATAGTTCTTATGTTGATTTTAGCCAGATTAGGTACTATGAGATCATAGAATCCATATTCTGGTTTGATATAGCTGCAATAGGTATTTTTACTAAGGTGTATTTCTTTGAGTAGGTCTTTGTTGGTCAAGTACTTGATCTTGGGCACTGTCATTGATTATATGTCTCCGTGGTTAGTAATATAATAGCACATTTTTCTAATAATAAATAGTCTATAACAAGGAAATCTGTTCAAAATGGCAAAAAAAACCTATCCTAATACTCCTGCAGAAGAAGCAGCGAGAATAAACGCTGCCAGTGGAGATCCCGAAGGTATCACTGCACAACAGGTGGCCAACAATCGCAAACTTAATGAATCGTTAACTGCATCGTTCGGCTTTGGCAACAGTTCTAGTGGCCCTCCTATCAATCCTTTTGCTACCTTGGTAGCAGGAGTTTCCTCTAGCATACAAAAAACACAAGAAGCCGCCGAAGCTGCGCTACCATCAAACTTTGCTGCAGCCAAAGCTGATTTAGATGACAAAGTTTCTAAGCTATCAGGAGAAATAGGTTCGGGACTTAACGGACTTACCGGTAATACAAAACAAGGCCTTTCCCAGTTACAGGCATCTCTCGGAGCTGCTGGCGCTAATGCGTCTTCTGGACTAGGCGGATTAAAAAATGCCGTTACTGGACTAGGAGGGTTTGCCGACGGTGCTGCCTCTAAATTTGGTGGTGCTGTGGATTCTTTACGTACTGTGGCGGGCTCGACTAGTAACATTGCAGCAGATATCTCCGGTACCATAAACAAATTAACTGGTGGCAGTCTTGCTGGAGGACTAATGAAAGCCGCAGGACAAATTAGCGCAGCCGCCGGCATGCTCAACAACATACTTAGTCTTAAACGTGCGGCCAACCTGCCAAAGGGAGCAGAAGCATTCATGAAACAGGGCGAAGCGATCAAATTGAATGTGAGCCCAAAAGAAGACTGGCGTGTAAGAATAGACTGTCAATGGAATATTTTTAATAGTCCACTGTTTGAGAGACTCAAGCAAACAGGTGGAGTAGTATGGCCGTATCTGCCTAGCATCACAGTAGCAACCAAAGCAGAATATACACCAATCAACACAGTGCATAACAACTATACCAACTATGCCTACAAAGGCAGTTCAGTAGATGACATACAGATTTCTGGAGAGTTTAGTTGTGAAACAGCCAGCGACGCAGCCTACTGGATAGCTGCCACTACCTTTTTTAAAACAGCCACCAAGATGTTTTTTGGTCAAGGTGAGTTAGCCGGAAATCCTCCGATCATATGCATTCTTAAAGGGTACGGAGGTAGTGTGTTTAATAACACTCCAGTTATCATAAAAAGTTTCTCTGTAGATCTAAAAGACGATGTCAATTATGTAAAATGTACAGAATTTGGTACGGATACATGGGTTCCTGTAATGAGCACAATATCAGTGACAGTGTCACCGGTTTACACCAGAGAAAGAATGCGGAAGTTTAGTCTTCAAGATTATTCTCGTGGTACTATTACATCGGGTAAGATAGGATATATCTAATGGCAAAATATTCTAAGGCAAGTCCATGGGCCAACACTCAGCAAAATGATCTGTATCTAGAACTACTAGATATCAGACCAGTGCCCGCCGAAGCAGATGATGTGAGATATGTGATAGAAAATCAGTATCGTAATAGACCCGACCTACTGGCATATGATTTATATGGCAACGCTAAATTATGGTGGGTGTTCGTGCAAAGAAATATGTCAGTGATAAAAGATCCGATCTATGATTTCAAACCGGGCACCGCTATCTATCTTCCTAAGAAAAGCAATCTGTCAAAGTTTTTAGGAGTTTGATATGGCTTTTAGAGAACTTGGAAAAATACTAGATATAAAAAAACCAGACGGAACGCCAATTATTCCCGTTGACACCGCTGCGGCATACAATATTGGTCAAGCAGTTCGAACTACTTTAGAAAACGTTTCCAGGGCTACTGATCCAATTAAAGATGGCAAAAGTAGTGTAACACCCGATCCTAAAAAATTATCTTCAAACGTAACAAAAAATTTACCATCGCTAGTGCCTAATCCTATGGAACAATTTGCTACCAGCAACGTTCTATGGACCCTAGCAGCACTGACTCCTCAACAGTTTAATAATCCAGCATCCTATAGAAACAGCACCAGTGAACTGAAAAATATTGTGTTTAGTTCTGGCGGAAGATTTGACACTCAACGAGTGAATACTAAATTTGGTGCACCAGAATATTTTGTCAATAATTTTGTGATGAATTGTATTATCGGAGCTAATGAAAAAACCGGCAACAGTAACGCAATAAAATTTACTTTTAATATCATCGAACCCCAGTCTATGGGTCTGTTATTGCAGAGCATGCAGAATGCTGCTATAAAAGCAGGATATCTCAGTTATCTTGATAATTGTCCCTATGTGCTGAGAATGGACATACTGGGATTTGATGAACTAGGAATAGCCATCAGTTCAATTAAACCAAAGTTTTTTGTATTGAAACTAGTAAGTATGAAATTCACAGTGACTGAAGCAGGATCCAACTACAAGGTCGAAGGCATTCCCTATAACCATCAGGCATTTTCAGATGCCATAAACACCACCTACAATGATTTAAAAATTGCTGGAGATTCTAAGGGCACAGGAATTGTAGAAGAAGTTTTACAAACCAGTCCAGACGGATTAACAGCGGTGTTAAATCGCAACGAACAAGAATTAAAAAAAGTAGAACGCATAACTTATCCAGACAAATATGTAATTCAATTTCCTCAGATCAGCAGTGCGTGGTATTCGTCCGGAGGAAAAAAAGAAAAAAGAAATACAGCTACAGTTAATCCTGTTGAAGAAGAAAACGAAGGAGACATCGCACTATTTGGATCAGGAGTACAAACAGAAGTAGATCCAGTTAACCTGCCAAAAAATGCTATAGGTAGCTCTAGTCTAGGATTCGATCAACTGAGAGGCGGTGCAAATATTTTTAAACGTGCCGGAGACAGCATCGATGAAAAAACAGGCCTAGTTAAACGCGATGGCATGACCATTGATCCTAAACAACGGGCTTTTCAGTTTGGACAAGGACAATCTCTTACCTCAATCATGAATCAGGTCATACTGAGTTCTAAGTATGCCTTTAATGCCATCAATGAAAAACCAACCGACGAAGGATATATTTCATGGTTTAAACTAGATGCTCAGATTGAACTGTTAGACTACGATCCCTTGATAGGCGATTACGCCAAGAAGATCACCTATCGAGTTGTACCATATTATATACATCAAAGTATATTTTCAAACGCCAGTGCAGCACCAATAGGTTATCACCAGCTGATGAAATCGGTAGTGAAAGAATATCAATATATCTACACCGGTCAAAATGTTGATGTAACACGATTTGATATAGAAATTAACAATTTATTTTACACAGGGGCTAATCCCTCGTCGGAAAAGAGCGGATCAAAAACTTCTAATCAAGACCAGAAACCAGCGGAAAGAACCAATGCAAACACAGGCACAGGGCAGGGTAGTGCTCCATCTGCACAGGCGGCACAATTAGGTAGGGCTAGACCAAAACGAGATCCCAAACTGCTGAAAGGATTTAAAGGCGGTAATTCAGATAAAACTGTAGAACAAAACGTAGCAGAGACTTTTCAACAGGCATTTCTCAGCGGCAACAGTGCTGATATGGTTTCTGTTAATCTAGAAATTATGGGAGATCCATATTGGATCATAGACAGTGGAATCGCTAATTATTTCGCAGACACTCCTGCCCCTACCAGTCAGATAACCAATGACGGTACAATGAATTACGAAAGTGGCAACATCTATATCTACCTAACGTTCCGAACTCCTGCTGATATCAATGAAACCGAAGGCCTATATGATTTTTCAAAGGACGGTAAGGAAAGCCCATTTGGTGGTATTTACAGGGTCGTAATGTGTGAAAACACCTTTACCGACGGACAATGGAAACAGAAACTAAAGTGTATTAGAATGCCAGGACCGCAAGGACCAGAAATCACTGAAGAAGACAAAACAGGTGCAGTAACTCCTACAGATGCTGGAGCTATAGACATTAAAGAACAAGAAGCTCCCAAGACCACTCCTATAGACGACGGTAACACCACGACACAACTAGCTTCTAACAACAAAACAACAAATACTAACACTGACGGAACATCGAAAACTCAAACCACTAGTAACCAAGCACCAACTAGAACAGGTTTTAGATATTACAGAGATTTAGGACAAGGATAACAAATGGCAGAATTAGGTAGACCTTCGGCAGAAGGTGAAGGCAAATCAGGAGGACTGACTCAAGGCATATATCTTGCTCGGGTTATCAGCCATCTTGATCCCACATTTATGGGAGCGTTGGAAGTGACATTACTTAAAGATCAAGGTAATGATCCCGGTGATGACAGTCAACTGCACATAGTGAAATATGCCCCTCCTTTCTTTGGTTATACTGGGTTTGAATACATGGGCAAGAATGATGGTACTAATTCTACCATTGAAGGATTCAACGACACACAAAAAAGCTATGGCATGTGGTTTGTACCTCCAGATGTAGGAGTTAACGTGTTAGTGCTGTTTGTAGACGGCGATCCTAGTCAAGGCTATTGGTTTGCCTGTGTGCCCGGCCGTTATATCAACAACATGGTTCCTGCTATAGCAGGATCTAAAATTAATGCATTAGATGCAGAAGATAAAAAACGATACGGTCCTATGAAAGATGGCACCGGTAACCCTTTGCCTTTACCTGTGGCAGAAATAAACAAACGTATCAACGGTGAGAAACAAGAGATAGATCCAGAAAAAATTCCTCGAGTAGTACATCCTATTGCCGATCGATTTTTAGAGCAAGGCCTGTTAGAAGATGATGTACGAGGAACAAGTTCGTCATCGCCAAGAAGAGAGTTGCCTGGTATGGTTTTTGGAATCTCAACACCTGGTCCAGTAGATCGTAGAACTAATGCTAAAAAAGCAGTGATTGGAAAAAAAGACAGCAAGTCTGCTCCGTTGCCTATCAGCAGACTAGGTGGTACGCAGTTGGTCATGGACGACGGCGATGACAGATTCCACAGAGAAAAAACTGCCGCAGAAGGTCCGGTGAAATATGTTGATCTATTAGATCCAGCTGTACAGGCAAGAATTTCACAAGGTGAACCTACAGTTCCCTACAACGAATATTTTAGAGTGAGGACTAGAACCGGCCACCAAATATTGCTGCATAATTCAGAAGATTTAATCTACATAGGTAATGCTAGAGGTACTGCATGGATCGAAATGACCAGCAATGGTAAGATAGATATCTATGCTCAAGACAGTGTCAGCATACATACCGGCACTGATCTCAACATACGTGCCGACAGAGATATCAATTTTGAAGCTGGCCGCAACATGAATTTTAGAACAGAATCAGGAAAGTGGCATGCAGAAATTGCCACAGACATGGAGTTTTTGATCAATAACGATTCCAAACTCACAGTAGGAGCCAATTGCGATATCCTAGTAGGAGCTAAACTTAAGATTTCAGCCAACAACGATATGGATATTGCTACCAATACGGAACTCAAAGTTTCCGCCACCGGCGACATCAGTCTAGGTTCAACATCAGAATTAAAAATGAATGGTTCAAAAATCAATCTCAACGGACCCAACAATGCCGAGACTGCTGGGACGGCAGACTTTGTGAGACCATATGATTTAAGAGACAATGTAGCAACCAGCACCACTGCAGGATGGGCCAAGAAATATCAGTCAGGTATAGTTAAAAGTCTAATGAAACGGATTCCTATGCACGAACCTTGGCCTTTACACGAACATCTAGCTCCTGCGCAGTTAACACCTGATAACACAGATAGGGACTCATAATATGACAAATCAATTATACAATCAAAAGACAGTGGCTAACACCACGGCAGTGACTACAGAAAATCAAGGAGTATTCCTTTACAAAGGATTCCACAGTCAACAGAGTTCGAAGAATTATAGACTTTATGATATTGATTTAGTCAAACAGGATTTGATAAATCATTTCTACATTCGAAAAGGAGAGAAATTAGAAAATCCTGAGTTCGGAACAGTGATCTGGGACATGTTGTTTGAAAATTTCACCGAAGAGGTCAAACAGATCATTGCCAAAGATGTGGAAGCCATAGTAAATTATGATCCAAGAGTCACAGTCAACTCTGTAGCTATAGATAGTACAGATCAGGGCATACGTATACAAGCAGATATTGTATATCTACCGTTTAATGTTAATGAACGCATGACGTTTGACTTCGACAAAACCAATAATATGATTATATAAGCAGTTTATTTTCTAACATAAATATTGAATAGGGACGCATAATGACCACTACAAGTAGACAAAATAACCTAATTTTAAATCAAGACTGGACTAGAATCTATCAGACATTTAGAAATGCTGATTTCAAAAGTTACGACTTCGAGAATCTGCGTAGGGTTATAATCACCTATTTGCGTGAAAATTATCCTGAAGATTTCAATGACTACATTGAGTCATCGGAATATCTAGCATTAATTGATGCTGTGGCATTTTTAGGGCAAAGTCTAGCTTTTCGTATTGATTTAGCCAGTAGAGAAAATTTTATAGAACTAGCAGAAACTAAAGAAAGTGTATTACGTATTGCCCGCATGTTAAGTTATAATGCTAAAAGAAATATCGCTGCCAAAGGACTTTTAAAATTTACGTCTGTGACTACCACAGAAGATATCTTAGACAGCAACGGAAGAAACTTACAGCAGCAGATAATCAGTTGGAATGATCCCACTAACACCAACTGGCTAGAACAATTTATTCTGGTGTTGAATTCTGCCATGGCAGACAATACAGAGTTTGGACGTAGTCAAGGATCGGCAATCATACAGGGTACCTCTACAGAACAATATAGATTTAGAACAACCAGTACAGATGTACCTATATACTCTTTTAGTAAGACTGTTTCTGGTAGAGGAATGTTATTCGAGATAGTTTCCACAGCATTTAAAAATAGCGAAACCATATATGAAGAACCTCCGGTTCCTGGAAATCAACCAGGCTTTGTCTACAAAAATGACGGCACAGGGCCCGGTAGTCCTAACACAGGATTTTTCTTTATGTTCAAACAGGGCACACTGGCCCTGGCTGACTTTGGTATAGGTGTACCAACTCCTAACGAAAAAATTGCCATCGATGCTGCAGATATTAATAACGATGATGTATGGTTATTTTCATTAAACAGTGCAGGAGCACAGCAGACAGAATGGTCTAAAGTCTCCGCACTGGCAGGCAATAATATAGCCTACAATAGTTTGAGCCAAAATATAAGAAACATATATTCGATTACTACTAAAGAAAATGATACCATCGATTTGGTGTTTGCCGACGGAGTCTACGGCAATCTGCCACAAGGGTCTTTTAGAGTTTTTTATAGAACCAGCAATGGATTATCATATACCATAAGTCCCAACGAACTTAGAGGTATCAACATTGGTATTTCTTATCTTAATAAATCAGGAGTCGAACACACCCTAACAGTCGGATTAGCTCTTCAATCCACTGTGGCAAACTCTGCAGCCTCTGAAAGCATAGACTCAGTGAGAACCAATGCCCCTGCAGTCTATTATACACAAAATCGAATGATCACCGCTGAAGATTATAATCTAGCGCCATTAAGCAGTAGTCAAAATATTATCAAGATAAAATCAATCAACCGAACATCTAGTGGGATTAGTAGAAACTTTGATATTATAGATGCATCTGGAAAATACTCCAGTATAAATGCTTTCTGTGACGACGGATATATCTACAAACAAGAAAGCGAAGAAACATTAGAATTTAAATTTGACAGTAGAATTGCTGTGATTAATTTTGTTAGACAAAATATAGAATTAAAATTTACAGATGCTGATGTTTATAACTTTTATTTTACAAAGTTTGATAAGATTCTGTTTACAGATTCTAACACAGTATGGCAATCAGTAACTTCGAGTACTCCAACAGGATATTTTAAAAACATCATAGACAACACACTACTAAAGGTAGGTACATATTCTACGTCTAGTCTGAAATATCTACTCACTGGAGCATTAATTAAATTTATAGCACCCGCAGGTTATCATTTTATGCCTAATGGCACATTGATGGCAGGGTTACCGGATCATCCAGGCGCAACAACTTTTAAGTGGACCAAGGTAGTGTCTGTGGTCGGTGACGGCACTAATGCAGGCAGAGGGATTCTTACCAACGGGCTAGGAGCAGTCAAATTCAGTGATAATATTCCAACAGGAGCAGTGGCTAATCGTATTGTTCCTAGATTCGTAAATGATCTAGATACCGCACTAGAAACAGAAATAGTGAATCAGTGTTCTCAGAATTTAAACTTTGGATTGAGATACGAATCAATTACGTCAACTTGGAAAATTATCACGTCTTCAAATATAAATTTGGTTAACGATTTTGGTCTAGGAAAAGCGGGAGATGTAACTAATACCAACGCGGATTCTTCATGGCTTGTGGCATTTGTCAAAGAATCTGATAGATATGTTGTTAAAATTAGGCTTCTTAGTTATGTGTTTGGCAGCATTTTACAGAATCGTTTTTATTTTGATACTAACGAAAAACGCTATAACGATCAACTAGGCAGTGTGGTTAAAGACCAGGTTAGGATTCTCGGCATCAACACCGGCAGCAATTTCGTTACAGAATTACGGCAAGATTTGGCTTTTGAAATTAGTGATACCATTAAATTTGATGACGGGTATGAAAGCACTAGCGAAATAAAACTAAGTTTTCAAGACAGTGACGACGACGGAGTTATAGACAACCCAGATGCATTTGAACAAATAGTTGGTGCAGACACAGAATTAAATTATTTGTTCTTTAAAGAAGCTGTAGATCAATATGGAACCACAACATATCAGTTAGTAGATAATTCGAATAATTCAATACTGATTAGAGAAAAAGAATCGGTGGTTGATTTTACTGATACCGTGACGTACCCTGACGGCCAGTTAATTTATTTTTACACTGTTGATGAAGATGCGGTAAAAATAGTTAACAGAACTACCAATACATTCGACCTAGATAGATCATATAGAGCTAATATAGGCCGCGAAAGTCTTAAGTTTCAATATATTCATAATGCCAGCGTCGACAGGAGAATAGATCCTAGCTCTAGCAATATTATTGATATATTCATGTTAACTAAATCCTATGACGAAGCATTTAGAATTTACCTTGCAGGCGGATCAACTGTGGCACCAGAACCTCCTAGCACAGACAGTCTAAGAATAACATTTGGTTCAAATCTGTCTGCTATTAAATCTATCAGTGATGAAATCATTTATCATACGGTGAAATACAAAGTGCTGTTTGGTTCAAAAGCAGATCCTAAACTACAGGCCACATTCAAAGTGGTTAAAAATCCTGGGCAATCTATTAATGACAACGATTTAAAAGTTCGAGTTATCGCAGCGATAAATGCGTTCTTTGACGTCAACAACTGGGATTTCGGAGACAGGTTTTATATGGGAGAACTTACTACTTACATACTAAATTCTACAGCACCAGATATTAGCAATATAGTGATATGTCCTAAACAAAGCAGTCAATCATTCGGCAGCTTATTTGAGATTCAGAGCAGATCAGATGAAATCCTAATCAGCGGAGCCACAGTCGCAGATGTTGAAATAGTTACGGCTATTACAGCAGCTGAAATTGGTTCTGCTATAACCAGTGTGGTATCTTCTACCTATTAACTATGTCAGATAAATTTTTTCCTTTCAGTAAACTACCTATAAGAAAATCAGTTGAACTTTTACCTAAAGTTTTTCAAACTGAAGCCAACGATAAATTTCTTGCAGGAGTTGTAGATCCCTTAGTGCAGCCTGGGTTACTAGACAAAGTTACAGGCTATATTGGCCGCAGGTTTGGAAAAACTTATAATGGCAGCGAGTTGTATGTAGATACAGATGCCACACTAAGGAGTGCATATCAATTAGAACCAGGTGTAATTTTAAAAAATCACAATGAGATCGAAGGATTTTGGGATTACATTGATTTTAAAAATCAACTAAAATTCTTCGGTAACACCCAAGAACGTGATGATAAAATTACCAGCCAAGAACATTATACATGGAATCCGCCTATAGACTGGGACATGTTTATTAACTATCGAGAATACTATTGGATCCCCGATGGACCACCTAGTATACCAATATATGGTCAAAGTGGCACAGTCAGTAGCACATATCGAGTGATATTAGGTACGACAAAAAACAGTTTTGTTTTTACTCCCGATGCCTATACCAATAATCCAACCCTAACATTATACCGAGGACAGACATACAAATTTAGAATAAACGCCCCGGGTGAAGGTTTCAGCATTAGAACCAACTACGATACAGGATCACTAATATTTAAGCCCGGATTTGGATTGTATACGGTTGGTTCTTTGGCCGTGTACGATAATAAACTGTATAGAGCTAAAAAAGAAATAATTCCCGGAGATCTTAGTTCGATTACTATAGACAGTGAAGATTGGGAATACCTTGAACCAGCATCATCTGGAGCAGCTCTAGAATATAACAAAGGAGTAACCAACAATGGTATTGAAAACGGTACACTGACTTTTACCGTGCCCTTTGATGCGCCAGATACCTTATATTATCAAGGGTTAATCACACCAGATACATTTGGTAGATTTGTAATCGCTGATATTGAATCTAATACCTATATCAATGTAGACAAAGACATAGCTGGCAAATCTACCTATGTCAGCAGTAATGGCATTACATTCAGCAATGGAATGGTAGTAGAATTTCGTGGAAATGTGAATCCAGAAAAATACGCCACTGACACATGGTTGATAGAAGGAGTTGGAACCGCTATAACGTTGACTAAATTCTCTGACCTAATAGTGCCGGTGTTAACTGCAACAGTTCCCGAAGTGTTGTTTGACAACGCAGGATTTGATACAGAACCGTTTGATGATGCCGCAGCCTACCCCACCTTTAAAGATTACATCACTATTGCTAAAGATAGTATTGATGCTAATCCTTGGTCAAGATATAATCGTTGGTTTCACAGAAATGTGTTAGAAATAGCCTATACATTTAGAGGACAAGACTTTCCGGCCGAAGAAAATACAAGAGCCAAACGTCCAATTATAGAATTTTCCTCCAACCTACAGTTGTTTGATCACGGAGCAGTGGCCAAAAAAACTGTCGATTATCTTGATGACAACACCACTGATATATTATCTCTTATTGAAGGTAGTGCAGGCTATAACGTCGACGGAGAATTTTTATTCGACGGTGCTAGAATACTAGCAACAGCTGACACTGATAGACTAACCAATAACAAAATATATGAGGTAAGATTTATTAGACACATAAATTCTAGGCAGATACATTTAGTAGAAACCGAAGACAGCGACAGTGTGTTAGGACAAGGAGTACTAGTACGCAGAGGCAATAAGAATGGTGGCCGGATGTTCCATTACAACGGTACCTCTTGGGTGCCAAGCCAAACAAAAACCACAGTAAATCAGGCTCCACGGTTTGATGTGTTTGATTCTGCAGGCGTGAGTTTTGCTGATAGTGAGAAATACATCACTAGTTCATTCATTGGTTCAAAAATCTTAAGTTATAAACAAGGATCTGGTAGAATAGACACGGAATTAGGATTTAGTCTCAGCTACCTAAATATTGATAATGTTGGTGATATCGAATTTAACTTTGACTGGGACTCAGATATCGCGGAGTATACAGAAACACGTATACCTAAGAGTGTTAAGATTTCAACAGGATTTTATAAATTTAATCCAGATACAGTTTATGATAATGGCTGGTTATTAGCAGGTACAGAATACACACAACCTATCATAGATAGTCAAGTAATAATAAACGATACCAATACACTTACGTTTAACACCATAAATTGGAATCTACTGACTGTTGAACCGATTATAAACATTTATATTAATGGAACCAAATACAACGGAACGTATACTAGAACAGATAATATATTTGTGTTCCCATTTATATTATCTGCAAAAGATGCAGTAGTATTAAAAGTTATCGCAGATCTTGATCCAGATCAAGGTTATTATGAAATACCAATAGGAATAGAAAAAAATCCGTTTAATGCAGAACTCCAATCATTCACACTAGGACAAGCAGTAGACCATGTTATTTCTGCTGTAGAATTTCAACCAGTAGTCACTGGAAATATACCAGGAGCCAGTAATTTAAGAGATATTAGTGGATATCAGAAACATGCTAAAAGGTTTGTTAAACACTCTGGAATAGCACCGTTGGCTATTATGACACTGTGTGATAAAACTCACAATATCATTAAATCAATACAATATGCTAAAAAATCTTACACAGATTTTAAAAATAATTTTATCATAAGAGCACTAGAAATTGAGTATAATGATAGTGTACCTAATTTTGTTGACGACATCATCGATAGACTAGCAAAAAATAAAACTTCGGTAAGTTCTTTTGCAGACAGCGATATGCTGGGCGCAGGAGCCTATACTGCCATAACATACAAAGTAGAAGACGTAGGTATAAAAATATTTGCACTAAGTGAAAAATTCGATCTTGTAAGTCTTAGTAGCCGCGCTGTTTATGTCTATCTTAATAGCAGTCAATTATTGAATACTAAAGATTATGAATTTAATTCTACATTTGGATTTGTACAACTCACTGTGCCTATTCAACAAAACGATATTGTAGAAATACGAGAATACATTTCTACAGCAACAAATTATATTCCGCTAACTCCTACAAGTATGGGACTGTATAAAAAATATACTCCTATGAAATTTATAGATGATACCTATCAAGAGCCTCGAGAAGTTATACAAGGACACGATGGTAGTATTACCACGGCATATGGCGATTTTAGAGATGATTTAATACTAGAACTTGAATATCGTATCTATAACAATATAAAACAGGAATATGATCCTGAAATATTTGATATTGATTCTATTCTAGGAGGATACTACGGCAACGGACTTTACACCAAGTCGCAGCTTGATGATATTGTTAATCAAGAATTTTTGAAGTGGATACAAAACACCAACATCAATTATACGTTAAACACATATTTTGATAGTGAGAACAGTTTTACCTACACCTATTCTAGAATGTCAGATCCTACTAAAACACAGACATTGCCTGGATATTGGAGAGGAGTTTATAAATGGTTCTATGATACAGATCGTCCGCATCGTTGTCCTTGGGAAATGTTGGGATTTTCACAGGAGCCTACTTGGTGGCAAACACAATACGGTCCATCCCCATATACACGCAATAATTTAATACTCTGGGAGGATCTTGAAAACGGACACATTAGGCAAGGAACCAGAGCCGGACGTTACGATAGGTACAAACGCCCAGGATTATTAAGTCATATTCCTACAGACAGCGACGGCAAATTATTAAGCCCATTAGACAGTGGACTAGCACAAGATTTTTCACTGATCAATAACCGAGGATCTTTTATACTTGGAGATAGTGGCCCAGTTGAATATGCCTGGAGGTCTAGTTCAGAATGGCCGTTTGCAGTTGTTATGGCCATGTGCCTGATGAAACCTTTTGAATTTATCACAGACAATTTTGATAGGTCAAGAACTTCCATCAACATACTAGGCCAAACAGTAAACAACACAACTTCTTTGTTTAGTACACTAGATAAGGTAGCACCTGGAAAACTATCAGATCCACATATAGGTTTAATCAAATACATAACAGCCTATGTAAAATCAAGAGGACTATCACAAGATACCACAATCGAAAAAATAGATAAATTAAATGTTGGGCTAAGTTATAGGATGAGTGGATTTGTTGACCAACAACAACAAAAATTTTTACTGGATTCAAAAAGTCCAGCAGCAACAACCTCCAGTATATATGTGCCTGCAGAAAATTATGACATTATTTTCAATGTAAGTGCTCCTGTAGCTACCGTGGCTTTCAGCGGAGTAATTTTTGAAAAGACCGAAGGCGGTTGGATAGTCACAGGCTACGATGACATACATCCTTATTTCAAATATCACCAGGCACTAACCAGTCAACGAGATCCTTTGATATCGGTAGGAGGAATCAGCGCAACATTTTTAGAATGGACTTCAAATAAAAATTATAACAATGGTGTGTTGATTAGATACTCTAATGATTTTTACAGAGCCTTAAGAACACATAACAGCGGAGATGTGTTTGATAGTACAGCGTGGCAGAAATTAAGTGTTATTCCTAAAATCGGCGCGGTAGAAGCACTACGTAGACGTGAATTTAATACCCTAGCAGTGAAACGTGTTAGTTATGGAACACTGTTTACCTCTATACAACAGGTGGTAGATTTTCTATTAGGATACGAAAGCTATCTGAAAGAATTAGGATTTAGGTTTAACAGATATGATAAGGAAAATCAAGTAAGCCAAGATTGGCTCAGTAGTGTTAAAGAATTTATGTTCTGGACCAAACACAACTGGGAATTGGGATCTTTACTAGCTGTTAGCCCTGTGGCACAAAAGGTAGACGTGATAATTCCTGTCGGAGTGGCAGATAACATCCTTGACGGATTTTATGATTACCAAGTCTTGAAGGGTGACGGAAAACCGTTAGAACAAAGATTTATAAATGTAAATCGTAGTTTTCAAAACATTACTGTAGAAACTACCAACACCACAGACGGTATATTTTTCTTAAAATTAAATTATGTTCTTAAAGAACACGTGACGGTTTTCGATGATAGAACTGTTTTCAATGATATTCTTTACGACAAGACTACGGGTTACCGCCAAGAACGTATCAAGTCTCAGGGATTCCGCACAGTAGACTGGGATGGCGATTACACCAGTCCAGGATTCATATTTGATAACGTAAACATACAAGCATGGCAGCCATTTAGAGACTACAAATTAGGTGACATAGTTTCGTACAAAAGTTTTAATTGGACCAGTTTAATTAATCAGTTAGGCACTGAACTATTTAATGATGCCTATTGGACCAAGGTAGATTCCACGCCACTTAAACAACTGATTCCAAATTTTGATTATAAAATTAAACAATTCAGTGATTATTTTGAAACAGCATCCGAAGGTACTAATCAAAATCAGAGAGCTCTTGCAAGACACACTATAGGATATCAAAAGAGGGATTATTTAAATAATTTAGCAGAGGATCCTGTTAGTCAGTTTCAATTGTATCAAGGATTTATTCGTGAAAAGGGTTCGGCTAATGCTATCACAAAAATATTTGATAAGTTGAGTCGTTCGGGAACCGACAGTATCACGCTGAATGAAGAGTGGGCCTTTTTAGTTGGACGAATAGGCGGCACAGACCAACTCACTGAAATAGAAATACAAATAGAAAAAAATAAGCTTCAACTTAATCCTCAGTTATTTCTAATTGAATCTACAGAAACAACCACGGTCAACGATCAAAATTATAGAATTACAGCCAGCGATTTTACAATTAGCCCGGTACCATATGCAACTAATATTACCGCAACTTCGTTCGAAACAGACCCAACGGTCACAGCCGGGTATGTCAGCAACGATCAATATGACCATGAAATACCCACGCAGGCAGCATTAACTACATTAGACATTGCTACGGTTGATGATAACGATCATATATGGGTTACGTTTAATAAAGATTCGTGGACGGTATTGAGAGTAAACACATCTGAAATGTTGATTGTAGCCGAGGTTGCAAGATTTGATGACACCACAGTAACCGTAACTTTTAATCGACCACACGTATTCGAAACTGATACTTATGTGGGATTTAGAAACATAATCAATCTACAAGGATTTTTTAAAATTGTTTCGGTTACTAATATTACTATTAACGTTCAGGTTGATTCCGACATTCTAGATCCTGAAATAGATTCAAGCACAGTGACAAATCCTATTATTCTTACAGAAAGTAGATTTAATGATTATCAGATGTTAGATCAAGCCAAGGCCGCACTGTTAGATAACGGTTCAAAATTATTCATTGACAACAACGGCAGCAATTTGTGGGAAGTAATACAAAAACAAAAACAGTATAGTGCCAACGCAATCATCGATTATGCCACTACTAGTCCTATAAATGCTGGTAAGAAAGTTATCTACGACACAATAAACAAACAGATGATAGTTAGTATGCCTGGATCTGGTATAGTAATTGTATATGCAGAAAGTGCTGCCGGGTTGATATTGAAACAGATTATCTCGCCGCCCGTGGGATTCTTTAACAACGTTCTAGGGTCATTCGGCAATAAAATGGCTATAAGTCCTAATGGAACATTGTTAGTTATAGGTGCAGATGAAGCCAGCGGAGTAACTAGCACATTCCGTGGGCTCTGGAGCACTTTAAAATTTTATGCACAGGATGATGTTGTACTATACGGTGGTAGACTTTATAAGGCTAAAAATGCCAACACCGTGATAGGAGACGGCAGCAGCGAATTAGCCATCAATACGGACGATTGGGAATTAGCCACTATTATACCAGCCACTACAAGTGGCTCGACTTCTTCCTTAACTCAACAAGGAATGGTAGCAGTCTATACCTATGCTAATGGGAGATTTTCAAACACCGCAGCTTTTGTCAGCCCAAGACCCGCAGATAATGAAAAATTTGGCAGCGAAATAACTGTATCTGTCAGCGGCAGCTCATACTATATGGCAGTATCGGCCACAGGCTCTTATAATAACACAGGACGAGTGTATCTGTTTAAATTTGATGGCACCGCATGGAGACATTTAGAAAATCCCATGTACAAAGGTGTGTATGATTTCCAAGAATCCTATAAGGCAGGTGAAATTGTATGGCAAGCCGCACAGGATCCTCTAGCAGAAGCCGTGAGAGGAAATCTATGGATGAATCTAGAAGATTCTACCTCAGATGGCAGCACTATTACTATAGAGTCTCAGGGTTGGTTAAAGGTCAGCGACATCAGTACAAATTGTTCTTTACCGACTTCACTGTCAGTAGAAGATGACGGATCAACTCTAGAATTTGCTACCACGGGTTTGTTGAGTCAAACACAGACTGCAGAATTGGTCAAACAGGGTGATAAATTTGGATCGAGCATGGCCATGAACAGCAATGGTAGTATACTGATTATCGGTGCTCCAGATGCTGATGGACAATATTTTCCCAACTATAGAGGACTGTGGAGAGGTGATGTAGAATATGTAGAAGGTGAAGTTGTGAGATTTAAGGATCTCACAGCACCGGGTGATTCCTATCAATACTATCGCCTAGGTGATGCGTTTCTCGGAGCAGATTCTACCTATAGAAGCTACAATGAAGATCCTTCAAACAGTGTCAACTGGCAAGTGGTAGGAGACAGCACTACTCAATCCAGTGGTAAGGTCTATGTTTACGCTCGCACCGCAGGCGATGTCTATGAACTTAAACAGATGATCAATGCAGCATCTATTAGTTCATTCTCAGATATAGATTCTGGATTGATAATCAGCACTGGAGATCAGTTTGGATTTTCTATGGACACAGATTTTACTGGAAATACCTTAGTTGTATCAAGTCCTAAAGCAGACATTAATTATCAAGATCAAGGCAGCGTATACGTATTAGAACTAGACACTGCCACCACCGAATACAGAGTAAAACAGCGGCTAGAGAGCTTTGAAACATATCCTAATGAATATTTCGGCTATGGAGTTTCTATTAGTCCCGACGCGGAAAAAATTGCTGTCGGAGCAAGAAATGCTTCTACTCAGCTACCTATAACATTTGACATTCTACGAGGTACTACTTTCGACAATGCATCGACTAGATTTTCTATTAATCAAGGATATACAGGCGGAGTTTATATATTTGATAAAAAAGATCAAACGTTTTTTCTCACTGAAAAACTTCAAGAGATATTTTCGCCAGGTGAATCGTTTGGTTTTAGTATAGACTGTGTTGGTTCTTATGTGGCAGTAGGATCGCCTTTCTATCGACCTCCAAATGAAACAGCTTCAGGATCCGTGGTTTACCAAGGAGATTTCATAGGTAATGCCAGATTGTTCAAGAAAGACACAGCGGTATCCTCTTGGAATACTATAAGATCACAACAACCTGTAGTTGACATACGCAAAATAAGAAGCATAGAACTCTATGATAATGTGCGTAATGTTAAGATTCAAGATATTGATTTTATAGACTCTGCCAAAGGAAAAATACTTAATATTGCCGAACAGGAAATTAAATTCAAAACTCCTTACGATCCGGCGGTATATACTATCGGTAATGATCAAGTAGTAACTGATGCCGCAATTGCTTGGTATGAGGCTAATGTCGGTAAATTATGGTGGAATACCAATACTGCGAAATGGATTTATGCTGAACAAGGTGATACTGCTTTTAGAACAGGTAACTGGAATAGACTGACCCTTGGCAGCAGTATTGATGTATACGAATGGATTCAAAGTGCCCTATTACCAAACGAGTGGGCAGCAATAGCAGATACCAATGAAGGATTCGTGAGAGGAATCAGCGGTCAACCGTTATATCCTAACAATGATGTATATAGTGTAAAACAAATAATAAACCCAGCAACAGGATTGGTTCAACAAACTCTTTACTTTTACTGGGTAAAAAATATAACTATTATACCTGCAAATATGCCAGGTAGATCACGTAGTGCGGCAGAAGTGGCAAACATTATTGCAAATCCCGTAGGTACTGGAGTTACATTTGTATCGCTAATAGATTCTAACAAGTTTATTTTGTACAATCTTAATTCAGTAATGTCATCGGATACCGCTCTTCTTAATATCAAATACAGAAATGATTTGGCATCTCTGAGACCTATACATAGCGAATATCAACTGTTGACAGAATCTGTTGCCGGTAGTGTGCCTACTAAACAGTTAGAAAATAAATGGATTGATAGTCTAGTAGGCACAGACATTAACGGTAATAGGGTGCCGGATACAAAACTGTCAGCCAAGCAAAAATACGGAATTAATTTTAGGCCTCGCCAGAGCATGTTTGTTGATAGAATTATGGCATTGAAATTAGCTGTAACAAATATTAATAGTGTTCTGACTAAACAGCCCTTTGCTGATCTAATAAACTTCACAAAACTCAATGCTACAGATCTTCCGCCAGTACCGATATTAAATCTATATGATATCGCCGTAGATACAGAGATAGAGCTACAGATCGTAGGAACAGTAAGAATCAAACAGGCGGTTCTCAGAGCCAATTTAGTTGACGGTGAACTTGATACAGTTGATATTATTGATTCAGGATCAGGATATAAAGTGATTCCACCGGTAGTTATAAACGGTGATGGCTCGGGAGCCAAAATTACGCTGGTACTAGATAATCAAGGAAGGGTAGCCACTGCAACGGTAACATCGAGAGGAAAAAATTATCGAACATTGTTGGCTAACGTACGGAATTTTTCAGTGCTGGTAACAAATGATTCCACTATCAATAATTTTTGGAGTATCTATGCCTGGGACGACGTTAGAAAAGTGTTTTTCCGTAGTCGATCTCAAGCCTACGATACAACCAAATATTGGAATAATATAGATTGGTATGATACAGGATATTCTGCAAACATACAGGTTACTAGAGAAATTTTAAGTGTTTTTCAAGAACCAGAGTATTTTATTTCCGTAGGAGATCTTATCAGAGTTAAGGAATATGGCACAGGTGGGTGGGCAGTATTTGAAAAAATTACAAACACAGCAAGTGCTTTTTCTGATAGATTTAAATTGGTGGCAAGAGAAAATGGAACTATAGAATTAAAATCTTCATTATATGATACAGCACTAGCAGGTATAGGATTTGATAATACACAATCTTTTGACAATACAACATATGACATTTCTAATTCTATTGAATTAAGAAATATTTTACAGGCAGTTAAACAAGATATTTTTATCTCTGATTTAGCAATAGAATGGAACAAATTATTTTTCTCCAGTATACGATATGCTCTCTCTGAACAACCATACGTTGATTGGGTGTTTAAAACCAGTTTTTTAAATGCCACTCACACTGTTGGAGATTTAACTTATCCTAGGATCAATTATAAAAATGACAATCTAGAAAGTTATCAACAGTATATAGACGAAGTAAAACCATTTAGAACCACCGTTAGAGAATATATAAGCCTGTATAAAGAAAATGAGCCGTATCAGGCAGATACTACAGACTTTGATCTTGCTCCTAGTTATTCAGTCCCAGACGGTCGGGTAGTGTCTATAACTGACGGACAAGCTGAATTGCAACAATATCCTTGGAAATGGTGGACAGATAATAATGGATATTCTGTTGTTAACATCTTGTTACACAATTATGGCACTGCGTATACCACGGTTCCTCGAGTAGTTATAGAAGGAAATGGAACCGGTGCCACGGCCCAAGCCTATATATCTAATGGTAAAGTATCCGGTATCAAAATATTAACTCCTGGAATCGGATACACACAAAGACCAACAATTGTATTGGTAGGAGGAAATTCCGGTGACGGAATACAGGCCAAAGCCACAGCAGTACTAGGTGATACCAAGATTAGAACTTTTGATCTTACAATAAAATTTGATAGAATAAGCAAAACTAGCGACTATCAAGTATATACACAGAATCAAACATTTGTTGCTACCGGAAACACATCGGTATTTGAACTTAATTATGCTCCTACCAAAGACAAGACTAAAATCACTATATTTAAAAACGATCAATTGGTGTTAAACAACGAATACACGCTCAGTCTCTATTATGCATCAACTGACAGTTATAAGTTATTGAGAGGAAAGATTATATTCAACGTAGCACCCAACGGTCCTCCGCCTCCAGGGCAGTCAGGAGCACCTGCTGACGTAATCACAGTAATCTATGAAACAAATATTGAATTATTATCAGCCGTGAATAGGATAGATAGGTTTTATAATCCAACAGCTGGCATGATTGGCAAAGAACTTAATCAACTTATGACCGGAATAGATTTTGGCGGAGTGCAGATTCAAGGCACAACGTTCGAAGTTACAGGTGGGTGGGATGCACTGCCGTGGTTTACAGACAACTGGGACAGTGTTGAAACTAACAGCGACTATTATGTTATTTGTGATGGTAGTACTTCTACAGTAACTTTGCCCTACATTCCTAATGTAGATCAGGTTCTCAATATCTACATCAAAAGAGCAGGAACTAACCAAACTATCAGAATAGATGATCCGGCTTATACAAATCAAGTTGATTCTTCTACAAGTATAAATCCTAATGCAGAAATGCCTACATTTATAGGAAATGGCATTAACAATGTGATAGAAATTGGTAGTTATATAGAAACAGTTAATGGAGACATATTAATTTTCCGTCCTATAGAAAGTGACGGATCTGTGACGATTACAGACGACAATCTGTTAGACACTCAACTAAGTGGTGGTACATTATCAGCTATAGATAGTGTGTATGTCACAGCCAAAGGAATCACAGCAGAAGAAATAGTTGTCGTCGGCGGTAAATTTATCGAACCTGATCATGTTCCTGCCCCAGAAGAAAACGTTCCTGGGCAGATAATGGACAGTGTGTCTATTAAAGTATTCCAATCAACTTCTACGGGGTCAGCAGTTTTACAATCTAAAATAATCAAAGGTGACGGCACACTCACTGATTTTAATATCGATCAAGAAATACTTGAAAATAATTCTGTAATCGTGTATGTTAACAAAATTAAAAAATATTTTGGTCTAGATTATACATTAGATCTATCTGCTTCACGTGTTGAATTTATAACGGCACCTATCAACAATTCTGTAATAGAAATTATCTCAATTGGCATAGGTGGAATTGGTATATTATCTAGTGATATGTTTATTGCCGATGGCACCACTAATTTATTTTTGACAGATGCCAACTATGTCGATACTGCACGAGTATTTGTGACACTTAACGGCGAACCAGTAGATATTGGATTTATAAACAGCACAGGAGTTGTTGATGCTCCAGGAAAAACTCTGGTACAGTTTGGCATAGTACCTCCAGCATCCGCAGTGATTAGAATAATCAGTCTTGAAGCCAATGCTGATGTTGATAGTTCAGGAGTTTCTGTAGTACAAGTCAACAAGCAAACACTATACTTTGAAGGTAGTACGAGAAGTTTTGATCTTGAAGGGTTTGTTGCATTGACTGCTGGATCAGCCCCTAATTCAATAATAGTAGAAGTCGAAGGCCAGATACTCCAAGGGTCAGACACAATTTATGTTGAATATGATGGTACTAATAATGCATTTATTCTAGGACAAGATCCTTTTGAAGTTCCGGGTACAATTTTACCTATCAACATATCAGTATATGTTAATAATCAGTTGAAGACCTATGTCACGGATTATAGCTATAATGGTACCTCTAAAGAGTTAACAATTTATCCCGTCATCCTCAATGTAGGAGATAATATAAAAATTGAAAACAATCGAAGAGCACAATATTTTATAGTTGGTTCCAATCTTGTGATAGATTCAGCTGTTCCAATGTTCTCCTCTAACGAAACGGATAATGTAGAAATAAACATTACATGGTTTAGCCAATATTCAATATTGGATATAATATCAGACGAGATTTCTGGAGGCAAAGTACAATACCAATTGCCTAGAGCTCCTATATCTGCTAGCTATGTCTGGGTCTATAAAAATGGTGTTCGTCTTACACAAGATCAAGATTATTATGTAAATATACCTAGAAATGTAGTTTATATAGACATGAACTCTGTTCTTACTGATGTAATTAAAATAGTTCTTTTTTCCTCAGATATCTATCGATTGCCTAGTGCCTATGAAATTCATAAGGATATGTTAAACATTTATCATTATAATAGATTTTCTAAAAATGAAGTAACACTAGCAACAGCACTTCACTATTACGATACTACGATAACAGTCACTGACGGATCACAATTAACTGCTCCGATACCTTCTAGAAACGTTCCCGGAATCATACTTATCGAAGGAGAAAGAATAGAATACATGAGTAAGGCGGGCAATTTATTATCGCAGTTACGCAGGGGTTCGCAAGGAACAGCTATTGCAGAAGTCTATGCTTTAGGCTCCTCAGTTATAGATGTAGGTGCTAACCAAACATTGCCTTATAATGAAACACAGGATAGAACTGATTTTGTCAGCGACGGCAGTACGCTGTTAATAGGACCTTTGAATTTTGTGCCTGCGCAAGGCGCAAGAACTTCATGGTTTAGGAACACTGTTCCTGGCAGCTACGGTCCCTGTGATCAAATTGAAATATTTGCAGGCGGTCGCCGTCTGCGCAAAGACCCCATCGATGTGTGGGTTGAATCTAATGGTGCCTATAGTCCAACCGCAGATGAAACACGTGAAGCAGAATTCGCAGTGGACGGTACAACAGCTTATATCAGGTTAACAGAACCGTTAGCAGCAGGAACAAGAGTTACAGTGATAAAAAGAATTGGAAAAACTTGGTATGATAGGGGGCAAACCACAGCTTCTAATGGCCAAACATTGTTAGACAATACAAATTCTATAGCAAGATTCATAGCAGAGAAGACTACTCTGTTACCTCGATAAATACATGATGAATTCAACAGAGAACAAAATGCAAGAAAATCAATCAAAAAAGCCCGAGATCCCCCAGTCGAGACCTAACGAAACAGGTGGTTTCAATTTTGAAGGACATATCAAAATTTTTGATCCCGACACCAAAGAAGTGTTTATTGATAAACGCAATGCTATACATTATGAAAACATGAGTGTGGCTATGGTGCAAAGTTTAAGCAATCAAGGGTTGGGTACTGTTTTTCAAATGGCATTTGGTTCTGGAGGCACCATAGTTGACCCAACAGGATTGATCACATACTTGACACCAAATACCATAGGAGTAAATTCTAGTTTGTATAACCAAACCTATGTCAAAATTGTGGATCAAAATGCCATTGCAAACACAGATCCTGCAAGAAATCTCATGCAGATTAGACATGTTAGTGGTGCTACATATAGTGATATATTGATCAGTTGTTTGTTAGACTACGGCGAACCTTTAGGGCAACAGGCCTTTGATAATTCAGTAGACATGAATGGAAATTTTGTTTTTGATGAGCTTGGATTAATCAGTTACAATCCAACCGGTACCGGAAAGCTGCTGACTCATGTAGTCTTTCATCCAGTTCAGAAATCTCTAAACAGACTGTTACAGATTGACTATACCATACGTGTACAAAGTCTAACTGGTTTCACAGAGGTATAATAGATGCCATATATAGTTAATTTTACAGATAAAGAAAATAAAACACCCATAACGGTTTTTGATAATACCTCTAGTACAGACACCAGTCTTACATTTCCAGGACGCAATGTTACCGGATATGGACAGATTATTGCAGAAAACTTTTTAGCATTGTTAGAGAATTTTGCATCTGCTGACGAACCAGTTAACCCCATAGAAGGACAGTTATGGTATGATAGTACAGATGGAATTCTTCAGATCTGGGATAATACTGCGTGGAAAGCAGCATCTGGAATCCAGAAAGGTGTAAGCGAACCCTCAGTGGCAGTCAGCAAGGTGGGTGA
>Ga0247831_1002188_pt1 | contig 32926 bp, 33 predicted proteins | sample LaCruzMarch2015__9_FD_192406 | JGI IMG/M metagenome (GOLD analysis project Ga0247831, IMG submission 192406) | Freshwater microbial communities from meromictic Lake La Cruz, Castile-La Mancha, Spain - LaCruzMarch2015_1m | ecosystem: Environmental > Aquatic > Freshwater > Lake | place: Spain...
GTCTGGCAGGTGGCAGCCGTGTTGCGGCTTTCAAGGTTACGATCAGTCATGGGCGCGCAGATAGACTAGACTGCGTGCCGACGCAAAGCCTCAATCACTAAATCACCCAATCATCGCCAGTTGCCTCGGACTTGATCCAGTCAAGGAAGGACTTGAGGGCAGGGGTCATTGTCCGGCCCTTGGGGCGCACCAGCCAATAGGCAAAGCCGACTTTGTCGCCTTCGCCCGAGAAAGGCGCAACCAAACGGCCTGATTGTAGGTCAGCCGCAGCGATCGCGCGTTTTGCTAGGGCAACACCGCGGCCAGAAGCAGCAGCATCAATCACCATGGCCGATTGATTGAAGCGCAAGCCCTGATTGCCATCGGCGCGTTGCACCCCACGCGCGGTCAACCACATCGACCAATCGGGGCAGGAGGGGTCATTGTCAGGGCTGACATCATGCAGAAGCGTATGGCCTGCCAAGTCTTGCGGGGTGTGCAAAGGCTTGGCCCCTTCCAATAAGGCAGGGCTACACACCGGCAGCACTTCTTCGCCCATCAGCATTTCTGATGTCACGCCTTCATAAAAGCCTGGACCATAACGTACAGCCAGATCGACATCTGCATAGGCAAAGTCCACCAAATTCATGTCGGCGGCGACCCAGACCTGAACGTCGGGGTTGGCAGCCTGAAAGCGATCAATGCGCGGCACGAGCCATTTGGATGCAAAAGACGGGGCCGCAGAGACCGAGACTCGCTCCCGTCTTAGGGGTAAGCGCATTTGGCGTACGGCGTCATCAATCCGCTCAAAAGCTTCGCGTAACAACGGCATGGAAGCGCGTGCGGAATCGGTTAGCTCCACCGCCCGACCTAGACGGCGGAACAGCGGTTGACCGACAAAGTCTTCTAAGATCTTAACCTGCTGGCTGATGGCCCCCGGCGTGACGTCGAGATCCTCCGCCGCTTTGGTAAAGGACAGACGCCGCGCGGCGGCTTCAAAGGCGCGAAGCGCGTTCAAGGGGGGGTAGGCAGTGCTCATAGAGAAAGTCTAATGACAGAAAGCAGGCAATACAACGATCAGAAAATCTATTTTAACTCGTAAGCGCTGTGGCGCGATGCTCAATCAGGGTCTGCCAAGGGCTCGACACTTGGCCCCTAACCTGTTTATGCCACCCTCTATGAGTGCCTTGATCGAACCTTTCCGCGCCATTTCTATCAGCCGCTTAGCCCATGCGATGAAAGCGCGGGGTGAGAAGGTGATCCATATGGAATTCGGGCAACCCTCAACCGGGGCACCCTCAAAAGCGATTGCCGTCGCCCATCAGGTGCTGGATACAGATGGCATGGGCTATTGGGAAAGCAGCCCGCTAAAAGAAGCCTTGGCGGGTCGGTATCAGGACTTATACGGCGTTGCGCTCGACCCAGAGCGGATCGTCTTGACCTGTGGCGCCTCGCCGGCGCTGGTGATGGCGTTGAGCTCTGCCTTTGCGCCGGGGGATCAGATCGCCTTTGCTAGCCCTGGTTATGTAGCTTATCGCAATACGGTTAAAGCCCTACACTTAGAGCCGTTGGAGTTTGTGTGTGGTGAGGCAACACGGTTTCAAGTCTCCGCCGCTCAGATCGAAGCCTTAGAGTGCGCACCCAAGGGGCTAATCTTGGCAAGCCCTGCCAACCCCACTGGCACCATCATTCCCGCAGAGGAGCTTAAGGCAATTGCGGACGTGTGCGCCCGGCGAAACATACGCATCATTTCAGATGAAATATACCACGGCCTGAGTTATGTTGGCCGCTCCCATTCCATGCTGGAATTTGCCCCCAACGCGTTGGTGGTCAATTCCTTCTCAAAGTATTTTTCGATGGCGGGTTGGCGTCTTGGCTGGCTGGTGGCTTCTGATGATTTGGTCGATGCCGCTCGTGCGCGTATGGGCAATTTGTTTCTGACAGCCCCGTCACTGGCTCAACATGCAGGCCTTGCGGCCATGGACTGCATCCATGAATTGGAGGCCAATGTTGCAACCTATCGCGCAAACCGCGAAATCATCTTGCGGGCTTTGCCTGCCATGGGCGTCACCCGGATTGCACCGCCAGACGGTGCTTTTTACATCTATGCCGACGTCAGCCATCTGACCGAGGACAGCATGGCATTCGCGCACCAAATGTTGACAGACACAGGCGTTGCCATCGCGCCGGGTGTCGATTTCGACCCGGTGGCGGGCCATACGCACCTGCGGTTTAGTTTTGCGGTTTCGACGCCGCAAATCGAAGATGCGATGGCGCGCTTAACCCCTTGGTTTAATAATAGAAGCGTTCTTCGATAATTTTGCCGTTTTCCACAGTGTAGAGAGCAATCTCATCCATCGCGACCCGCTCACCACTTTCTTTATTGGTGATATCCATGACAAAGCGCACCGCGAATTGATTGCCGTTCACATAGGGGCCATGGGTCTCGACACTGTGGACCTCGTGGGCCCCATACCACCACTCACCCTTGGCAATGAGCGCAGGCACGCCTTCAGCTACGCTATTGGGGCCTTCCATATTTTCAATGCTGCGCACGTTCTCAGCCCAATATTTAAGACCAGCGTCATCCATTTGGCCTGCCTTGCAAAGTGCGGTGAAGGCTTCTGCTACTTCTTGTGTCGTCATGTTACTTACTCCCGATTGCTTGCCCATGACAGGAACATAACAAGAACATACTTGCTCGCGTTTGACAAGCCTACCCATGGTCTGTTTGCCAGCGTATCATCGGATTGCGACAGGTTTTGGCGCTTAGGGCCAATCAATAGGGCGATGTCAAAAATATCACTCACGCTCAATTCTTGCTAAGCGAGACTGGCTCTATTTTCAACAGACGGAGCCTAGGTTGCTTTTTTAGGATCTTGGGTACCGCCCTAGCTTACCTAAGACTACTGCCCGCTGATAGCGTCAGAAATGGCGCTCTTGGCGGCGCAAGAAATAAGGCCATTGCGGGTCTTGGGGTCCAGAGAGGTGGCCGTTTCTACCGCAGATTGAATCGACCCGTCGATGGAGGTTTTCACAATCGCTGTCACCGCATCAATATGCTCGGCCTTTAATTTCGCGCCAAGCTCACTTTGCAAGCATCCACAGAAGCTCTCAGACTGGCCTGCCAATTGGCAGACGAGTTTGGTATCGATTACTTCGCCCACCGCTTTGGCAGCATCTCCAGCGACACTAACAGCCGAGCTCTTGAGCTCCTTCATCGTAGCGGCGGCTTCATTGGGGGCTTGGCCGCACGCACTTAAAGTGAGGGAGGCGGTGAGGAGTATGGAGACGAGGGCATATTTCATACCCACGCTTTTGACCTGATCCGCCATCACAAGAAACCCACATTGCTGTGACTAATCCAGTTGCGCCGGCCCGAGGCGCCTGCGCGAACTGATTCAGTGAGGCGCAGGGATTCTTCCAAAGTTTTCGCCAATTGCCGGAAGGCAGCGCGCACTTCATCTGGATTGTCAGCGTGGAAGTAATAACCGGCCGATGCACAGGCCTTGAGGGCGGGGGTGATTTGGTCGTAGACCGGCTTAACCCACGTGTTAAACGCCCCGTCGCCATCCAAGCGAACATATTTCAATTGCACCACACCCACACGGAAGCCACGCGATTTGAGGTCTTGGCATGGGGTGCTGCCAATTGGCCCCGGGGCAATGCGATCCCAATCAAACTGCATACCGTCGGTCACGATCACGACGAACTTTTCGGGCTTTGCTTGAGAGCCGTCACCTGCGCCGCTGGCCAACGTCTTGCGTCCAGTATCAATGGATGGTGTCAGACGGGAGGGGGCATGGCTGGGCCGCAGTTGGAACGTGCCCACAAAGTCACGCGCGGTCTGCATGTCCGAAGTAAGTTCAAGTTGTCGTTCCCAATCCAAAGCCATTCGCGCTACGCCATAGCGGGCACGTAAGCCGCGCGGGTAGGCATCGTGCAGCTCATCAATCAGGATCTGCACGCTTTCCTTCATAATGTCGTGGCGCAGCTTTACGCCATTGGCGTGGGCGCGCTGCTCTGACGTTGCATAAAGGTGGCTTTCCTTCAGCTTGGTCGGCATATGGCAAGCGAAAGCGCAGTTTTTGTGTTCGGGGTCGTTCTTCGACAAGTCTCGCAGCTTGTCGCGCCCTGCTTCATCGGCGGCCACACCCATCGAGGCAGAGCCGTCGAGCCACAGATCAATATCGACATATCGATAATCAGCCTTGCGCGCCCGCGCTGTACCAGAGATTGGCGTATAGGATCCACCGACAAGGCCTGGTGCCATGGTTGCTTGATTGGCTGTGTAGGAGATTAGCGCACTGCGCACGCGCCCGGTTTCGATTGTGACGTTGAAATTGGCGACTGCATCCCGCTCGCTCGCGTTCAAATTAGCCATGAAAGTTTCTTCGGCCACTTCCGCTATTTTATCGTCAGCCGTCGTTGGCGCGATCGCGGCTAAGGCGGCAGTATCGGCAGCGGATTGATACTTTGCTTTGCCGTTGGAAATCATAGCTAACTGCATGGATCCAACGCCCACAATTAAAAGGACTGCAGCCGATAACGCGAAAGTGAGTGCAAGGGACCCGCGCTCGTTGTTTAGCTGCGCGCCCCGCTTCACCAGTTTTTGCCAATATTGCCCGACACGACGCATAATTTTAGCCCACTCACGCAGGCAGAGGCATTGGGCCTATTTTCTAAATTTTTAGGCAGCGTAACTGGTTAATTAGGCACTAATGTAATTGATATATTTAAATTGCTTTTAAGTATTTATCTACTGATTATCCTTGAATATTCAGGTTTTATTGTAATTATTTTGGTAATTTTATTTCGGAGTATTCTGGTTTTTCAACGCATTAGGTGTGAGAGGTGGGCTATCTCAAGAGGGTTACCAAGTGTTGGCTAAATTTTGATTGTAACCGACCGTTACCGTTAACTATAGCGCCAAATAAATCAAATTTACTGCATTATCTCAAACGATCTCAGAGCTGACCTGTGTGAAAGTCCTTCGTTTTCTGAAAGACAGCCCATATGCAAGACTTTTATTCGTTCATCCAAAACCGCCTGACCTCACAACCTTGGAAACCAGCCTTGGGTGCAGGCCTTGCCATCGCCTTGCTGGCAAGTTTGAAACAGATTGGCCTATTTCCCTATCTCATTGCGCCATTAGGGGCGTCTGCGACTTTGGTTTGGATGGTTCCCAATAGCCCGCTGGCGCGCGCGCGAGCAGTCATTGGCGGTAGTCTTATCTCTGCCGTGATTGGGTTGGGGGTCTTAACCATACTCAGCCCAACACCTTGGGCCATTGGCCTTGCGGTCGCGCTAGCTATTTTTGCAATGGTGGTATTTGATGTACTCCATGCGCCAGCAGGGGCGTTGCCTCTGGTGATTGGGATAAGCCACCCCGAGCCTTTGTCCTTTCTGGCAACATTAGCCGCATCAACTTGTATTTTAGTGGGGCTGGGCCGCTTTTATCTGTGGCTGACAGAACCAAAGTCTGGCTTGAATCGAGACGATTGAGTCCAACGCGACGGAATAACATGTCATCTTCGTTTGAATAAGTATGACACAGATGACTTTTTCCCGCCGCTCCGCCCTTATCAGTTTATCCGCGTTGGCCGCGGCCCCTGCTTTTGCGCAAACGCGCTTTGAGGCGGCCAAGGTTTATTCGACCGCCCGGCGCGGGATCTCGTTCCTTGTGATGCAACGCGGGCGGGTCCTCGTTGAAGATTATCAAGGCTTAGGCCTGCGCTTTAAGGGCTGGGAACTAGCGAGCGGCACCAAGAGCTTTTCCGGTGTCATGGCCGCTGCCTTGGTGCAGGACGGTCTTTTGAAGCTGGATGAATATTGCGCCGAAACCCTGCCCGAATTTTTGTCGGATCGCTATCGGTCTGCTATCCGCGTGAACGACTTGCTGCATTTGGTCAGCGGTATTGATGGGAAAGGTGGACGCAGTTTTGGTGATGTTCCAACCTATGCCGAAGCTTTGGCCGCGCCTTCCAATAGTGTGACGGGCAGCCAGTTCTCGTATGGCCCAGTGCCCTTCCAAGTCTTCGGCGAATTGGTCCGCCGTAAACTGGTGGCTGCCAAGACAGGGGATGCAGACTCGCTCGCCTATTTGACCCGACGTCTCTTCACCCCGCTCGGTATCCGGCCCATCCGTTGGCAGCGGGGCAGTGATGGCATGCCGCATTTGCCTTCTGGCGCGGCGTTCACCGCCCGTGATTGGGCAAAGTTTGGCCATTTTGTCTTGGCTGGCGGCATCCATGAAGGCAAGGCATTGGTGGATATGGCAGCCTTACGGGCAAATTTTGAAGCCAGTTCAGCCAATCCCGGCTATGGTTTGACGTGGTGGATGCCGCGTCCTGGCATGATTGGTCCAGGGCCTCGCTCGGGTGTGGCTGGGGAAGCCGTTTCGCTATCAGGGCTCGGCAAACTTTATATGGCAGCGGGCGCTGGCAATCAGCGTCTTTACCTATTGCCAGATCAGGACATGGTTATCGTGCGCCAAGCCGACGGCATTGCCCAGTCCCTGCGCGGTGGCGCTGGCGACTGGTCCGATCAGAAGTTTTTAAGCCTTATCCTAGGCGTTTAAGCCTGACCACGCCCACGGGCTTGAACGGCTTCGCGATTGGCTGCGACTTTATCAGGCGTGACTTGGTTGTTGCGTTCAGTCGAGAAAGCGGTTTCATGCTGCAAACCAGCCCCAAAAGTCATGGCAAAGCCATCGTTGATCAGCTTTTTATACTCTTGCTGCGCTTGGGCAGGCATGGTGGCCATATCTGTCGCCAGCTTTATCGCAGTGGGCATAAGGTCTTCAGGACTGACAACTCGATTAACCAAGCCCCATTGTTCCGCCGTCTCGGCATCCAAGAAATTGCCGGTTAAAGATAATTCTTTGGCTCGATAAATGCCGATCAAGCGCGACAATTTTTGCGACAGTCCCCATCCGGGCATAATGCCGACCCGTCCATGCGTGTCCGCAAAGCGCGCGCCAGTCGACGCAATCAACACATCGCAAGCCAAGGCGACTTCAAAGCCACCCGTGATCGCAACCCCATTGATCGCACCAATGACGGGTTTTGCACTGGTTTCAATCGCGCGCACGGGATTGGCTTCAGGCTTTTCGGCTGTCGCATCGCCCATCGCGAGTGGGTCCGTGGACAATTCTTTCAGATCAAGGCCTGCCGTAAAGGCACGTCCGGCCCCGGTTAAAACAATCACCCGAATGGCCTCGTCCTGATTCAAGTCAGTAATGGCGTCATAAAGCGCCAAACGCATGGCTTTCGACATCGCATTCATGGCCTCGGGCCGATTCAAGGTCACAATGGCGATGGCGTCTTGACGTTCAACGGTCAGGGTCATGGATTTTCCTTTAGAGCTTAGGCGTATTCGTTCTCGGCTGGCTTTGTTTCAGTCCAGATCAGAAAAGGCAATGGGGTGTGCTTAATTAGGTTGAGTGATGGTGACGATCAGCGGGAAATGATCGGACCCGATATCTGGGCCAACCTCACAGGCCTGCACGTCGAGATCGCGCACCAAGATATGGTCGATTGTCACTTTAAGGCCTGGAAGCTGGTCCATCGTAGTCCCGCTCCAGTCAATCGGCCGCCACGTCCCGGCAACCGGGCCACCACACGCAACGCGCTTAAGATTGGCGGTCTCAAGGAGTTTGTACAAGGGCAAAGCACTCGGGGTGGTGTTGAAATCGCCCATCACGAGAACCGGTCCGGGCTCTTTGGCCACAGTCTCTGCCAGGACGCCTAATTCCAGATTGCGTATCCTTAGGCCTGCGCCCCGGCCGCGTGTTGGGTTCTGGAGATGCAAGACGAATAGGGTAAATCCGTCGCAGCGTGCCTTTAGGCCAAAGTTACGACCTTGCCACACCGATAGGTCCCCATTGGGCTTCTCCACCCGACAACCCAAAGTCTCAACGCCCCATGTTTCCTTAGATTGGGTTGCCGATTCTAGTTGATCAGCAGCTGGGAACAACTCTTGCAAATTGCTGAATTCAGGGACTTCACCCAGTCCGATTGCTTTCGCTTTTTTCACCTCTGGCAACAACGCCAAGCTTTTCAAAGCAAGGCGATTGTCGTGAATATTGGCCCAAGCCATCACGTACTGGCGGGATGGATCGCTCTTTTTTGGGAAGAGTGGGGCGTAATCCGTCGGGACACGCACATTGAGGAAAAGTAGCGCAAGGAGGGCTACGCCCTGCAAAACGGTCATCACGCGCCACTTTCCGAGCCAAAAAGCGCTAAGTCCAACCATTCCAAAAATGATGATCAGCTGGTCCCACGCGCCAACGAGCGCCAAGATCCAGTGAAAGGGTGCCGCTAAGGCTAGGCCGCTCAAGCCCAAAGTAGCCAATCCGACAAGCCCGAGGCCTAGCCGGACGATCCAGATGAGGATGGTCAAGCAGCTTGCTCTTTTTCGGCAGGATCAAGCCAAGTGTCGAGATCAGCCAAGGCACGGACCGCCAAAGCCTTCTTGCGTAAGCGCCCGCGCTCTTTGCCTTTGCCGCCTGCATCCTCGCTCAATTCAGGAAACAGGCCGAAATTGACATTCATCGGTTGGAAACTGCCCTTGCCACCAGCGACGTGTCCGCCCGTGACATGGTTGAGCAGCGCGCCCAATGCCGTTGTGATGGGGGGAATATTAGGTGTGCCGCCCAAACGCTCGGCCCGTGCAAACCGACCAGCCAACAAGCCAATCGCAGCACTTTCGACATAGCCTTCGCATCCGGTGATTTGTCCGGCAAAGCGAATATCTGGGCGCGACTTTAGTCGCAGGCTCGCATCCAGCAATTTTGGCGAATTGAGAAATGTATTGCGATGAATGCCGCCCAAGCGCGCAAACTGGGCCTGTTCAAGGCCCGGGATCATGCGGATGAAGTCGGATTGGGCACCATGTTTTAGCTTGGTTTGAAACCCGACCATATTGAAGAGGGTGCCCAAGGCATTGTCTTGCCGCAACTGCACGACAGCCCAAGGCCTTTTGCCGGTGCGCGGATCAACGAGGCCAACGGGCTTCATCGGACCGAAACGCAATGTCTCACGACCGCGCTCTGCCATCACTTCGATTGGCAGACAGCCTTCGAAATAGGGGGTGTTCTCCCACTCTTTAAAACTTGTCTTCTCACCAGCTAACAAGGCATCGATGAAGGCTTCATATTCTTCCTTATTCATCGGGCAATTGATGTAATCGGCACCGTCTCCTTCAGGCCCCACTTTGTCCCAGCGACTTTGGAACCAAGCCGTCTCGAAATTAATGCTCTCACGGTGGACAATGGGTGCGATGGCGTCAAAGAAGGCCAACTCATCTTCGCCCGTCACTGATTGTACGGCTTGAGCCAACAGGTCGGACGTCAGGGGACCGGTCGCGATGATGGTGCTGTCCCAGGATTCCGGCGGTAGCCCGGTTACTTCTTCGCGCAGGATCGTGATCAAGGGTTCTTGCGACAGGGCTTGGGTCACTGCTGCCGAGAACCCGTCGCGATCCACGGCCAAGGCGGAGCCTGCTGGCACTTTGTGCGCGTCGGCACAGGCCATGATGAGCGAGCCTGCCCGTCGCATTTCAGCATGGATCAAGCCAACGGCGTTGAACTCCCAATCATCAGAGCGGAAGGAATTGGAACAAACCAGTTCTGCCAAGCCATCGGTATGGTGGGCATCGGTCTTTCGGATCGGGCGCATCTCATGGAGGATGACGGGCACGCCCGCACGGCTGATCTGCCAAGCCGCTTCGCTGCCTGCGAGGCCGCCGCCGATGATGTGAATGGGTTTTACCTGAGTCATAAGGCTTTAAATAGCGCAGCCATGGCCTTGAGGGGAGGGGGCGGGCTCAGTCGCCACAGCGAGATGCTGCCATTCCTAAGGCGGGGTAACGGGGATCGACGATCAAGCTTGTTTGATTCCCCCTCTTGCACCCCAACGGGATATAGCCGAATGGGAGGGCGTGCTGGATTGCGCTCCCCACTTGAGGAATTTCGATGAACAAGACTTTTTCCCCTTCTGAAGCGGCCTTTTCCGTATTTGAATTGATGAAGCGCCAGCCGCAATTTGTGATGCGCTATGCTTTGCTTTCAGCTGCGGTGATGGCGATTTATATGTTTGTCTTGGCGAGCACCGGTGCTGGCGATGCGATCCAGCGTTATGCCGCGCTGTCAGAGACGGAACAAATGCCGACGATGGAACAGGTGCGGGCCATTCTTGGCCCTGCTTTGCCAGCGCTCGGCGTATCGTTTCTGATCAGCGCCATTTTAAGCGCCTTCTTGACCGGGATGGCCCTGCGCAAAACGGTGGACGATCGCGAAGACGGCTTTTGGGGGCTTCAGGCTGGTCCAATTGAAGCGCGCTATCTGCTTGCAACCATGGCTTTTATCGGAGCCATTTTTGTCGCTACTTTTGCTTTGGGGATAATCACGTCCCTCTTAGTCAGTATCCACAGGGCGCTCGGCAGCCTTGCGATCCTTGCATCGATTGGGGCGATGGCTTGGTTTGGCTTGCGGTTGAGCCAATTTGGCGTGATGGGCATGGTCACGGGAAAATTGGGGCTTAGAGAATCCTACGAACAAACCAAGGGTAAGTTCTGGCGCTATTTTGGTGCTTATCTGTTGTGGGTCGTCATCACGATCATTTTGGGCACCATCGTCCAAGCGCTCGCAACCATTGGGGCGTTGGCCTTGGGAACCAAGATTGGTTCGGGCCTGCCCGCAAGCGCTCAGGAATTTGCGACTGCGGGCTGGGCGTTCTACATCCTGTTTTATGGAATGGTATCGGGCGTTCTTAATCTCGGCTTCCTGTGCATAGGTGCATATGCTTGGCATCAAAGCCAAGGCGCATTGCCACCGCCTAAATCCGAGCTTTAAAGACCGGCTCGATCAAAAATCGAAGTCAGCCGTTACCGGAACATGGTCTGACGCTTTCTCGCGCGCCCTGGCCATACGCCAGATTCTGACTTCTTTCAGGCGGTCTGCCGCCTGCGGACTGATGGCAAAGTGATCAATACGTATGCCGTGGTCCTTGGGCCAAGCCCCTGCCTGATAGTCCCAGAATGTATAGGCATGTTCAGCCCCATTCACCGCCATAAACGCGTCCGTTAGGCCGAGGTTTAAAAGCCGCCGCCAAGCCGCGCGGCTTTCGGATTGAAATAGAGCGTCACCCATCCAAGCGGCAGGATCATAGCAATCACCCGGCCTTGGGATGATGTTCCAATCACCTGCTAAAACCAAGGGTTCTTCTAGTTTTAAGAGACCCGCGACATGGCTCTGAAGGCGGGCCATCCAACGCAGCTTGTAGTCAAACTTCTCGGTGCCCAAGGGATTGCCATTCGGACAGTACAGATTGGCGACTCGCACCGCGCCGGTCGGCGTTGCGACTTCGACTTCGAGATAGCGGGCTTGTAAATCCTCATCATCGCCCGGCAGTCGGTTAAGTGCCACTTCTGCAGGCAATCGGGTCAGTATCGCGACACCATTATAGCTCTTTTGGCCGGAAATGAAGCAATTGTAACCTGCATCTTCCAACGCCTCGCGCGGAAATTTTGGCTCCTCGCACTTGATTTCCTGAATGCAAACAACGTCGGGATTAGCCTCCGCCAGCCACTCCAACAGGTTTGGCAGGCGCGCGTTGACAGAGTTGACATTAAAAGTCGCGATGCGCATTAGTCTGGTCCTAAGTCTCGAAATCTAGAGAATGGTTTACGTGATTTCGACCCGTTTGATAGTCCTGATTAGAGGTTCCTGCATGACACGCTCCAATTCTGCGCTTCGCGCGCCTTCTTATCTCGCCGCAGGGTTGATTGCTATTGTCGGTGGATTGGTGTTTGCCAGCGCTGCTTTGGCACAAACGCCCGCGCAGACTGCCCCTTCAGAGACTTCACAGCAGTCGAGCACAGCTTCATCCAGCCCCGGAGCGACCGCAGCACAAGCGCCAGTTGCCAAGCCAAAGAGCCGCGGTGCGCGTATGGTATGCAAGCAGGAATCCATTCTTGGCACGCGGCTGAAGTCGCTGCGCACCTGCCGGACGGCCGATGAATGGCGCCGCATTTCGCGTGGTTTCCAAGAGCAAGTGAAAAACACCACGGATAAAGGTGGCGCGATTTTTGCCACCAATTGAGCTTTGGACTTAAAAGCCTTTGAACACCGCAATCTCGTCTAGAGGCGCGCGCTCTGTCCGCAACTGATTGATCGGCGAGTCCTTGTCTTCATAGCCAAGCGCCAACCCGCAATAAATCACTTCATTGTCCGGCAGTTCGAAATGGGCGGCCAAACTTTGGCGAACCATCCCCCAAGCTTCTTGCATGCACGTGGCGAGGCCGCGCTCTTCCGCGACTAAGCAGATGGTTTGCATCAGCATGCCAACATGGGCCCATTGCCCGTGACCCATCGACCGGTCGATGACAAAGAATATCGCGACCGGCGCGCCAAAGAACTGATAATTGCGCGACATTTGACCCAGCCGCCCAAGCTTATCTTCGCGAGGTATGCCCAGGATCTGGTACATCTCTTCCCCGACTTTATAGCGCCTCGTGCGATGGGGCTCTTTGACTTCAGCGGGATAGATTGGGAATTCGTCGGCTTCGCCACGCGGGTTCTCGTTGAGCGATCTTTGCGCCAAAGCGACAACTGCATCGCGCTCTTCGCCAGCAATGACGATCATCTTCCAAGGTTGCAGATTGCCGCCAGAGGGTGCCGCGCGTGCAATGTCCAACAAAGCGCGAACTTCGTCTAATGGGACCGCGTCAGGCTTAAATGCGCGCACAGATTTACGTTGCTTAACAGCGGTTTCGACATTCATGGCTTTATCCCTGAGCTGGTATTTTTTTGAAGACTAAGCCCAAGTGCTATGCGTGAGCAAGTCGCGCCTCATCCAGTTCTTTACACAGAAAAACTAACGCCACAGCCGCAGGACGATTTTGCATTTGGATTGCGGATCTTAAAGGAGGATCCAATCAAATCATCAACCCAGTCAATTTCGGCCCCTTCTAAAAAGGGCAGGGAGACTTGGTCGACTGCTACTTTTGCAGAACCTTTTTCGATGATGACATCATCCTCGCCCGCGCTTTCGGCAAAACCAAACTCGTACTGAAAGCCAGAGCAACCGCCACCATTGACCGCCACCCGAAACAAAGCTGCACCTGGTTCGGTAGCAATAAGGTGTCCAATTTTTGCCGCTGCGGCATCTGAAACAGAAAACCCTGACTGCATGAGCGTAAGCCTATCTTTGTTTAAGAGCGCAAAAAGGCAGCTTGAAAGCCAGGCTGTTTTCTTTTCCGTCAACTTTATCCCTATATGGGGGAGAAACTTGATTTGAGGAAGACCCTGATGCCCGCTCTATCTCCTCTGGCACCATTTGCCGCTGACCCAGCTCAGAGTCGTGGTAGACGCTGGCCTGAAGCGGAGAGCCAAACGCGCTCGCCCTTTGAACGCGACCGCGACCGGATCATTCATTCAACTGCCTTCCGTCGCCTGAAAGGCAAGACACAAGTGTTTGTGGCCCATGAAGGTGATCACTTCCGCACCCGCCTTACGCATTCTTTGGAAGTCGCCCAGATCGCGCGCTCTGTCTCGCGCAGGCTCGGTCTCAACGAGGATTTGGCAGAGGCTTGCGCTTTGGCCCATGATTTAGGTCATCCGCCGTTTGGACACACGGGCGAGCACGCGCTGGATGATTGCATGAAGCCTTGGGGCGGATTTGATCATAATGCCCAGACATTACGCGCGGTGACCCGGCTTGAGCGACGCTATCCAACCTTTGACGGCCTAAACCTGACATGGGAAACCTTGGAAGGAACCGTGAAGCACAATGGGCCTATGTTGGCGAATGGGGCAGCGATCGAAACTCTGGCTCCGGTTTGGCAGGACCTGAATGCCGAGTTCGACATGGGGCTGACAACATTTGCTTCAGCAGAGGCCCAAGTCGCAGCCGTCGCTGACGACATCGCCTATAACAATCACGATATTGATGATGCCCTCAGCGGCGGGATTTTCACCGATGCAGAATTATGTGACAGCGTGCCCTTGGTTCGCGAAGTCTATGACGCTGCGGCCAGAGACTATCCTAAACTCGATTTGGGCCGGATGCGCGGCGAAGTCATTCGTCGGTTGATTGGGATTTGGGTGAATGATCTTGTCGTTGAGAGCCAGCGGCGTATTGCGCTTTATCAGCCACAATCGGTGGATGAAGTGCGTGCTTTACCGCAAGCCTTGGTCGGATTCTCGGACGAGATGATTTCGAAAGCCGCAACCTTGCGCGAATTTCTCTATGCAAAAATGTATCGGCATTGGCGGATGAATCGCTCGCGCAGCCAAGCGCGGCGAATCGTTCGCGAATTATTCGACGTTTTTCTGGCCGAACCTGACACTTTGCCGCCGGTTTGGTTGCATCTCCACAGCAAAGACTCCACGAAGGCAGCACGGCTTGTGTGTGATTACATCGCTGGAATGACTGATGATTTTGCGATTGATGAACATCGCAGGCTCTTCAATCTAGATCGCACCTTGTAACAAGGGGCTGGCGCCGACTTAATTGAGAGTTACAAGAAACTTTCTTTTAAGTCTGGAGTAGATTCGCATGGCCAACCGGGATCGTGATTCCTTTGACGATTACGACACTGATGATCAAGATGACGGGTTCTTGACCTTTGACGCGCGCGAAGAAGAAGGAGACCGTAGTCGCGGCCCGCTGATCATTGTTGGCATCGTTGCCGTGCTTGCTTTGATTGGTGTTGTGTTCTGGCAGGTCTATTCTTCAAGCCGCGAACCTGGCGATACCCCACAAGTCGCAGAGAGTAATGGGTCATTTAAAGCTCCCGGCGATCCAGTCGCGACGGCTCCAGTCGTCGGCTCTGATCTCGATAAGGGTGTGTTCGATGCCGCTAGCGGGGCCTCGGCTCCTGCGCTAGAAGTTCAGCCGGCGAGCCCCGCAGAAGCGCCAGTATTAACGGATGGCAGCGCTGCCCCAGCCGCTGTTGCACCGGTTCCCACACCGGCGCCTGCTCCAACGCCACCCCCTCGCCAAGTGACATCCGCAACGCCGACCAAGCCAGCTGCGACGACCGCAACTGTGAAGCCTGCAGCACCCGCGCCAGCACCTAAGCCTGTTCCGGTTATCACTAAAGTTGCGACACCAGCTAAAGCGCCAGCCCCTTCTGCGCCAAAATCGGTGCCGGTGGCGGTGCCCGCGTCGGCGGCTGCTTCGGCTGCTTCGGCGGGTTTCGCTGCGCAGCTAGGGTCGTTTAGGGATAAGGCCTCTGCCGACACGGCATTGGCGAGTTTCCGGGCCTCTGGCTTGTCGGGGCCTGTTTCGATCGTTGCTGCAGACCTCGGGGCTAAGGGTACGTGGTACCGGATCCGCGCGACGGGTTTTGAGAGCCGGTCAGAAGTAGTTGCCTTCTGTGGCAAGGCCCGCACTGCGGGCGCGCAGTGCATTCCAGCTTCCCGCTAAGGTGAGGATTGGGCGACCCTAGTATGTCTGTCGCCTGTATCATTGATGTAGCGGGGCCGGTGTTGACCGTGCAAGAACGGCGTTTGTTCGCGGCGCGCGATCCATGGGCGTTTATCTTGTTTGGTCGGTCCTGCGAGACACCAGCCCAGCTTCGCGCTTTGTGCGAAGACCTGCGGGACAGCGTGGGGCGGGCGTGTTTGATCTTTATCGATCAAGAAGGTGGGCGGGTTCAGCGCTTGGCTCCACCCGTCTGGCCGCGTCTGCCAGCCTTGTCGTACTATGGCAGGCTTTGGCAAGACAATCCCGTTCACGCCTTGGAAGCCTGTCATTTGCACCACCAGATTATCGGGCACATGCTGATCGACGTTGGGATCAATGCCAATTGCGCTCCCTGCTTGGACTTGCGGCTGGAAGGGGCGAGCCGTGCGATTGGCGACCGGGCCTTGTCTGCGGATCCCAAGTGCGTGGCAGATTTGGGTCAGGCTGGCCTTGCAGGTCTCAAAGCTGCCGGCGTTGTCGGCGTGTTGAAGCATATGCCCGGCCAAGGCCGCGCCGCACTCGACAGCCATGAGGCTTTGCCGCGGATCACAGCTTCGAAAGAGGTTTTAGAACAAGACTTACTGCCGTTCCGCGCTAACCAGTCTGCGCCCATGGGGATGATTGGTCATGTTGTGTACGAAGCCATCGACCCCGTCGCCCCTGCCAGTCAATCTGCCCCAGTGGTTCAAACTTGGATACGTGACGCCCTGGGATATGATGGTCTTTTGATGACGGATGATTTGACCATGAAGGCGTTGGATCAATCTGATGCGGTCAAGACTGCGCGTGTGTTTGACGCAGGTATTGATATCGCGATGCGCTGTCATGGCACCTTGGAGGAGCGTGACGCGTTTCTACAATTGTGTCCGCAGCTGGCTGGCGCAAGTTTAGCGCGGGCTCAGCGCGCCGAAAGCTATGCCTGCATGCCGGCTGTCGCTTTGGACTCTGACCAAGTGTGGGCAAGATTCACCGAATTGACCGGCTGGGAGAAAGAGGTGACCCTAGCTATTTCTCCCGATCCGACGCGAAAGGCATGGGCCTAACATGGCAAGCGACGATGTCCTCGAAGCCGCCCTGCGCGATGTGGGTGAAAGCGAAGTCGCCTTCAGTGTCGATCTTGATGGCTATGAAGGCCCGCTGCACGTCCTGTTGCGCTTGGCCCGAGACCAAAAGGTTGATTTACGCCGCCTATCCATTCTTAAATTGGCTGAGCAATATCTAGAATTTGTCACCGCAGCGCGCTCCGCCCGGATTGATCTGGCGGCTGACTATTTGGTGATGGCCTCTTGGCTGGCCTATTTGAAGTCTCGCCTTTTGTTGCCTCGCAAGGAACGGCCTGCTGGCGAAGAGCCGGTTGAAGACATCGCCGCGCATCTGGCTTGGCGGCTTGCACGCCTAGATGCCATGCGTGCTTCTGCCGAGGCGCTCTACCAACGTCCTCAACAAGACTTGGATTTCTATACCCGAGGCGCGCCAGAGGAGACCGCCGTCACCGAAATCCCCTTGTGGGAGGCGACGATCCTCGATCTCTTGCGCGCTTATGCCGATCAGCGTGTGCGCGGTGTTGAGCCCAAGCATGAAGTCAAAGCGTGGCCGGTTTATTCCCTTGATGATGCGCGCAAACGGCTAGAGCGTTTGATGCCGCGCGCAAAAGACTGGCAGGCGCTGGGTGAATTTGCCCCGCCTGTAAAGACGTTCACGAAAGACCCCCCTAGCGCAGCGTCTCGCTATGCTAGCCTCTTGGCAGCCAGCCTTGAACTTGCCAAACAAGGCAAGCTCGCCGTGCGGCAAATGGAACATGATGCGCCCCTCTATGTGAAGGCCGGACCGGAGACTTTGGTGTGACGCAATCGGACGACGAAAGCACCGACGACCGCACCTCGCCGGAGGCGATTGCCGCTGCTGTGCGTAGTTTGGCCCGCGCCAAGCCAGATCTCGATTTGGTGGAGCGTGCAGACCTTTCTGTTGATCCTGCGCCTGATGTGGACCGCATGGTTGAAGCACTCTTGTTTGCGAGCGCTGAGCCTGTACGCGCTTCGGCCATCGCTGCGCGTCTGCCGGAAGGGGCTGACGTGGGCGGCGCGCTCGCGCGCTTGAAGCGGCGTTATGTTGGTCGTGGAGTCATTCTTGCCGAAGTGGCAGGCGGTTGGCGGTTTCAAACCGCACCTGATCTGGCCTTTTTGATGGAAGAAAGGCGCGAAGAGCCGCGCAAATTGTCCAAAGCTGCTCTCGAAACCTTGGCTATCATTGCCTATCACCAACCCTGCACCCGCTCTGACATTGAAGAAGTGCGCGGCGTCGGCGTTGGGCGGGGCACGTTGGACCTGCTGATGGAGATTGGTTGGGTAAGGGCAGGGGCACGGCGACAGTCGCCCGGCAAGCCTTTGACCTATCGCACGACGCGGGAATTCCTAGCCCATTTCAATCTGGCGACGCTCGAAGACCTGCCGGGCAAGGCGGATTTGCAAGCGCAAGGACTGCTTGATGCGCGCTTGCCACCTGATTTTGAGGTGCCCCGCCCCATTTCTGCCCAAGATGGCGACGATGATAGTTCTTATGAAGCCGTGGATGGTGATGACATCGCTTTCACCCAAGACTTCTTTGAACCTTGAGGTAAATCTGTTGTCATAGGGGTCTAGTAATCTCTCATGGTTATCACGTTTGCCGGAGAGCTTGCAGCAAGTGACTGGCAAGCAAGGCCTTGGTAGATTATGTGCATCTGAGCAGCCTTGTGGTCAGGGCCGATCAGCGAAACGGAGAATAACATGGGCGGTATGAGTCTGATGCACTGGTTGGTCGTTGCAGCCGTGGCATTGCTGGTGTTTGGTGGACGCGGTAAGCTGTCTTCCATCATGAAAGACGCTGCAGAAGGCATCAAAGGCTTCCGTAAGGGCTTGGCCGATGAACCCACCGCTGCGGCTTCCGAAGCTGCCAAGGTCAATGACGGCAACACTATTGACGTGAGCCCTTCGGCTAAGTCTAAGACCGAAGCGTAATTCGGTCTTCGACCTCTAAAGATTTGAGGTCAGGAGTCCTCACGCATGTTTGATTCCATCGGCTTTCAAGAGCTGGTTGTCATCGGCATCATCGCCTTGATGGTGGTTGGGCCGAAAGAATTGCCGCTTTTGATGCGCAAAGCTGGCCAGTGGTCGGCGCGGCTGCGCGGCATGGCGGCAGATTTCCGGGCCAATTTTGACGAAATGGCCCGGCAAGCGGAATTGGATGAGTTGCGCAAAGAAGTCGAAGCGCTGCGCAACAACAACCCGCTGCAGGACATCAAGGATGAGCTGACCAAGCCGTTTGAAACTGGCATTGATCCCTATGCGCCTGTTACCCCCTATGGGTCTGACCACCATCATCAGGTGACTGACCAAGCGCCGGTGATGGAAGCGCTGCCCGCGCCAGTCGAAGCCAAACCGAAGCGGGCGCGCAAACCCAAAGCGGTGGCAGATGTCGCCCCCGATGTGGTGGCTGACTTAGAAGTCGCGGCTAAGCCCAAGCGGACCCGTGCACCCCGCGCCACAAAAGCACCTGGAGCGGAAGTGGCGTGACCGACCTTATCCCGCACCAAGACCCAGTTGATCCGCCGCTGACGCCCGATGAAGAAGCGATTGAGGCAACTCGCGCGCCCTTGATGGAACATCTGATGGAATTGCGCGACTGCCTGATCTGGTGTGTCGCAGCCGTCAGCATAGGGTTTGCAATTTGCTTTGCCGTTTGGCACATGATTTTGCAGTGGCTTTTGCTACCCTATGAGACTGCGGTGATTGCGGTCAAAGGGGCCGATGCCCTCAAATCTGGTATGGGCCTGATTTATACGGCGCCGCTAGAAGCCTTCCTCACGCAGATCAAGGTGGCGATGTTTGGCGGGGTTTGTCTTGCCTTCCCTGTGATTTCCTACCAGCTGTATCGCTTTGTTGCTCCCGGTCTTTATAGCCATGAGAAGCGCGCGTTCACGCCATTTTTGGTCATGGCGCCAGTCCTTTTCACCATGGGTGCCGCCATGGCCTATTTCGTCGTGATGCCCATGGTGATGCAATTCTCGCTACGCCAAGAGCTAGCCCCGGCTGCCGGTAGCGTCAGCGTTGTCTATCAGGGCAAGATTTCTGAATATGTGGGCACCATTACCACGTTGATCCTTGGCTTTGGAACCTGTTTCCAATTGCCAGTTGTGCAACTGCTATTGGGCAGGGCAGGCATTGTCGACGGGCAGACTTGGCTGGAAAACGGGCGCTATGCCATTTTCGGGATATTTGTCGTTGCAGCGATAGTAACGCCCCCCGATGTGATCAGCCAGTTTTCTTTGGCCATTCCTTTGATCATCCTGTATTATTTGGGCGCATTTCTGGTGAAATTGGGCGATCCCAAGGATGCAACACCAAGCTAAAATTTAGCGCTTTCGACGCGTCACACCGCGTGGCGGACCGCCGGTCTTGCGGACAGGCGTTGTGCCACGCATCGGGCCACGCATTGCACGGCGTGCCGGCACAGGACCAACTTTTGGCTGACTGACAATTTCAAACAGGAGCCCGCCAGACACAGGTGTCGCTTCCAACAGCCGCACGCGCACCTTAGCCCCCAATTCCCAGCGGTCGCCGGTTTCTGCGCCGATAAGCGCATGTCCAGCCTCGTCATGATGGAAGTATTCGCTGCCTAACCGCATGACAGGCACCAGCCCATCGCCGCCGGTCTCTTCAAGGCGGACAAAGACGCCAAACCGGTTCACACTGGTGATGCGGGCCTCAAACGTGGCACCAACCCGTTCAGACAAGAAGGCGGCAACATAGCGGTCTGTGGCTTCGCGTTCAGCCGCCATGCCGCGCCGCTCCGTCACGGTTATGGCTTCAGCGACTTTTTTGAGCTGCTCGGTGCTCGTTTTTTTCAATCCATCGTCGCCAAAGCCTAAGGAGCTGATCAGCGCACGATGGACGACCAGGTCAGCATAGCGGCGAATGGGCGAGGTGAAGTGCGCATATTTGCGCAAATTTAGGCCAAAGTGGCCGAGGTTGTCCGTGTCATAAATAGCTTGAGCTTGTGTGCGAAGGACGATCTCATTGATCATCTCGGCATGTTCAGTCGGCGCAGCTAATTCCAGTACCCGATTAAAGCGGGCAGGGCTGGGCGGTTGGCCCTTGGCCCATTTCAGATTCACCGTCGCTAGAAAATCGCCCAGAGCAGCGAGCTTGGTTTCACTCGGCTGATCATGGACGCGGTAGATTAAGGGCGAGCGTTTGTCCTCCAACGTCTCTGCGGCACAGACATTGGACAGGATCATCATCTCTTCAATCAGGCGGTGGGCATCAAAGCGCTCGCGCAAACCAATCGACAGGACTTTGCCTTCGGGCGACAGGATGATTTTACGCTCTGGACTATTGATCTCCAGCGGCTCTCGCTGATCGCGTGCCTTTTCCAGTGCGCGATAGGCTGCCCACAAGGGTTGCAGAACGGTGTCGAGCAAGGGGGCTGTCATCGCATCTGGCATGCCATCAATGGCCATTTGCGCTTGGGTATAGGTAAGGCTGGCGGCACTCTTCATTAATCCACGCAAGAACCGATGGCTCTGCTTGTGGCCGCCGGCATCAATCTTGATCTCCAGCGCCAGACAGGGCCGCTCGACCCCGTCCATGAGCGAGCATAAGTCAGCCGACAAGCGCTCTGGCAACATCGGCACAACCCGGTCTGGGAAATAAACCGAATTGCCGCGCATCAGAGCGCCTTCATCAAGGGCAGAGCCCGGCGTGACGTAATGCGCGACGTCGGCAATCGCGACCAAAATCTTGTGGCCCCCGCCGGGCAAAGCTTCGGCATAGACCGCATCATCATGGTCACGCGCATCATCTGGATCGATGGTCACCAAGGGGATGTGACGGAGATCTTCGCGCGCGCCTAAGGGCGCAGGGCCTGCGCTGGCTGCTTCTTCTTCCTCTTCTGAGGTAAAGCCCATCGGAATATTGTGAGCGGCAATCGCCAGAATAGAGGCCGCTTTCGGGTTTTCATTATTTCCGAAAATCTCAATGATTTCCGCCTTTTTCGGGCCATAGCCGCGATGGGGTAATAAGCGCGCCGCAACCAAATCGCCATTGCGCGCACCCTTGGCATGCTCTGGCAAGATCATCAATTCGTGGCGTTGCTTCTTATCGGCGGGTACCAGCCTGCCACCGCCAGACCCTGCTTGGCCGGGGCGCACATCTGCCGCCATAAAGACCCCAAACACACGTTCGATGACCCGACCGAGGCGCTTGATGATTTGAACCTCATACTCGCCTTCATGGGTCAAGCGGGTCTTGCCAATGAACCGATCCCCAACGCCGGGGGGCGGACCTTCTTGGCGCACTGGCGACCGCGTGCTCGCGAGGCGCACGAGTGGACCGTAAAGTTCGTCTTCACGACCGACCGCGCGGGCCATTAAATCACCTTGGCTGTCGATCTCAATCAATTGGAACATGCCGCCTTCTGGGGGCACCGTGCGGCTGGCAACTTCCTTGCGACCGGTTTTGGCTATCGCGCCTTCATCGGCAAGTTCACGCAGGATCGCCTTCAGCGCGCGGCGCTCATCGCCCTTGATGCCGAAGGCGATGGCGATTTCGCGTGGGCCAATCGCGGTCTTGGCTTCATTCAGGAAAGCCAGCAAGGTTGCTTTGTCGGGCACACCCAATGCGGGTCGCGTCACCGGCTTTCTCGGTGGCTTGCCCTTTTGGCCGTTGCCACGACCCTTCGTCTTCATTCACCCGTCGCCTTTTTGGCTGCTGGCTTTTTGGCCGCTGGCTTTTTGGCTGGAGCTTTCTTCGCGGCGGGCTTCTTAGCCGTTGCGGCCTTTTTCGCCGCTGGCTTGGTGGCAGACTTCGCGGGGCTGGCCTTTTTGGCAGGCTTCTTCTTGCCAACCCCAACTAAGGCAACGCGGGCTTCGATCAAGGCAAGGGCAGCTTCCCGCGTCACGGCGGCAGGGTCTTGGCCCTTGGGCAGGGTCGCATTGGTGGTGCCATCGGTCACATAAGGACCATAGCGACCTGCCATGACCTTAATCACGGGACCACCCTCAGCCGGGGCAGCAAATTCTTGCAACGCTGCTGCCGCTGTGCGCTGAGGCCGTCCACCGCCTGCTAATTTCTCTGCCAAGACGGTGACGGCGCGGTTCAAACCAATCTCAAACACGTCTTCAATGGTGCCAATGTTCGCATAGGTCTTTCCATGCTGCACATACGGGCTAAAGCGGCCCAGATTAGCAACAATTGGCTCGCCATCTTCGGGGTGGGTGCCGACGGTGCGCGGCAAGGATAACAGGCGCAGGGCCCGCTCCAGCTCAAGCTCAGACGCTGACCAACCCTTGGGCAAAGAGGAGCGCTTGGGCTTTTCGCCATCGCCCAACTGAACATAAGGGCCAAAGCGGCCGGCCTTAAGCCAGACATCGAGACCCGATTCAGGATCAGAGCCCAAATTGCGGTCGCCACCTGCCTCTGCAGAATCTCCCGATGGGACGGTCAATTGGCGGGTATAACGGCATTCAGGATAGTTTGAGCAGCCGATGAAAGCGCCAAACTTACTGGTTTTAAGCGAGACCCGACCGTCCGCGCAGGATGGGCAGGCGCGGGGGTCTGAGCCATCACCTTTATCTGGGAAGATGTGGGGGCCGAGGGAGTCATTGATTGCATCAAGCACTTGGGTGGTCCGCAAGTCGCCAGTGTCCGCAATCGCCTTGGAGAAGTCCTCCCAGAACTCTCGCAGCAAGATGCGCCAACCGAGGTCGCCCGAGGAGACTAGATCGAGGCGCTGTTCAAGGTCTGCGGTAAAATCATATTCGACATATTTGGCGAAGAAATTCTCCAAAAACGCCGTAACCAGACGACCCTTGTCGTCTGGGATGAAGCGGTTCTTGTCCATGTGCACATATTCGCGGTCACGCAGCACAGTGAGGACCGATGCATAGGTCGAGGGGCGTCCAATGCCCAACTCTTCCATCTTCTTGACCAACGTCGCTTCAGAATATCGCGGTGGGGGTTCGGTAAAATGTTGGGTCGCGGCGATGTCGGTGGCCGCCACGGTGTCGCCTGCCTTCAGATTGGGTAGGCGGCGGCTATCTTCATCTTCCTCATCATCGCGGCCTTCTTGATAGAGCGCGAAGAAGCCATCAAATAGGATGACTTGGCCGGTCGCCCGCAAGCCAGCGCGGCCATTGGCATCGACCAAATCAATCGTCGTGCGCTCTACAATCGCTTGTTCCATTTGGCTGGCGATGGCGCGCTTCCAGATCAGATCATAGAGCTTTGCCATATCGGCTTCGAGCCGCATTTTAGACGGATGGCGGTTAGGGTCAGTTGGTCGAATTGCTTCATGCGCTTCTTGCGCATTCTTGGCTTTCGAGCTGTAATAGCGTGGTTTTTCGGGCACATATTCGCTGCCAAATCGGTCGCCGATCACAGCGCGACATTGCATGATCGCGGATTGATCCATCGCGACGCCGTCGGTCCGCATATAGGTGATTAGGCCGACGGTTTCGCCGCCAATGTCGACACCCTCATACAGTCTTTGTGCCACTTGCATGGTCCGCTGCGCGTTAAAACCTAGCTTGCGGCTGGCTTCTTGTTGCAGGGTCGAGGTGGTGAAGGGGGGCGCGGGCGACCGTTTGAGTGGTTTGGCTTCAAGGCTTGCAACCGTGTAGCTGCCCGCCATGACAGCCGCCTTTGCCGCTTCAGCAGAAGGGGCATCTGGCAGATCAAACTTATCGAGCTTCTTGCCGTCTAGGCTAACGAGGCGGGCCTCAAAAGCGGCACCAATTTGGGCTTTAGCTTGAGCGGACACGGTCCAATACTCGCGCGCCCGAAAGCGCTCAATCTCCATCTCGCGCTCAACAACGAGGCGCAGCGCCACAGACTGAACCCGCCCGGCAGAGCGTGATCCCGGCAATTTCCGCCACAGGACGGGCGAGAGATTAAAGCCAACCAGATAGTCCAGCGCGCGACGCGCCAGATAGGCGTCGACTAATTCCTGATCGATCTGGCGCGGATTGGCCATCGCGGCCAACACCGAATCCTTGGTGATCGCATTAAACGTCACCCGAGAAACTGCTTTGTCCTTGAGGACTTTTCGCGATTTCAGCGCTTCAAGCAAATGCCAAGAAATTGCTTCACCTTCGCGATCAGGGTCGGTGGCAAGGATTAAACTATCAGCATTCTTGACCCGTTCTGCAATGTCGCGAATGCGCGCCGCGCCTTTGCTATCGGCTTCCCAGACCATGGCGAAATCATCATCGGGGCGGACGGAGCCATCTTTGGACGGGAGATCGCGCACATGACCAAAGCTGGCGACCACATCATAATTGGCCCCCAAATATTTATTGATGGTCTTTGCCTTAGCGGGTGATTCAACGACAACAAGATGCATATTTGACTTATCAGACTAAGAAAGGGCCCCTGCAAATGCAGAACCTCACGGGCGGAGGTGTGTTCGCAACGGGGCTAATGTCAATGGCTTTCCGCAAAACTAAGTGTAATGCATCTTGACGTGTGACCCCTGCATGATACAACTAAAAATATATTTACGCAGCACAAGCCATTATAGGGTGAGCCATGCCCGTCGCATCAACGCCAGTCACGCCTGAAATTTCCGCTGATCGCCTCGAGGTGGCTGATTTCATCCGCAATCTCGTCCTCGAATTGGAACAATTGAGCGAGGATCACGACTTGGAAGGCGTGGCGGCTTGTTTGCGGGCGGCAGGGTCGGAAGCGCGTCGCGCCAAAGAGCGTGATCGATTGGTCAAATCGGGCCTGAGACCAAGCCGCCGGGCTGGATGATTGCCCGCCCGCCAAGTTCAAGTTCAACCACGATTGCGGCCAGCGTGCGCCATGGCAGGCCAGAATCGGTCGACAGATCAGCCAAGCTAACCGGCACCGGCGACAAAAGGGCTGCCACGCGGTCTATTTCATTCTGCGTGAGGGTTACCCCTTGCTCACCATGCGTGTAGCCAATGGGCTTGTTCTCTTTTAGGCCTGTCGCACCCTGCAAACAGGCCAGAACGTCTTGCACGCTGGTAACCAGATGCGCGCCATCCTTGATCAGGCTGTTTGGCCCAGCCGCACGGGGATCGAGGGGAGACCCCGGCACCGCCATAACATCGCGGCCTTGTTCTGCGGCTAGACGGGCGGTGATTAAGGATCCGGAGCGCGCTTCGGCTTCCATCACCACAATCCCCTGGCTTAGGCCTGAAATAATCCGATTGCGCCTTGGAAAGTCACGCGCATGGACCGTCGCATAAATCGGACTTTCAGAGACCAAAAGCCCGCGTGCGGCAATCTCGTGATAGAGACTTTCATGTTCAGGGGGATAGATATGGTCAAGGCCACCGGCTAAAACTGCTATCGTGCCTGTCCCAAGGCTTGCGCTATGAGCGGCCCCGTCAATGCCGCGCGCCAATCCTGAGACGACGACATAACCGGCTTGCCCTAACCCTGTGGCAAACTCGAGCGCAAGCCTCAACCCCGCAGCGGAGGCGTTTCGGGCGCCGACAATTCCAACCATCGGCTTTTGTAACAGGCCAGCCTGTCCGCACACGCTCATGATCGGCGGCGGCGGTGTCAGGGTTGCAAGGCCGATGGGGAAATTAGGCTCACAAGCGGCAAGGATTTGCCCGCCCATGGCCTGAGTAGCGGCGATTTCGTCTTCAGCTTGATCGGCAGAGATCATGTGGATCGGCCTGCCGCGCGCCTGCTTGATCAAGTCTGGCAGTGCCGACAATACGGCGCTGACTTGACCATAACGTGAAAGGAGGCCGAAAAAACTAACCGGGCCTATTCCTTCACTGCGTGCTAATCTTACCCAATCCCGTCTTTCTTTATCGCTCAGCACATGCTGGGTTTGCATCACTATTTTTTGCCAATTTTGGGCTCTTCACCTTTGATCAGGCGGGCGAGATTCTCGCGGTGCCGGATCCACACCAATACAGACATGAAAAGCGTTGCCCCAACCCCGATAGGGCTGGCATGAAATGCCACTGCAATCAGTGGCGCGGCAGCAGACGCCACCAACGCACCTAATGACGAATACCGAAACACATAAGCTGTAGCCAACCACAGGGCTGCAGCCAAAGTACCCACTGGCCAAAGGCCAATCAACAAGGTGCCAAAGAAGGTCGCAACCCCTTTGCCACCATTAAACTTCAACCAAACCGGAAAACAATGTCCCAAAAGGGCTGCGGCCCCAGCGACATAACCGGCATCCTGAGACAAAAACTTACGCGCGAGCACCAAAGCGAGCGCGGCCTTAGCTGCATCCAGGAACAACGTCGCCAGCGCCACGTCCTTTCGACCGGTCCGCAAAACATTGGTCGCGCCAATATTGCCAGAACCCACTTGGCGAATATCCCCAAGCCCGGCCAATCGGGTCAGCAGGAGACCAAATGGTATGGAGCCCAATAGATAGCCACCTACTATCGCAATCAGATAATCCATGGACCCCCCAAGACGTGTTGAACCTGTGTGCGCTTAGTCAAGGGCACTAAAGACCTTTTTGCCACCCACCCAAGTTGAAAGGACTTTACCCTGCAATGTCCGACCATCATAGGGGGAATTGCGCGATTTCGAGATCATACGGCTGGCATCAAAGCGGATTGGAAAGCCCAAGTCGACTAAGATCAAATCCGCTGGCGCGCCTGCAGCAATCCGCCCTTGTGGTAATCCAAGGATTTGCGCTGGGGCCAAAGTCATGGCTCGGACTAAGTCCAACAACTCAATCAAGCCCTCATGATAGAGAATGAGCGCGGCTGGCAGAAGTGTTTCAAGCGCACTTGCCCCAAACGCTGCTTCGTTAAACGGCAGGCGTTTCTCTTCGGCAGGGCGCGGATCATGGCCCGAGACAATCACGTCTAAAATGCCAGCCTTGAGCCCTTCAATCAGCGCGAGGCGGTCTTGCTCACTTCGCAAAGGCGGGGAGAGCTTGGCAAAGGTGCGATAATCGCCCAGATCATTTTCATTCAAAGTCAGATGATGCACGCTGACCGAAGCGGTCACATCCAGGCCTTGGGCTTTTGCAGCCGCGATGCGGGGCAGGGTTGCCTCTGACGAAATCATGTCGAGCAAGAGCTTCGCCCCCGTCAATTCCGCCAATTGAATGTCGCGATTGGCGGCGATGGTCTCAGCCGCATTGGAAATGCCGGCAAGGCCCAGACGCGACGCCAGCTCACCCATATTCATCATGCCGCCTTCGCTTAAGAAGGCGTCTTGCGGGCGTGATGCTACCAAGGCGTCAAAGGCAGAAGCATAGGACAAACAGCGCTGCATGATGCGCGTGCTGACAATCGGGCGGTCACTATTGGTGAACAATACTGCCCCAGCATCGGCCATCAGACCAAGTTCAGCGATGCGCTCACCCTTTAGGCCAACGGTTAGAGCACCCGCTGCCAAGACGCGCGCGAGTGAGCGGTCGCGTCCACGCCGGGTGATGAAATCGACCAAAGCCGCATCGTCGATCACTGTTTGGGTATCGGGTTGCAGCACCATGGTGGTAACCCCACCCGCCACAGCGGCCTTGCCAGCCGTGCTGAGGCTTTCGCGTTGCTCTTCGCCGGGCTCTCCCGTTGAGACGTGGAGATCAATCAAGCCGGGCATTAAAGCGTGGCCATCACAATTGATGATGATCGCCTCTGGAGGAGCGGCCACCTGCGGGCCCGAAGCAAGGATGAGCTCGCCTTGAACGAGGACTTCGCCTGGACCATCAAACTGGGTCGCAGGATCAACCAAGCGCGCATTAATGAAATGATAAAGGGGCTCAGACATCGTCTGCCTCCTCATTCGCACCGTGGCTGGCGAGGGCTTCAAGCACCGCCATGCGCACGGCCACGCCCGATTCAACTTGATCTACGATCAGCGATACACGCGGGTCGTCGGCAATGTCAGAGTCGATTTCGACGCCGCGGTTCATCGGACCCGGATGCATGACTTTGACATGGGGTGCAGCAACCGCCAGCTTGCGGGCATCAAGGCCATAAAAGCGGAAATATTCCCGCGCTGACGGCACATAGGCGCCATCCATCCGCTCTAGCTGTAAGCGCAGCATCATCACGACATCAACGCCAGCAAGGCCTTCGAGCATATTGTGATAAATCTCACAGCCCCAGCGATCTACGTCTGCGGGCATCAAGGTTGGCGGCGCAATCAGGCGGACGCGCGCGCCCAGCATGGAAAGCAAGATGACATTGGAGCGGGCAACGCGGGAGTGGAGCACATCGCCGCAAATTGCGACCACCAAGCCTTCGATATGACCAAAAGAGCGCTTTAGCGTTAGCGCGTCGAGCAAGGCTTGGGTAGGATGCTCATGCGTTCCATCGCCCGCATTAATCACCGAACAACTTACTTTGCGGGCCAAGAGTTGCGCCGCGCCGGACGCTGCATGGCGCAAAACCAGAATATCTGGACCCATGGCGTTCAAGGTCGCTGCTGTATCCAACAGCGTCTCACCCTTGGAGACCGATGAGCTTTTTACCGCCATATTGACGGTATCTGCGCCCATACGCTTCCCCGCCAGCTCAAACGAGGCTTGGGTCCGGGTTGAGTTCTCAAAGAAGAGATTGACGAGGGTGCGGCCGTTCAAGGTCGACAGTTTCTTCTCGCGCGCTTGCGTGAAAGGCAAGAACACTTCGGCCCGCTCAATGAGCTCCAAAGCCTCCAGCCGGTTCAGGTCACCGATCTGCAAAAGGTGGCGCTTGGTAAAAGGCGCGCGGGGTGGAGGACTATCGGGACTCATGTCGTCGCACGCCCCCAAACATTATAGCCCGCAAAACGCGGTGTGTTTGGCAAATACATATGGTTGACTTCGGCGCACACAAACCCGCCTTGTTCCAACATGGATTGCGTATTGCGCGTCAGGTGACAGCCGCCGGCAATCGCCTTCCACACAGGCTCAATCCGCTTTTGCCAGCGCACGACATCATCATCTGGAGCAAGGCCATGTTCGCAGAACAGGATTTGGCCATCTGGCTTCAACAGGCGCTGAGCCTCAGCCAAGGCACCCGCATAGTCGGGAATGGTGCAGAGCGCATAGGTGAACAAGATTGTGTCCGCGCAGGCATCGGGCAGGCCTGTCGCTTCAGCCCCAGCCACGACTTGTTCGACCACAATATCGGTGCGCCAGTCTTCGCGCTTCCAAGCGAGCATGCTCGCCGACGGTTCAACCGCGATGACTTTTTCAACTTTGGTGGCGTCCAAGAAAGGTAGGTTGGTGCCAGAGCCAAAGCCCATATCGACCACCACGCCATAGGCGCGCGGCACAAGCTTTGCCCGCTGTTTGGCAATTGGCTTTGCCCCGCAGGCACAGCCGATGAAGCGTGGCAGAACAAACCGATCATAGAGCCCAAAAACCATCTTAGCGACGCCCCCGCGCACCCATCAAGCGTTCCCGTAACCACAAGAGAATCGCCCAACTATGGGCATCATGGCGAACTTTTTTCATCGCGTCTTCGATCGTGACCCAAACCAACTCATGATCAGGCTCACTCGGACTACCTTCTGTAGAGGTTAACTCCACTTCAAAAAATGAGCAGAGCGAATTGGTAGGTACGCCACCATTGATCCAGAATTGCCCGGAACGACACAATTGGCGGACGGGCCAAACGGTTAGCCCGGTTTCCTCGTCGAATTCACGCACGACCGCCTCGGCATCGCTTTCGCCCGACTCAACCCCGCCGCCGGGTAAATCATAATGGAAGTTCTGGGAGTCTCCGACTTTGACGAGGGCAATCTTCTCGTCATTGCGGGTGCAAAGGCCATAAACGCTCGGCCGTTCTTTATAGGTTTTGCCGTGTTCGGTGCGCCCGAACTGCATCGAAAAATGCGCCATAAAGGCCTCATAAGCTAGGATTGCAAAAGCGGAAAGCGGCCTCGGCAGATGGATAGTCTCTAGTCCTGCTTGACTTATAGGTCGAGGGGGGGACGCATCGAAACTCTAGCCATGTTGCGGACTATTTCCGCCCAAATAAACGCTCGATATCGGTTAGCGACAATTTCACAAACGTCGGCCTGCCGTGGTTGCATTGGCCAGAGCGGGGCGTGCGTTCCATGTCGCGCAACAGGAAGTTCATTTCATCGGCACTTAAATGACGGCCCGCGCGAACCGAGCCGTGGCAGGCCATAGTCGCCAGCACTTCGTCGATCCGTTCTTTGAGGGACAGGCCTTCATCATAGGCGGCCAGATCATCAGCCAAGTCCTGCAGCAATTTATGGGTATTCACCTTGCCTAGGATGGCGGGTGTCTCCGTTACGGCAATGGCTCCACGACCAAAGTTTTCTAATCCCAGACCAAAGCGTGCAAACTCGTCGGCGCGCGCCAATAGGCGCTCACAATCGGCCTCCTCCATCTCGATAATGTCAGGGATCAGGCTTGGTTGACGCGCAATGCCTTGGCCTTCCAAGGCCGCTTTCATGCGCTCTAAGGTCAAGCGTTCGTGTGCTGCATGTTGATCGACAATTACGAGGCCATCAGAAGTCTCGGCGATGACATAGGTCGCGTGGAGCTGAGCTTTGGCCGCACCCAAAGGATAAGAAGTCTCATCTTCAATAGGCGCACCGACGTCTGTCTGTGGGTCAAAGCTCGTGCGCGCCATAGGCTCTGCAAAGCCAGCGAGCAGCGAGCCCGCTTCGCGTCCGGCTTCAATTGCCCCAGCGGGCGGTTGATAGGCCGGAAAGTTTGGTTGATGGGGACTGAGTTGACCGCCACCGCCACGCGACCAAGGCATGCCAAAGCCCGTTTGCGCGCCAAGTGCCCCTAATGTCGCCTGACCCAAAGCTTGCGGGCTTCGAATGCCACTGGATCCCAAGGCATGGCGCAAGGCCCCAATGACGAGCCCCCGCACCAAGGCTGGGTCGCGGAACCGCACTTCGGTCTTAGCCGGATGGACGTTCACGTCCACGAGCTTTGGATCCATTTCGAGGAAGAGCGCCAGAACCGGATGGCGGTCGCGTGCCAGCACATCTTGATAAGCTGCACGCGCTGCCCCTTTTAGCAAAGGGTCTTTCACCGGTCTGCCATTGACAAACAAATGCTGATGGCGGGCGTCGCCCCGTGCGGCGGTGGGCAGTCCAGCAAGCCCTGTCAGTCTCACCTCCGCCCTTTCGGTATCAATTACCAAAGCGTCGGCAGCCGCATCGCGGCCCAAAATGGCGGCAACCCGTGCCGACCTTTGGCTGGCTGCGTCTGATCCCTCGGGCACGACTTTCAGCGCAGTCCGGCCATCTAGATCGAGCGTGAAAGCAACGTCAGGCCGCGATAGGGCCAAGCGCTTGACCATGTCGGAAATAGCCAAGCTTTCCGACCGTGCTGATTTCATAAAGTTGAGGCGGGCAGGGGTTGCGAAAAATAAGTCGCGCACTTCGACGCGGGTGCCAGAGCGATTGTTTGGCCAAGGCGCAGGCATGGGGCCTTCCATAGCGCCGCCCTCAACCCGCAAGGTCCAAGCTTGATCGGCGTCCTTTGCGCGCGATGTAATGGCAAGTCGGGCGATCGCGCCGATAGATGGCAAGGCTTCGCCGCGAAACCCCATGGTGACAATATTGAGCAGATCCAGATGGCCATCGGCATCTGGGGCCAGTTTGGAGGTCGCGTGGCGCTCGACCGCTAGGCTTAACTGATCGCGCGGGATGCCGCCGCCGTCGTCTTCAACCAGCAGGCGATTGATTCCGCCGTCCTCAGCCAGAATGCGAATGGAATTTGCCCCAGCATCGAGCGCATTTTCCACCAATTCCTTGACGGCCGCAGCCGGGCGCTCAATCACTTCGCCAGCGGCAATCTGATTTATGGCATCTGGGGGAAGGCGGGCAATGGTCATGGCGCGACCATGCCCCTTCCGGTCTGAGTCGACCAGACGATCCTGCAATCAGAAGCGGTTTCTGCCAGATGGCTAGGCCTACATGCCAGGCAGTTTGAAGCCGCGTGGCTTATTCTGCTGGATGCTAACGGGTTGTCCGCCTGTCGCATTGCGGATGGCTGCTTTCTCAAGGCGCAAACGCTCTGCTTCCGCCTCGGCCATCAGTGGGTCAGCAGGCTGGGTTGGAGCGGGGGTGACGAGACCCATGATCCGGTCAGACAGATTGGTCGGCTTGCGGGCTACGCCGCCAGTTTCTTCATCAATCACCGCGCGGATACGGGGGTCAGCATTGGTACCGCCGGCTTTCTCGACCAACAGACGCTCACCATCGGATGCGGTCGCGCCCAACTGAACACCAAAGACCGCGCTGCGAGCTTGAAGATCGGCCCGCAATTCCATCGGGCGGGCTTCACCTGGACGAGGTGGACGAAGATTGAACTCAGGTGGCACGACCAAAGGAGCCTTTGAGACGACGCGGAACTCGTCAGGCGCTGTTTTCTCGCTGCCCAAAGCTTGGCGTACGCTGGTGCATCCGCCCAAAGCGATGACGGCCAAACCAGTGACTGCCAACAGGCCAGAATAGGATTTTTTCACAGCACTCGCTCCATTGTCTCTCAAAACTTGTCTC